>Ga0182027_10009236_pt1 | contig 14208 bp, 10 predicted proteins | sample 712E1DmetaG_FD_121300 | JGI IMG/M metagenome (GOLD analysis project Ga0182027, IMG submission 121300) | Permafrost microbial communities from Stordalen Mire, Sweden - 712E1D metaG (Illumina Assembly) | ecosystem: Environmental > Terrestrial > Soil > Wetlands > Permafrost | place: Sweden...
CCGCCAACATCTTTTCACGGTTGGCGAGGTAAAAGGCGAGACTGAAAGACACCTCGGCTTGGCGTTGGCTTTCTCCAAATTTCTGCGAAACCTCAGCCAAGCGCAGTTTTTCATCGGGCGGTCGGACGAAACCAGACAGCGCCAGTTGTTTTCCTTCAACCGAGATTGCCGCCGTGATGTAATCAGGCACCAGAAACTGGTTCTCAGCCAAGGCCCGGGCAAAGATCGCTTCCACGACGGGGAGCGGGACAAAGTAAATGCCGGTCCCATGCTGGTCAGCGCCAATGCCGGAGATGGTGGTATCGTATCGCACGGCGAGCGCTTCCCATGCCGGAGGTCTCGTCCAGAGGTTCGCAGAAAGGAGTTCGGGATGTTGGCGAAATGGCAGGAGCCCCTGCCGGGCAATAGAATCAGCGTCCCACACTTTCTGGATGAAGCGGAATTCCTCTTGGATAAGGGGATCGGAGGGCAGGTGTTGACTTGCCTTTTGGAGAAGTGCGGAGGTCAGGAATGAAGGAGAGTGGAATACTTTCACCGCCAATTTGCCAAACAAATTAGTTGACCACCGCGTATTGGTGGGGAGGTCGAGCGCCTGAAAGCACGCGAGGTCTGAGAAGGCAATGCCGGATTCCGTCAAACTGCGATAATATTCCTGATCCCATTGAGGACTATTGAGGCGCGCATAGTTGGAGGCGGCCTGCCGCGATTCTTCCGATGGTTTAGTGTCCAGAAAGTCCTGCCACACGCCGGCGGCGGCATCGGGAGCGCGATTTGTTGACAGGCTCTGGAGCAGTGCCTCCCAGGCTCGTCGTTGGACGGGGGAGAGTTCGAGAAACCACTTTGGCGGGATGGGCACAGGTGAGAAATCTAAAGGGGTAAGCTGGGTGCCTTGATCCCAGAGAGTGGCAGGGGCCGCAGCCAGGGATTCGAAATGAAGTCCAGGGTATGCCTTCTCCCATTGAGCGATCCTTGCCTTGAGCTCTTCGTCTGGGAAACTCGTCATGGTAACAAGCTGCTTCCTTATCATGGTCGGCGGCACCGTCATTCTCATTTCTTGCACCCAATCATATTGCAGGCGGTAGTAATTCCTGAATTGATCGCCTGCGGTGACGCTCATGGCGCGCGCGAGGCCTTGCGCATTTTCAGCCGCCCTTTTACGGGCGGCTTGTTCCGCCGCCTGCTCGTCCTGGCGCAAGGAGAACAGGCCCACCACCGCCAGCACCAGCACCGGCAGGAGGATCATCAAGCCCTGCCAGAAAAAGGACGGGCGCCGGACGCTGTTGGTTCTGTCCATGGATGTTGCCTTTGACAATATCGCAGCCTGGCGCAAAGCCACAGCCCAATTGTCATGGATTTGTAAAATCGCCGCAGGAACGGGTAGCGCCTTAATCTGATGTAGCGTCGAGCCTGTGGCTCGACCTCGGCGCACAGCGCCGACACTACAACAATGGAATTGATGCACTACGCAGGATGGCGGCTGCGGCGATTGGCATAAAACCTGCCTTATTCTCATCAGCGCGAATTTAGCGAAATCGCGAAAAAACGGCAGACCACAAAAAAACTATGAGAATGATGAAATATGCGCTCGCCCTGGCGGGCCTGGCTGTTGCGGTTTCGGCTGTTCAGGCCGGAAATATCACCATCGTCAACGGCGATTTTGGCGGCCCCGTCGTGAACGGCGCCTTTAACACTTACTTTGCCCCCAACAGCGCCAGCATTCCAGGCTGGACGGTGACCAGCGGCTCTATTGACCTGATCGGAAATTATTGGCAATCCTCCCCCGGCAACGCCAGCGGCCAGTCCGTGGACATGGACGGCAACAGCCCTGGCACGATTGAGCAGACCGGCATCGCCTTGAACGCTGGAACCGCCACGGTGGATTTCGATCTGGCCGGCAATCCGGACGGCTTTCCAACGACCAAGACTTTGCAGGTGGATTTGCTCGGTTTGCCCGCGCAGACCTTTACCTTTACTCTCCCGCAGGGCGTCAGCCGTGACAACATGGGGTGGGTTTCTGAATCCGCGACCTTCCTGATCCCAACCGCCGGCGACTATACACTCCAGTTTGCCAGCCTGGACGGCGGGGGCAGCCCCTATGGCCCGGCCTTGGACAATGTTTCGATGAATGAAACTCACGGCACCCCCGAAGGGGCTTCCACGGCCCTGCTCTGCGGAATCAGCCTGGCGGCGCTCGCCTGGTTTCGCTGGAAGATCGCCTGATTCGCAGGCCGACATTTTTGATGTGCCTTAATTGGGTGTAGCGTCGAGCCTGTGGCTCGACCTCGGCGCACAGCGCCGACACTACAACAATTGAATTGAATTAAGGCGCTACCCATTTTTTCCTCCCAGCCCGCCGGAGAAACCGGCGGGCTTTTTTTTGAGGGTTACCCAACCCGCCTGTTGGTCCGCCACAGGAGAACGGCGCCCGCAGCCTCAAAAATGAAATTGGGCAGCCAGATAATCAGGCACGGATAACGCTCCGGATGAGCCGCCCAGGCCTGGCCCAGCACCATGAAGCTGTAATAGACCAGCACCAGAACCAGCGCCGTGGCCACCCCTACGCTGGTCTCGCGGCGGTGCGCGCGAATCCCCAGCGGAATGCCAATCAGGGTGAAACCAAAACAGGCAAAGGAAAACGCCACCTGCCGGTTCAGATAAACCAGCACCGGCATGATCGTTTCCGATGCCGCCGCGCGTGTCTGCTTTTGAGCTTCCAGCAGTTCCACCTTGGAGGCGCCGCGCGGCGGGATGCCGGCCAGGCCGCGTTCCTGCCGCGCCAGTTCGGCCCGAAGCTGCTGGAAGGTCATGTCGCTGATGGCAATGGGCGGCGCCTCGTCCTCCTTGGGGAAAGCGACCGGGGCCAGCGGGACGTCGCCGCCGATCGAGGGCGACCAGGAGCCATTGGTTTCGCGCTCCATGCTGGTCATGCCCGGCAGGATCAGGGTGATTTGCAGGGCGTTGGTGTCCACCAGGATAGTGCCGTTGCTCGCCTTCGCCCAGCGAAACAGCGCCCCGTGCGCGTCATACTCGAACACCTTGACGTTGTCCAGATTGGTTCCGTCGCTGTGGACGTGGCCGGCGAAAACCTGGTACTTGCCGAAGGGAACGCTTCGGTTGCTGACGAGCAGAGCGCCGGGGTTGCGGCGTCCGGCGCTGGCGATGAGTTCCGTATAGGCGGCGCGGCTGGCGGGAGCGATGTCAAAATTCAGCCAGGCGCAAAAGCCGCTGACCGCCGCGCCCGCCAACAGGACCGGGGCCACGAGGCTCACCAGGCTGACGCCGCTGGCGCGGGCGGCCGTCAATTCCTGGTCGGCGCTGAAGCGGCCGAACACCAGCAGGGTGGCCGTCAGCATCCCCATGGGCAGGGAGAAGGCGAGCACGTAAGGAATGAGCAGAAGGATGCCGTGACAGGCCAGGCTCAAGGTGGCTTGGCCCCGGATGAGCAAATTGAGAATTTCCCGGATGACATTGCCCAGCAGAAGCACGAAAGTAAAAACAAACACCGTCATCCCCAAGGTCGCCAGTACCTGGCGGGTGAGGTAGAGATGCAATGTCTTCACGGCGGATCAAGGATGCAAAAAGCGTAATGAAAAAGCGAGCAATGCGTCGCTTTCGGGCAAGACGGGAAAGGGTAGGGCGGGCAGTCCTCTGCCCGCCGAAGGGATGTGGTGGGACGTCCATTCCTTAATTATCGCCCGACGGCGGGTCCCGATGTAGCGGGACCCGCCCTACCTCCCAAAACCACGGTGGCGCAGCAGCGCCGCCCTCCTCAGTATTTCCACAGATTCACTGTTTTCGTTTATAACCCCGAGAAGTGAGGATGAAGGACGGCGCGTCTTGCGTTTGCCATCCTCCATCCTCCATGCTCCATCTTCGCCGAGGCCCTTATTGCTGCCTGGCGGTTTCGTCGGCGGCGTCGAAGGCGTGCTGCAAGGCCACCAGGTCTTCGCCCGGCTTGAGCGATTCGAGGATGGCCTGCTCGGCCTTGAGTTGTTCGTTGGAATACGCGGCGGCTTTGATGGACAGGCCGATGCGACGATCGGTTTTGTCTATCTTGATGACGCGGGCGGTAACTTCCTGGCCGGCTTTGAGAACATTCTTGATCTTCTCAGTGCGCTCTTCGCTGACCTGCGAGATATGCACCAGGCCGTCAATATCGTGTTTCAGGCCGACAAACGCGCCGAAGCTGGCCAGCTTGGTGACATTGCCGGTGACCAGGTCGCCCACTTTGTACAACTGATCAATGTTGCTCCACGGATCGGGGGTAAGTTGCTTGGCGCCGACCGAGATGCGCTGGTTGGCCTTGTCCACCTCCAACACCACCGCTTCCACCTCGTCGCCCTTCTTGAACACCTCGGAAGGATGATTGATCTTGCGGGTCCAGGAAATGTCCGAGACATGGATCATGCCGTCCAGCCCCTCTTCCAGCTCGATGAAAGCGCCATAGCTGGTCAGGTTGCGGACCTTGCCCTTGACCTTCGCGCCGGGGGGATACTTGTCCAGCGCCTTGTCCCACGGATTGGTGTCCAACTGGCGGATGCCGAGGGAGATTTTCTGCTCCTCGCGGTTGATGCCCAGGACGATCGCCTCGATCTCCTGGTCCGCCTTGAGCACGTCGGACGGCTTGGCGATGCGTTTGGTCCAGGAAAGTTCGGTGACGTGGACCAGGCCTTCGACGCCCGGCTCCAATTCGACAAACGCGCCGTAGGGAACCAGGTTGACGACCCGGCCCTTGACCCGGGCGCCGACCTGATACTTGGCATCAATGTTCTCCCACGGGTTGGCCAGTTTCTGTTTGAGTCCGAGGCTGACGCGCTCCTTCTCGCGGTTGATGTCCAGCACCACCACATCAATGTCCTGCCCGACCTTGAGGATTTCCGAGGGGTGCCCGATGCGGCCCCAGCTCATGTCGGTGATGTGGAGCAGGCCGTCAATGCCGTTGAGGTCAATGAACGCGCCGAAATCCGTGATATTCTTGACAGTGCCCTTGCGGATGTCGCCCGGGGTCATCTCGGCCAGGAGCTTGGAGCGTTTGTCGTTGCGCTGCTGCTCGATCAATTCGCGCCGGGAGAGGACGATGTTCTGGCGGTCCTGGTTGATTTTGACGACCTTGAATTCGTAGCTGTTGCCCAGGAATTGCGCCAGGTTCTTGGGCGGCACGATATCAATCTGCGAAGCGGGAAGGAAGGCTTCCACGCCGATGTTGACCAGCAGGCCGCCCTTGACGGCCGCCTTGACCTTGCCGGTGATGGTGCCGCCTTCGTTGCAGATGGTGAGGATTTTATCCCAGTTCTTTTTGAATTCGGCCTTTTCCTTGGAGAGGACGACCATGCCCTCCTTGTCCTCCAGCTTTTCGATGAGGACATCCACCTTGTCGCCAATCTTGACGGTCTTGATGTCTTCAAATTCAGCGCCGGAGACGACTCCTTCGCTTTTGTAGCCAATATCCACGAGGACTTCCTTGGGGCGGACTTCGATGACGTTGCCTTCGACGATTTGACCTGTGGCAAAGCGCGTCGAGCTGTGCTGCAGGGCTTCTTCCATTGTGAGCATAATTATTTCGAGTTCATAAACTGCGGGAGGCTTGGCCGCGCCGGGACGGGCGCGGGCGAAGACTCCATTGCCTACCTGACCACGTTGTCTGGCAACGGAGGTAAAAGGTTAGGTGACATTGTTAACTTGTTTTTCTCAGCCTCAACGAACGCCGCACACGCGGCATCCAGGCAGGCCACAAAGATACGCCTGTCCCCGGAAAACGCAAGCGGCAAAAAATGCTGTTTTGTCCTGCGGTGACGGAGGGGGAAAAGGTAGGGCGGGCAGTCCTCTGCCCGCCGAGGCTCGCCCTGCCAGCCAAGACCGACGCACTCCGCTGTTTTTTGGTGTTTCTTTGGTGGCATTTTTCCGCGGATCGTGTATCCTAATCCTGTCGCGAGTGACCGCTTTGGGCGGTCATTCCAATGCAGATTGAAACCGAAGCAGACACGCCACGAGCATGAAAACTGTATTGATCTCCCTCCGTTTTGCCCTTCTCCTGGCCGCGGGCGGCGCCGCATTGAGCGTCCAAGCCACCGGCACGATCAGCGCCAGCGCCACCTTGTCGGATGTGCTGGTGGGCAGTACGTACGATTACACATTGACGCTGGACAATACCGGCACTATTCCCATCGAAAGCTTCTGGTATGGCTGGACGACTTCCGGCAATAACCTGCCGTCCAGTCCCTTCAGCGCGGGGAATTCGCTGGGCTGGGTCAATACCCTGGACGGCACTTCCATCGAATACAAGGGCAGTTCGGGCAACGCTCTGGCGCCAGCCAATTCAGCGACCTTCACCTTTGACAGCACTTCCACCCCGGCGCAAATGACTAACGGGACGGCCGGGGAATCCGTGGCCTACGCTGGCGCGATTGATTTCACTCAAGACCAGCCTGGAGACAGCAGCGCGGTGTTTGCCCCGACTCTGACCGCCGTGCCGGAGCCGTCCACTGTAAGCTTGCTGGCCATCGGCCTGGTCGGATGGTCAGTCGCCGGTTGCCGCAAGCTCCGACAAAGATAGCCGGGATTAGGCGGACTCCTTCGCTGGTAGCGTCGGCGCTGTGCGCCCATCTTGGCCCGGCGTTAGCCGGGGTTGGCTGGACTGCCTCCCCACTTCGGGAGAAACCTGCCCGTTCTTCTCATATATTCCCGGTATTCCTCGCCGAATTGTTCGAGCATCATTTGTTCTTCCCGCGGAACCCGCGCCACCAGGAAGACCATCATCCAGAACGCGAAAATGATAGGAATCCAGTTGGCAATCACCAGACCGAGGCTCGCCAACCAGGCCAGGATGGCCGTGTACATGGGATGCCGGACCCGCGAATAAGGGCCGGAAGTGACCATCCGGTGGTTGGCGCGAAGTTGCAACTGCGCTGACCAGAGCGTCCCCAGCGCCAGATGCGTCCAAGTCCAAAGGCCCAGACTGGCCAGTCCCGCGGCAAAGCCCGTCCAGCGCGCCCAGATGGGAAGGAAGAAATGCAGCTTCGCCTTCCAGGGGGGATTGAGGGCGGACAGCACAATCACGGCAACGAGTATCAGGAGAAGCAAAAGACGCAAGCCTTGGACCAGCCAACCCTCGCGCCGGATGGACGCCCGATCAAGCCAGAGAGGTTCGCCCGCCCGGCGCACACGCAGCGCGAACCAGGTTCGCATCAAGATGGTCAACCCGATCAAGGCCCAAAAGGCGAGCCGAAATGTTCCTTCGCTGTTCATCGCAGAGACGCTGGCGCGCAGCTTGTCCGGCAAAGTCGAGCCAGAGCCGCCGGAAGTCAAGCCGTGACGAACCCGCGCCCGCCTCTTCGGTCTCCCGATTGCGGCGACATGGGCGGAGGCGCCTCTCAATACTGGGTTTGCGAATCAGAGTTTCGCGGGGAGCATACGCGCCTCGCGTGTGCTGACCGGCGCCCTCGCCGGTCAGTTTTCATTTCACACCCTCTGGCCCTGACTTTTTCCCGTGGAAATGTGGCCGGCGAGGGCGCCGGCCACGGCACGCGAGGGCGCGCGCGCTCCCCAAAAAGGAAGAACAGTGGATGGACACGGATGGAAAGGCGCTCTGGATTTGTGTCTGTCGGCGTGAATCCGCGGTTCCATTCTTGGCTGGCGGCGGCCCGCCGCGGGCGTTTTGCCTGTGGACTATGGGTTTGCGATGTGCGCAAGTGGCTAATGATGAGGGCTTTGCAATAATTCGCAAAAAAATCCGCGTTTTTCCCTCGACAACTCTGGCTCATGTGCTAAACTTGCCGTAGTATGGTAAGGTCCGAATGGTTGGATGGCAAGGGGGCGAAGATCCCGGCATGCCGGGACTCTTCCGGAGTTTGGCTTTTCCGGCCAGCGCTCCACCACTCCATCACTCCATTTGCCCTTCCGCCGGCCTCCGCCATTCTCCCAATTACAGTAAAGTACAATTCCACTTAATTCCACTTAATTCCACCTTGTTCCACTTAATTCCACTTCCCGGAGGGGGGGGCGGCTGCCGGCAGCCCCAGCCCCCCAAGCCTAATCGTATCCAATCGTGTTGTGTTCTTATCTTGACCATGTACAGGCAGAATCAAGAAGGCAGTTTTGACAGAGCCGAAACGGCTCCGCCGCCTTGCCGCAGGAATGCGCCGCCGCGGGCCAACCCGAATGACTTTGCTCGCTTGTTGGCGGAAGGTCTGCTATCTTGCAGCCATGCCGTATCGCCCGAAGAAACCCCGGAGTGCCGAACCCAAAATGGGTGGGCTGGAGAACGATTTGTTCCGCGCCGCGCAATCCACCGAACGGCGCCGCCGGGACCTGGCCACCCGCTCCACGCTTTCGCGGCTGCGCAATCGGAAATCCGCCCTGAAGTGACGGCGGCGCGGGCCGCGTGCGCCGGTGATGTTATGGAGAACAAGGATTGCCCCCTGTTGGATTGGCTGTTGCGGAAGTATCCCGACACCCCGAAAAGCCGCGCCAAACAATGGATTCAGGCGGGGCGGGTCAGCGTCAGCGGAACCGTGATCCGCCAACCGCATTTTCTGCTCCCCGACCCGGGGGAATCGCTGGTCTTGCGCGAGCGCCATGCCACGACTTTGGCTTGCGGAGCGGGTTGGCAGATTCATCCGCGGGTTGCGCTGCTTTACCTGGATTCGGCCCTGGCGATTGTCAACAAGGGGCCGGGGCTGATTTCGGTGCCGGCGGCGGATGGCGGCCTTTCGGCGTTGAGCATTTTGGCGGATTTCCTGGCGGGCAAACTCAAGGCCCAACAGCGCCGGATGGGGGGGAAGTCGCTTCCGCCGGCTTATCGGCGGCTGCAATTATCGCCGGTTCACCGGCTGGACCAATATACCAGCGGGATTTTTTGCATCGCCGCAAATCCGGCGGCGCGCCGGCATCTGATTGAGCAATTGAAGGCGCACACGATGCAGCGGGAATATGTGGCCTATGTGGAAGGCCGGGCGGGCGCGCCCCAGGGGACTTGGCGGCATTGGCTGCAATTGAGCCGGGATGAATTGCGCCAGCGCGTTCTTTCCGACGCGCAGGCCCGGGCCGCCGGGGACGAGGCCCGCGAAGCTGTCACGCATTATGAAGTCATCGCGGAATATGCGCGGGCCGGAGGGAAGGAGTTCTGCAGCAAATTGCGGCTCCGGCTGGAAACGGGGCGGAAACATCAAATCCGTGTCCAGGCGGCGCAGGCGGGATTGCCCTTGATAGGGGACCGGACATATAACCCGGCGTACCGGACGCAGGACCCGGCCCGTCCGCCGCTGGATTTCCCGCGGCAGGCCTTGCACGCGGAGGCGCTCCGGCTGGAACACCCGGAGCAGCCCGGAGCGCTTATGAGTTGGACGGCGGAAATGCCCAAAGACCTTCGGCAATTGGAAACCGCGCTGCGCTCTGGGCTGTATGTTTGACACAATACCGGCCGCATGGAACGGAGCACGGACTCGAATTTATGATAATGGCCCGCTCTTGGCTGGCAGGGCGCGCGCTCCGTGGGCGCCGCGGCGGGCATGCGCCTTCGCCACGGCATCGGCGCAAAAGGAGGACTGCCCGCCCTGCCTTTTCCCCCTCCGTCGCTGACGCAGCACAATTAATGTGCCGGGGTTTGTCCGGGTTGCTGGATTGGGTTCACCAGCGGGACACTGGGTTTGGGCGACACCGGCACGGCCTGCGTCCCCGGCGGTTTGGTGAACATTGCCAGCACGGCTCCCACCACGAGCATCGCCGCCGAGATCTGATAGGCAAGATAATAGGATTTGTAGTGATCGTTAATTCCCGCGCCCAGCATGGGGCCGACCACTCCCGCGACGCCAAAAGCGGTGAACACCAAACCATAGTTGACACCCAGATTGCGGATGCCGTAGAAATCGGCCGTCGCCGCGGGCATCAGCGTAAAGACCGTTCCATAGCAAAGCCCGGTGAAAGCGGAACCAAAAATCACCAACTGCCAGGTCGTGTAGTGGCTGAAGGCCAGCATATTGACCGCCTGGAACAGAAACGCCAGCGTCATCGTCCGAGTCCGTCCAATCTTGTCCGAGAGCGCGCCGGCGAGAAGGCGGCCAAAGGTGTTGAAGATCGCCAGTATCGCCAGCGGCACATATCCCAAGTCCCAGTTCGCCTGCTCCTTTGCGATAAAGGCCACCTGCGTCATGATCATCATACCCGCCGAGACGGAGAGCACCATCAGCAGCCAAAGTTGGTAGAACTGTCCCGTGCGCAGCATCTCCAGCCAATCCGACTCCCGCCGGGGTGCCGCCGCCGCTTTCGTGGCGGATGCCTGCGCCACCGGCTGTTCCGGCGGGTTTCGCAAAAGCTGCGCCAGCAACGGCGCCAGAACCAGTGTGCCAACACCCAGCCAGACAAAGGTCATCGAAATCGAGGTGATCCGCAGAAGGTAGGTGCTAAGCGGAGCGATATAAACCGTCGCAAGGCCCACGCCGCTGACCACAATCCCGGTAATCACGCCCTTGCGCGCGGGCGGAAACCACTTGATGGCGGGCGGGGTCGTCGCGGAGTAACCCAACCCAATCCCCAACCCAGCGCCCAAGCCGAAAGTCAACGCCATTGCGGTGGGCGATTGAACCAGCCCCGAAGCGACCAGTCCGAGACCCAGGATGATGCCGCCGGCCGTGGCCACCAGCCGCGGGCCGAATTTGTCCTGGCATCGCCCCGCGAACACCATCATCCCGGCAAAACAAACTGTGGCCACGGTGAACGGCATCGTGGCTTCCGTTTTGGTCCAATGCAAATTGGTTCTCAGCGCCTTGGCAATGACGCTCCACGCGTAGAGCACGCCGAGGATCAGGTTGATGGACAAGCCGGCAATGACTACCGTCCAGCCTTTGTTTGATAGCGAATTTTTTTCATTCATGGGTGCCTCTTTTTCTTTGGTCTGCCTACACTGTCAGCGCCTCCTGTTGTGTCAGAATGTGGAATCCGTGTTCTTTGAGGATACCGCCGGCCTGGGCAGGGTCCTGGACTTCAATGACCAGGATGGCGCGATTGTTGGCCGCGAAACCGGAAGTGTTGGCGAGATTGATGTCATGGGCGGCCAGACAGTCCGCGACCGTGTGCAATGCGCCCGGCTTGTCCGACATTTCCACGGCGATCACGTCCATCAACGTGGCGGCGAAGCCCTCGCGTTTCAGAGCCTGGCAGGCCAGATCCGGATCGTTGACCAGCAATTTCATGACGCCGAAGGCTCCGCTGCTGGCCACGGTGATGCACCGGATGTTGATGCTGGCGCGCGCCAGGGTTTCGGTGATACGGGCGGTCTGGCCCGGCCGGTTTTCAGCGAACACTGCCACCAGTTTTACCGTGTTCATAGGGTTGATGATGGGGTCGGTTTAAAGGGATCGCTTGTCAATGACACGCTTGGCCTTGCCTTCGGCGACGGGCAACGAGCCGGAGGCAACCAGGTCCACCTTGGGCCGGATCCACAGTTCGGCCCGCAGCTTTTCCGCCACCTGGTTTTGCAGTTCCGTCAGGTGCCCGACCTCCCCGTCGAAGGCCGCAGGCGACAATTCCACCTTCACCGTCATATCGTCCAGCCCCTCCAGTTGGATCACGTAGTTGCGCCCGATCTGCGGCATCGCCATCAGCACCCGCTCAATTTGTTGAGGGAAAATGTTCACGCCGCGCACGATCAACATATCGTCGGAGCGCCCGGTGATGCGGTGAATCCGGCGGTGAGTGCGTCCGCAGGCGCAGGGGCCGGGGATGATGGAAGTCAGGTCGCGCGTTCGATAGCGCAACAGCGGCATCGCTTCGCGGTTGATGCTGGTCAGGACCAGTTCGCCGGTCTTCCCGTCCTCCACCGGTTCGCCCGTGGCGGGGTTGATGATTTCCAGGACGAAATTATCCTCCCACACATGCATGCCGCACTTGCCCTCGCACTCGAACGCCACCCCCGGCCCGTTCATTTCGGTCAAGCCGTAGGAGTTATAGACATCAATTCCCAGCGCGGCTTCGATGTTCCGCCGGGTTTCCTCGGTGTGTGGCTCGGCGCCCACGAAGGCCTTGCGCAGCGCCAGACTCTTTCGCGGATCCACCCCCTTCTTCTCCAGAAAATCCGCAAAGTAAAGCGCATAGCTGGGCAGGATGTGGATGACCGTCGTTCGAAAGTCCTGCATGAGCAGCAACTGGCGTTCCGAGGTGCCCGGCCCGGCTGGGATCACCATGCAGCCGACTTTTTCCGCCCCGTAGTGCATGACCAGGCCGCCGGTGAAAAGTCCGTAGCTCATCATGTTCTGGAACACATCGCGCCGGGTCACCCCCGTCATGCAAAGCGCGCGGGCGATGAGTTCCGCCGCATTGTCCACATCGCGCCTGGAGAAAAACAGCGCCTTGGGTTTTCCGGTCGTCCCGCTGGAGGTATGGAGCCGGAGCACCTCCTCCCGCGAGACCGCCAGCAACTTATCCGGGTAATTCTCCCGCAAATCCGCCGCCGTGGTGAAAGGGAGCCGCGGCATGTCGGCCGCCGATTTTATCTGGTCCGGCTGGAGGCCGGTTTCCGAGAATTTTCCGCGGTAAAACGGCACCCGCTCCAGCCGGCGGAGGGTTTCCTGCAGCCGTTTGAGTTGCAAAGCCTCGAGTGCCGGGCGAGCCAGCGTTTCAGTTTCCTGATGCCAAAACATGTGATTAGGCGGAATAATACGGTCGCGCCGATATTGTGCAAGCCTTATTTTTGCTCCGGCAGCCAGGGCGGCCGGAGCGGCGGGGTCTTGTCAGCTCTTGACGCGCAGGCTGGCGGTGTAGAGGCTGCGGCCGTCGGGATGGATGAATTCCAGGCGCAGGGTGTCCATGCCGGGAGTGGCAGGGAACGAAGCGTCCACCGTGGAACGCGGTTTGGCGGCGACATGGCTTTCACCACTGGCGAGCACCTTCTCACCGGCCAGCGCCTGCCATTGGCAGGTGAGTTCGGAAAGGTCGGTGAAGGAATAACGATTCTGGAGCGGAACGACACACTGGCCGCCCGCCGGGGCCACCTCGCGGGCCGTGGTGTTCACCGGGCTATAGACCAACTTGAGGTTCCAGTACAGCGGCTTCAATACCCGGCGATCCGTGGTGACGGCGTCGGGGCCGCCCGTAAGGCGCATACCGGTTGTCATGTCGGCGGAAGGAATCCCGTCAACCGCGGGCAAAGAACCGGGCACGTAGCTGGCGGGCGGAGCACCGGGGCTGTGGACCGGCCAGCGTTCGGGGAACTTGTCAACCATGCCCTCGTCCTGCCATTGAAAGAGGAAGGCGCCAACCATGCTGTCGGCGGGCCAGATGACATCCCAGGCATAGGCTACGCCGCCGCCGCTGGGGGAATACTCGGTCAGAAAGGCGGGGGCCTTGGCCCGGTTGGGGCTGGCGGCGATGGACTTGATGTTATCGAGTCTGGGATAATGGTAGTCCTCGAAGTCGGTCTTGGGGTTCTTTTCCAGGTTCTGCTGGGAGATGAAAGCCAGGCGCGTGGGGTCGTGGGCTTTCACGTAGTCGAACTCGGCCTGGTCGTTGATACCGTAGCCGCTTTCGTTGCCACAGCTCCAGGCGACGACACAGGCGCGGTTCTTGTCGCGGTCCAGGGTTTCCATGGAGCGGGAGGTGTAAGCCCAAGTGCGGGAAGCGGTGTTGACTTCGTTTGCTATCCAGCAGGCGGAGATTTCATCCAGGAGGTAGAAGCCGGCCTCGTCGCACAGCTCCATGAATCGTTCCGCGTGCGGGTAGTGGGTGGTGCGGATCGCGTTGATGTTGGCCGCCTTCATGAGGATGATGTCGGTTTTCCAGCACTCCTCGGTCAGGGCGTGGCCGTAAATCGAGAATTCCTCGTGGCGGCAGACGCCCGTGAATTTGACAGGCACGGCGTTGACCTGCACCACGCCGCCTTTCATCTCCACTTTGCGGAATCCGATGCGATCCTGGACCCGTTCCACGGTCTGGTTGCCGTCCGACAGGCGGTAGAACACGTAATACAAATTTGGCTTCTCCGCGTTCCAAAGCTTGGGGGCGGTCACGGGCGCGGACAGGTTGACCGTGGCGGAGCCGTCGGCGCCGATTTCGCCGGCCTGGCTCATGGCGGGCATCGCAACCTTGATGCCGTCAAGCGAATACAATTCGCAGGTCAGAACGAAATGCGCCCCGGCCGGGCCGGCGACGCGGACGGCGGACTTGAGCGTGGCATCCTTGTACTGGGCATCGAGGTCGGTGACGACGGTGACGTCGTCC
>Ga0182027_10009237_pt1 | contig 14207 bp, 13 predicted proteins | sample 712E1DmetaG_FD_121300 | JGI IMG/M metagenome (GOLD analysis project Ga0182027, IMG submission 121300) | Permafrost microbial communities from Stordalen Mire, Sweden - 712E1D metaG (Illumina Assembly) | ecosystem: Environmental > Terrestrial > Soil > Wetlands > Permafrost | place: Sweden...
GAAAATCGAGGTCGGACAATTTTTCCCTGGCCAGTATGGATTCGATTTTCTGTCGGGTCATGCCGTGGAAAAAGCCGTCGAAATCAAAGGTTTTATAAGTTTCGATAATTTGGTAGAATGACAATTAACTGTCCCCCGGTTAATCTTTTCTGAGATTCATCCATTCGGCTGCCCCATGGAGCCGCCGAACGGATACACAAGAGAAATAATCAATGAACCCGCGAAGAAATTTCCTCAACCTGTACGTCTTTTCCTGGTGACCTGAAAATAATTCCACCAGAAATCATGAACCACAGAAATTTAAATCTTCCAGGTTCATTAATAAGAGGGTCAGGAGTTTCAATAAATTCATAAAACTTAATGGATGGAATGGAATCGGGGATTTCATTCTCAATTGGATTTATTCGGCCATATCTAAGGCTGTCTAATTGGATTTGTTTTCGGGCCAATTTGAATAGCGCGTACAATTTATATGCCTCATTCATTATGCTTAATTCATTTACCTTAGCTGATATTGTTTTGTAGTTATTCGAAAAATTCTTTGCCCATTCATTTTCCAAACTATTTTCTCTTCCGATTTGACCCTCATATTCGCTTTTTGACTGTAAAGCAAAGTCAACATCTTTAACCTCTATGGAATTTGATTTTTTATAAACCGTTATCTTAATTGGCAGTAAATAAAAAACTGTCTCATAATGATAACTGAAAAATCCTCTATTTTCGTCCATTTTATCTTGGAGATGTGACTCAGCAAAACTGATAAAAGAATCCATCTTTTTTGCTGGAACGTTCTTTTTCCCAAGAATCATCTTTTTTAATGTAATATCCGCATTAAAAAGCACCTTTGAAAATGGTACATTTTTGTCAACATTACTAATTTTTACATATTGCTTAAAATTATTCCGCTTCCATTCTATCACGTATTTTACGCCGGTATAACCCCTTGGCAAGACCTTAAATTTCTCATGAAACTCCTCATAAGCTTGGTCTTCCTCATGCGTATGCTCAAAAACGCACGCAGGGTCTTTCTCCGTTTCTTTGCAATTCAGGTATATGTTCAATATTACATCACTTGATAATGACTTTTTGTTCCCGGCTGTTCCTATAATCATCAAATCTGAATTGGTCCATTCAATTCCGGAAATTGATGCAAAATAGACTTCCCGTCCATAAAGTATTTCACTAAGAGGAAAAATAATCGGTTTATTAGGATCTGCGTAGGCGGCTGTCAAACAGAAAATGAGCAGGGTTGATGGAATTAATGCCTTCATAATTATTAAATAATCTTTAAAGCATATTAAGCTTTGTTATATATAAATTTTAGCATGATTGAAGCGGGAAAATCTACCTCAAATATAACCAATTTATAGCCTCAATGGAAACACTGAAGGGTAATTTAAGATATGTCAGACATAGGATCTAAAAACCCCGTAAGCGGCGAGGATGGCCGCGCGGTCTTTGAAGTACCAGCCATTCCGGCCAGATAAGCAAGCCTGCCCGCCCGCACCGCGTATTTAAATGCCCTCGCCATTGCCACGGGGTCGTCACTTGACGCAATGGCAGTATTGAGAAGGACCGCGTCAACGCCAAGCTCCATGGCTTCGGCGGCATGGGACGGCCTTCCGATCCCCGCGTCGACGATAACCGGGACCGTCATTTCATCGACGAGTATTTCCAGCATGTCGCGCGTGGCAAGTCCGCGGTTGCTGCCGATCGGTGCCGCCAAGGGCATGACCGCGGCCGCTCCGGCGTCAACGAGGCGCCGGGCGACAATGAGGTCGGGACTCATGTACGGAAGCGCCACGAACCCTTCTTTTGCAAGCGTCCGCGTGGCCGTTACGGTTTCGGCATTGTCGGGCAGAAGATATTTCTGGTCGTTTATCACCTCGATTTTGATCCAGTTGCCGCACCCCATGGCCATTGCCAGCCTGGCAAGCCGTATCGCCTCTTCGGCGGTGCGGGCCCCCGATGTATTGGGAAGGAGGACTTTACCTTTCGGAATATGGTCGAGGACGCCTTCTCGCGGACGGTCAAAATCAATCCGGCGCAGGGCGACCGTGATAATGTCGCACTCGGCGGCCTCCAATACGTCCTTGATTATCCGGTCGTCCCGGTATTTGCCGGAACCGGTAATGAGCCTCGACCGCACAACGGTCCCCGCGATGGTCAGTTCGTCGTCCACGCGTTATCCTCCCCCCACGAAACGGAGGATTTCCACGCTGTCGCTCGAATTGATCCGCAGCGCGCCATAGTTTTCTTTCGGGACAATCGTGCGGTTGATTTCAACCACCACGTGCGACGGCTCAATTGCCTGCCTGGCAAGCAGCTCATTGACCGTGCACCTATCGGGGACCATGCGGGCCCGCCCGTTGAGCGTGATTTCCATGCTTTATCTTACTTTTCCGTGCGGTAGACTTGACTCCCGGCCGGCACTGACTTGGTTATCCAGGTGTTTCCCCCGATTATCGCGCCTTTGCCAATGACCGTTTCGCCTCCTAAAATTGTGGCGTTCGCGTAGATGATGACATCGTCTTCAATATCGGGGTGCCTCTTCTCGCCCTTGCGCGGCTTTCCATCTTTGTCAAAAGGGGAAAGCGCGCCGAGCGTGACTCCCTGGTAAATTTTTACGTTGTTGCCGATGACGGTCGTTTCACCGATGACCACGCCGGTCCCGTGGTCGATAAAAAACCGCGGGCCTATTTTCGCCCCCGGATGAATGTCGATCCCCGTGCGGGAATGGGCCCGCTCCGAAAGGATGCGGGGGATGATCGGCACGTTAAGCTCGTATAAAAGGTGAGCGATTCGATACGTGGCAATGGCCTCGATGCACGGGTAAGAGAGCACTATTTCGTCGACGTATTTCGCCGCCGGGTCGCCTTCAAAAGCGGCCTGGATGTCGTCAAGCAAGACCGCCCGGATGCGGGGCAGCGACTCGATGAGATGCATGAGCGCTTCTTCCGCGCGCTGTTCGCACGAGCAATTGCTGCATTTGTCCTTTTTGCAGCGGTACATGAAGACTTCCTTGATGTGCCTCCCTATTTTAAGGCTTATGTGACGCAATAAATCGCTTACATAAAAATTAATTTCCTTGCGGGTAATTTTTTCCTTCCCGTAGCTGCCGGGAAACAATACGGCCAGCAAATCGTCAAGCACTTCATAAATTTCCTGGCGGCCCGCAAGACCAAGCCCTACCTGCGACTCAACGTCAAAACCACCCAGGATGCTTTCTTCCAGCCGGTCAACGACCGCGGGTAGCTTTTTTTTCATCCAGCTATTGATTTCCATATCAGTACGTCGTGGTTTCGTGAATGTATTTGATCCACTGTGAAAAAAATTCGCTCCGGTGCCCCCGCCAGGTATTGACGGGGTTTTTCAAGTCGAAATTCATTGGCTCGGTTACGTCTTTTCTGTCAAGCTTCTGGTCGCGAAGGTATTCTTCTACCAGCCTCCGGGGCTCGTATTCAGGGTGCCCGAGGTGCACGAGAAAACGCTGGTCCGCGCTCTCAAAAATAGTATACCCCGCCTCTTTTGAATAAGCGAGCAGATTGATGTTGCCTTTGTCGCGCTGCAACTCAATCACGTCGTCGGGCACTCCCGAATGCCTGCTCTGCGCGCACCAGAACACGTCATCCAATTCACCGGTTATAGGATGTTCCCGGTCCAGATTTGTCATCTGAAAAACGCCGAATATCTTCTTATCATAAATAACTTTTTCAATTCCCAGGTACTTGGCCAGGGCCAGGCCGCCCCAGCAAATGCCCAGCGTCGAGGTGATGTTGTTGCGGGCATATTTCAATATACGTCGTATTTCATCCCAATACGAGACCTCTTCAAAGGGAATTTCTTCCACGGGGGCTCCGGTGACGATGAGTCCGTCGAGGTGCTTTTCGGCCGCGTCTTCAAAGGGCACATATAATTTTTCGAGGTGCGCCTGATCGCTGCTGGTGTATTCATGAGTCTTGAGCCTGATCCACACCGGCTCGATCTGCAATACCGACCTGCCCAGCGGGTGCAAAAGACTGAATTCATAGGTTTCGGCCTTGGGCATGATGTTCAAAATCCCGATGCGCAGCGCACGTATGTCCTCCTTAAGGGCGTCGTCCTGCGTTACACAAAGGATCCTGCTCTTTTCCAACGCCGCTTTCGCGTGATAATCCTTCGGCAATACGATCGTCATGTGATCTCCTATAACTACGTATGCACGCTCCCAGAGCGAAGCCGAAGGGAACATGTCTTCGCCATCGCCCATTTCCTGCCTGCACTGGCGTTTCGGCAGGTTCAGTGCGCGGTTCGGCAAAAATAGACTTGAATCATTTATAAAATACTTTATCCGTTTTCTTTTAAATGCAAAAACTCAGGGCTTCCGTTTCGTTTTTATCAAGTAAGTCCTGGAGCGTGACTCGGCCCAGCGATTCTTCCATGGCCTTTTTAAGGCCGCCCCACACTTCGCGCATTGCGCATTCGTCAATGCGACCGCATGATGTGCTGTCCGCAAGGCAATCGACAAGCTCCAGGGGACCTTCCAAAGCCTCAACAACCTGAAAAAGCGTGATACCGGACGGCGGACGCCCTAATTCATAGCCCCCTTGCGCCCCTCGAACCGTATCAATCAATCCGTTGCTTTTCAAGGCAAGCAATATATTTTCAAGATATGATTCGGAAATTTCCTGCGTTCTCGAAATGTCTTTGCGCTTCGTAGGGCGTTTTCCGTAATTTTTTGCGATTTCTAGAATTGCCCTGGCCCCATACCTGCATTTGGTCGACAGTTTCAAGGACATAATAACATGGTTTCCCCACTATTTATCCAATTACAAAATTGTTTATCAATTTAGTAAACAATATAACGGAAATAGAAATAAAAGTCAATAGATTTTTACGGGTAATTCTTCTTTTATGGGAACCCAAAATAAAAGCAGCATGGACGGAATGGAGGCAAAAAAAGAACCTATGAAAAGATTTAAATATCCGATGTGTTCAACGATAATTCCGCTGAATCCCCCGAAAATGGTGGAAAAAAGCGACATGATTGCAGACCCGATGGCATAGTGCGATGCCTTAAATTGCGGTTTGCAGGTCCGTAAAATAAACACGATCAACACCGCATTACCCACACCCGCCGCCATTTGCTCATAGCAATGGACCAGCGCAATTGTCCAGATCCCCGTAGGGCTTGCCGCCGATGGTTTTTCAAATGCAAGCCAGATATATGCCCAGATATTAAAATTCATCAGGATTGTAAGGGGCCAGATGGATTTTTTAAGGCCCCGCTTCTTGATCCAGACACCCCCGAGCGTGGTCCCCGCAATCGCGCCCAATGCGCCGAGAAGACCGCCAAGCCATGCGAATTGCGCCTTCGTGACCCCAAGTTCACGCATGAGAAAGGGCGTCCCCATGGAAAATAGCAGTTCGTCCCCTATTTTATACACGATAATGAAAACAATGACCAGCGCGAACCGGTCCTGCCTGCTGTAACTGATGAACGCGTCCCCGAATTTTTTCAGCATGCCGGCCGCGGTCGCTTTCGCATTTGTCCGCCGGGCTTCAAATTGCGGGAGCTTCAGGGCGTGAAAAACGGTGATGCACAGCATGGTCAGCGCGGCGGCGCCGAACGCATAACTCCACGGCTGGAATTTGGAGGCGCCCGTCGACCGGGCGGCGGCAAAGGCGGCAATTCCAACGAACCCGCTGCGCACCAGGATCAGTCCCAATCGGTATGCAAAGACCCTGTATCCTGTGTAAAGCGCCTGTTCGCCGGGATCGCGCAGACCTTCCATATAATATCCGTCGATCGCGATGTCGTTCGTGGCCGCGACAAATGCCAGCGCGATGAAGACGGCGGCAATCACGGCGGCGTATCCAGCCGTGTTCCCTTGCAAAGACGCAAGCGCATCCGTAAAAGCGACACCGGCGATTAAAAGGGTCAAAAGCGCCTGGCAGCAAACCATCCAGATGCGTTTCTCCCCGAAAATGTCGAGAAACGGCGCCCAGAGGAACTTTAGATTCCATGGAATACCGAGGAAATTGAGATACCCGAGGTAGCGTTCCTTCATGCCGATATCGGTGAAAAAGACCGACGACATCAGCCGCACGACCGCATAGGGCAGTCCCTCGGCGAAATAGGTAGAAAAACACCAGGTTCGGGGCTTTTTAAACGGGTTGTTTTTCATATATGTATGACCACGTTCCCTGAGCGAAGCCGAAGGGAACCGGTTTCACCTCAGCCCACTTTGACTTCGCTCAGTGAGCGGTATATCTACTTGGCCGGTTTCCGAAGTGTGTCCTTGACAGCTTCGGTTGAGGGCGAGGGCCGGCCGAGATAGAGGTCGGGCCACCGGTCGTTTGCCGTATGGAACGTCAAGCGGACCGCGCTTTTCTGGTCGGCGCCCAGCTTCCACACATACACTTCGTAGTCGTAGATGTCATGCTCATGGCCGTACTGCGTGGCGCACCACACCAGCCACTGCCCGGTCGGGTCGACTTTGGGAAAATATTCATGCGAACGGCGGCCCGGCAGGTCCATGAATCTTAGTTCCTTTGGCACCGAAAACCCCGATATTTTTTGGAGCGGTTTTCCGTCATTGTCAAGGTCGATCTGCAGGACTTCCGTGCCGCCGTTTCCCGATCCTTCGTTCATGCGGTAGACTTTATGCCCCGACGGAAACCAGTCCATTTCACAGCCGCCGCCGGTGGAAAACCACTCTTTCTTTTCAAAATTCCAGATCCCCGTTTCACGGGTAGTGCCCCGCAATGTCAACGCCAGGAGCTTTCCGTCGGGAGAAAGCCCCGGCTGCTGGGCGTATGTTTTTTTCTTGAATTGTTTTTCCACGTCGAAAATCTCCTTTTCATCACCCGTCCCGAGGCATTTGACGAAGACCTTCGGGCCGCGCGCGAAAACGACGGAGTCGCCGCCCGGCCGCCAGGTGCCCCAGCAGGCGTTTTCGGCCACCTTCTTTTCGCCGCCGCCGTCGACGCCGATCACCCAGATGTCCCATTTGTCGTAAAATTCAGCGTCGCTTTCAGGCACCCATCCCATTTTACTCCTTACGAAAGCAACTTTGGTCCCATCGGGCGAGAAACGCGGGAACCAGTCCACGTTATTGGGTTTTACCGTAAGCTCCTTCTGGTCCGTGCCGTCGGCATTCATGATCCAGATATCATGCTTGCTGTGGGCTCGCGAACTGGACCAGACGATTTTGCCTTCAATCTTGCCTTTCAGCGCATCAAGCGCCTTTTGTTCGTCCTTGGTTTTTTCAACCACCGTCCCCAACGGCGCCTCCTGGGCGCGCAGCATGATTGAAGCCGCGGCCATAATCACGACAAATATTTTTGTCCGCATGGTCAACTCCTCCCTATTAAAACGGTCGTTTATTTCCGGGTACGGACGGGTGGTCCGGTGTTCTAAAATAATTATTGGCGGGAAACGGCAAGCGCGCGATATTGGGCGGCCTTCTTATTTTCGCCGGTGTTTTCGCATACGAGCGCCAAAAGCTTATAAGCCTCGGACTTCGAACCGGACGCGCTTGCGGCCGCAATAAGCTGTTTGTAAGCGTTATCAAAGTCATTAAGTTGATAATAGGCCAATCCAAGCCCATAAAGAAGTTCCGGAGAATTCGGGGCGTCGAGAAGGCCGTTCCGGTATTCCAGGACGGCCTGGGCATAGTTCTTCCTTTTTACAAAAAGCTTTCCGATATGCGCGGACAAATTCTTCCGATCGCCACGCAAGGTTTTCGCCTTAAGAAAATACGCCAGCGATTTATCGATCTGGCCAAGCGTATCGTAGTTCATCCCAAGGCAACTGTAAACGTCCGCAAACCCCGGCATCTCATTGAGAGCCGATTCGCAATACAGCGCGGCCTTTGCAAACAATCCATGGTCCCTGTAAATGGAGGCGATGGTGTACTTAACATAAGCCATGACCTCCCGGGTTTCAAGGTTTCTCAGGGTAAAGTAAGAGGTGTCGGTGACGGCGTATTGCGTTTTATACCATGAATCAGGCAGGTTACGGCCTTTCTTTGCCGGATCAATATTGATTTTCTCATGTCCATTATCGAAGCGTACGAAAAAATGTTCCCGGGCAATCACGCCATGGAGGGGCAGGTCCAGTTTCTGGCCAATAGCCAGCAAAAGCAGCGAAATTCCGAGCGCGGACCCGTGTCCGGACCGCAGCGCCATGTGGGGCAGGATATTTTTCACGTCATTATTGCCGCGATCACAGCATATGCCGCCTTCTTCAAATACGGTCTTTCGCAATAAAGCGACTATTCGGGAAGGATTGGTGACCATGAACAATCTCGACGACAATTCTAATGCTATACTGTCAACTATCACCGTGCAACATTCGGGGGGCAAAACGCACGAATCCCCCAGAAACATGCGCGCTTCGTCGATAATTGGCCGTAAACTGTCCAAAAGCGTCCCGTCCGGGGCCGGTTTTGTTTTGTCATTGATGGTACGGGCAAGCAATTTTCCGGCAAGGTCAAAGGAAGATCCGGCGCCGGTTTGGGGCTGGGATGGACCAACCTTGCAGGAAATTATTAATCCTAAAGAAAATAAAAAAACAAAAACCGGTGAAAAATATGGTTTAAACTTTCCTTGTATCATTATTTTCCGATTTATTGTGCGGCGTCCGCTCTAAGGGCGTAATATTTTTCGAGTTCCGAATCCGGGTAATCGTCTTCAATCGCGTCTTTCCAGACGCCTTCGATAGGCTTGATAAGGACAAGCGTATGCACGGCGTTGACCTCAAAACCGCTTATAGTGCCCTTGACAAGCGGGGCCATCGGGCCTTTTATCTGGTTGCGCGGGATAAGGGGATTATAGTGGCCCACCAGAATGTCCTGCGGAATGTAAGAACCTTTAAGGACCTTGATGACCCGGTATTTCATTATGAAAACATAATTATAAAGGTCGTTCGGGGGAAATTTACCGGGGATTTCGACCAGTCGCGCGACAATAACCAGTGTGTCCTTCGACAATACCGGAGACGGGGACGTTTTGACGCCGGCGACCGCCGGTTTCGCGGGCTTGACGGCCGGTTTCGGCGTTGGAGCCGTTACGGCCGGCTCTTCCGGCCTTAAGGGCTGCTTAGGCGTGTTTTCGTCGGGCGCCTGGCCGTATATCGAAAGCAAAAAAGCCATGCATAAAACCGTTATCGTCGCTTTTATGGCGCTTGAAAATAGCATATCCCGTCCTTTCGAATATGAGGTATTTTTCAAAATAATTCATAAAAGGCATCTCTATGAACATTTTTGGAATGACTTGCGCGGAAGTCACCGCCGAGGTGTCCCTTCGATACGGCAAAGGCCAATATCACGCGGCGGCGCTTTACCGGGAGATTTTTAAAAAAGGACGCCTCGGGTCTTTTGAGAACGCCCCGGAGTTCCGGGCTTCCCCCGCGCTTGGCCGCCGGCTTGCGCGCGATGTGCGGACACCGGATTGCGCTATTACCGGCAGTCTTGAAGACGGGGCGCTGAAATTCACCACCGGGCTCCATGACGGCGCCGGCATTGAATCCGTCATCATTCCCGCCCGGTCCCGCGCGACCCTGTGCGTTTCCTCGCAAGCCGGGTGCAGGATGGGGTGCGGATTCTGCGCGACCGGCATGCATGGTTTTGTACGCGGCCTTTCCGCCGAAGAAATCGTCTGGCAAGTCTACGCCGCGCGGTATATACTCAAACGCCACATTGACAATATCGTATTCATGGGCATGGGAGAACCCTTCGATAATTTCGACAATGTCATCCGGGCTATAAGGGTCATGAGCGACCAGCGCGGCCTTGATATCGCCCGGAGCCACATAACGATTTCCACCGCGGGACACGCGGACGGGATCAAAAAACTCGCGGAAGCGGAAATGCCCGGACTGCGTCTGGCGGTATCGATCAACGCGGCCGACGACAAGGTCCGCGGCGAACTCATGCCGATCAATAAAAAATATCCGCTCGGCCTACTTAAAAAGAGCCTTCTGGCTTTTCCGCTTGGTAAAAAAGGCGTTTTTTTTATCGAATATGTCCTGCTTTCCGGCATAAACGATTCGCGTGAAATGGCCGGAAAACTTGCGCGGTATTTAAAGGGGCTTCCGGTGCGCGTCAACGTGATCACCTATAACGGCGGCGCTTCGCTCCCCTATTCACCGCCATCGGGCGAGCAGGTAAAGCGGTTCTGCGACCGGCTTGTTGAGGAAAATATCTTCGTGCGGAAACGGCAACCATACGGCCGGGATATCCTCGCGGCGTGCGGCCAACTTGTCTCAACCCGCCCTTCGGGCCACTCCGGCTTCGCCGCTATCTGACAACGACAAACCTGCCCGTGGCGCCGGTTCTATTGCCATTGGCCGAAACGTTTATGCTATACGCGTACACCCCCGAAACCGGATTCGCGCGCGCCCGGGGACCTTCCCGGCATAAATCCGCCATGTAAATTCCCGGCCCCTGTTCCGCCTTAATCGAACGAAATACGATCCGGCCCGCCTGGTCGAACAGCACAATCGTAACGGCGCTTCTCCGAAAAAGCTGATACCGAAGAAAGGTCCGACCGGCCCTTTTTAAAACCGTGAAATTGCCGGCAACGGTCTTGCTTTCCTGAAATTGGACGCCCATGATGGCGCTGTCGCATTGAACAAGTATTTTCGATGAAAATGCCGGGACGACGAGCGGGCCGGTCATCGCATTGCCGTCGAGGTCCTTGTACGCGATCGTTCCAAGGGAAAATTCCTGCTGCGCCGGAGACTCGTTGATGAATATTCTGCCGGCGCCGTAGGGGTTGTTCGCCGAAAGTCCGCGCGGCCGCTTGAAGGGGTCGGTCTTTGCCGATTTGTCGGTCCAGTCGAACATCGGCTCCCAGGCGCTCAGCGTATAGTTATAAATCCTGTACTGATTGTTTCCCGTGCCGTATCCCGAAACCACCGAATCGGTAAAGGGGTTGCAAAAGTAATTGCCCGACATCGCCCCGTAATCGTATTCAGGGCTGAACAGCAGGGCGTCCTGCTTCTGCGAGTCCGCGTAGCACACGTTGCCGGTAATAACGTTGCTCTGCGGCAGGTTCTGGGTCCGGCCGGTGCTGGCGTTGGAAAGCTGCCCGTCAAGGCATAAATCCGCCACGGCGTTGCCATACAGCACGTTGTTCCGTAGTGTGTCCGAAAAATTATTCGGCAGATAGATGCCGTTGCACCCGCTGCGGACAACGGTGTTATTTTCAACGTCGCTCTGACGGTAATCCCCGAGGAATTCCAGCCAGATCTCCTGACCGAGCGGATACCAGGGGCCGGATGATTCGAGGTTGCCTTTCGTGTCGTAAATGATGTTGTTGCGTATGGTGCTCCTGCTGCAATCCGTGTAAATCGCGCCCCCGTCGTTAAGCGTCCACATGGCGTTTTTTATAATGTTGTATTCCACGAAGTTTCCGTCGCTGCCCAGGAGAATGCCCGCGTAGCCTGTTTTGTCAAGGTAATTGTACCGGACCGTCACGTTCGTGCTCAGATGCACGAGAATGCCCACCGCGTGCCAGGTGCCGCTCCCGCCGTATCCCGGCACGGTCCCAGTATTGAGGAGCGTGTCGTGTTCGATGACCGTGGCCCCGAGCCGCCCCGAATTTTCATACCACGAGAGGCCGATGTTTAAATTGTCCGCGAAAACATTGTTGAAAATGTGCGAATCCGCGATGTCCCAGCTCGCGCTCAGCGCCGAGCCGCCCTGGTCGCCGCCGATATGCTCGAACCGGCAATTGTCCACGATGCTTGTTTTTGAAATCGAAAGCCCCGAGTAGGTCTGTTGCCTGAAACAGATGTTTTCAACGGCGCCTCCGGCGAGCGTGAGCCCTGTTGACAGAAAAGAACCTTCAATAAGCATCGTGTTAGGATCGGCGCCGCCGGGCGGGTAGAAATACACTTCTTTCGCGGCGCTGTCGAAGTACCATTCTCCCGGTGAGTCAAGCTCCTCGAACTTGTCGTCGATATAAAAACCCCAGCCCCTGGTTCCGTCGGCCGGGTCGATGTGTATGATGCTGCTGCCGCCCAGATACAGTTTTCCGGACGCATCGTACGAGATAATTGGCCTCGTCTCGAACCACCAGCTCCAGCGCCGCCAGCGGATTTGAGCGTTTGTCCAGTAATTGGCGGCATTGCGCGGGGCCTTGGCCAGGGCCGCGTCGCTGATGACCGTATTGCTGCCGTCGATGTTTTCGGTCATGGTATCGGGCCTAAGCCATCCGGTGTCGGGATACCGGGCGATGGTCATGAGGGCATTGTTCGCGAAAAGTTCGTATATCTTCTTAGCGCAGGGGGCCGCCCAGATATTGCCTTTGTAAACGGCCCATTGCGTGATCGCGGCGCTGCCGCTGATTATTGGCATGGCCGATTGGGCCGTCCCGTAACAGCCGAATGACGGATTGGACACGGACGCGACGTTTAACGACTCCCTGAAAACATCGCCGCGGTTGAGCAAAATCGTGTCGTTGGCTTTCAGTTTTGTTTTTGCCGCGGCAAGGGTGGCCAAAGGCGTTGCGGCGCTTTTCCCGTCGTTCTGGTCGCTGCCGGAGTTTGCGATGTAATAGGTGGCGGCATAAGGGGCGCTGAAAAGAAACGCCGCGAGAACCAGGCCGAACCCGGAATAAAACGCTTTCATTTTCACATAGTATCCTTTTTTTGCCGTATTGCCGGCGTGTTTTATTATTCCCGGGGCTTTATTAAAATTATATAATCGTTTCGGTGATAATGCCACCGTTCCCTTTTTCAAAATCATCAATTAGTTTTTGTAGTGAACTTTTATTTATTAACGGTATGCCTATGGTTGGTTAATTATGGAAATCCCGCCCGACATCACCTCGCAAGGCTTTCTCGTCGGCACTTCCGGATACTATTATGACGACTGGATCGGCATTTTCAATCCTCCGAAAATCACGCGGGCAAAAGCGGCCGGAATGTCGGACGAAGACATGGCCGACCAGGACCGGCTGCGGTTCTACCAGAAATATTTCTCGTTTGTGGAAATCAATAACACGTTTTACCGGGAACCGTTCCTTGAACATTTTCTGGACATGGAGCGTCGCAGCAAACCGTCCATGAAATACAGCGTAAAGGCGCATAAAAGCCTTTCCCACGACACGACGAACAACATGGAATTCGGCCGCGACCTGATGCGCAAGCATCTCTACGCGGTAAGCCCGCTCATTGAGACGGGAAGGTTTTTCAGCTTTTTGTTCCAGCTTCCCGATTATGCCTATCGCAGCCGGAAAAAACTTGACTATCTTCTTGCGTGCGCAAACGAGGCCGTTAGAATGCGCATTGACGTGCATATTGAATTCCGGCATATAAGCTGGCATGACGCAAACGTGCTGCAGGAGCTGAAAAACAATGGGGTTGGAATTTGCAATACGGAAATCCCGTTGATTGAACACGCGTTCCCGCTTAAAGCATACGCGACGACCGACAAGGGGTATATTCGTTACAGCGGCCTGAACTATGCGCATTGGAACCCGGTACTCAAGCCGGCCAACTCAAAAGAAAAACTCGCGGCGCGCAACGCACGGTACGACTATGAATATTCCGACGAGGAGCTGCTGTCGCGCGTAAAGGGCCAGGTAACGCTCCTTAAAAAAACCAGCGGCGTCGCCATCGCCTTTAATAACCATTATTCGGCAAAGGCCGTCCGCAACGCGATCAAAAACATTAAAATGCTCAGGGAAAAAATGGCCAACCCGCCGGCAGGCGGTTGATAAATAAAGACATTCCGCAAATTAATTCTTTTTAGCGCTGTTATCTATTTGTATATTAAATAAATGGCAACGTTGCCCTTTGTTTTTTCCCCAACTATAAAAGGTAATCCGGTCTAATGAGAGTCCGAAGAAGCCTGGCAGCCTCCGCCCTTCAAATCCGATGACCCCGTCCATATTAAAATTGCCTTTGATGAGTTGGAGTTGCGTCAGAATATCAAAGATGCCGGCGGTAGATGGAGCAGAAGCTTAAAAACATGGAAAATTCCTTATAAAACAGCACGCAGGCTAGGATTAAAAACAAGAATTGTAAATGACTATTATGAAAAAAAGGATATTAGAAGCATATAACAGTGGATGCATTTCATGCATATAGCTATATCCTAAATCCGTGAATAAAATTATGGCAAAACGGTCAATTTTCGGGTAAATTAAGAGTGAGAAACAATTGACTAAGATGTAATAGGAACCACTCACCCGGAAGGTGCTATGCCCAAACC
>Ga0182027_10009238_pt1 | contig 14206 bp, 9 predicted proteins | sample 712E1DmetaG_FD_121300 | JGI IMG/M metagenome (GOLD analysis project Ga0182027, IMG submission 121300) | Permafrost microbial communities from Stordalen Mire, Sweden - 712E1D metaG (Illumina Assembly) | ecosystem: Environmental > Terrestrial > Soil > Wetlands > Permafrost | place: Sweden...
GCCAGGTCAGCCATGACATCGCCTTTCCCGTTCCGCCAGGGAGTGTTCCGAATGCCATAGGCCGTGGTTTCGGTTTGCCACATGCAGAACCCGCCCACATGCTTGGCGACGAAGACGATGTACTTTGCCCCCAGGCCCAGGGCGCAGTCCACCCATTGGTCGGTATCCAACGGCGCGGGATTGATTGCAGAAAGTGGAGTGGAGAGGTCATCGCCTTCCTTGTCCTGCCACGTATTGGGTGCGAAATGCACGAACATGCCGATTTCAAGGTCTTGCCACGCGGTCTGCTCAGGCGTCGGCACTGCCAGTTTACCCTCCGGTTCTGAGGCGCTGGTCGCGTGCGCCCACGTGGGCCTCTGCCAAAATGGGAGTGCCGCGCTCCCGCCAATCATGGAATTGATAAAATTACGCCGGTTCATGATGGAAGGTCTCCTTGATTATTACTTCAGTGAGAGTCAGGGGCTGGTTGTTGCAACTCAGTCCGATGTTGTAAATGCACCGAGCGTTCTCTAATTCGGCTATTGTCTTATGCTCACCGCGGGGATAGTATCTTTCCCGGAAGGTCAAATGCAACTGGCCACAGCGAAGGGCACTTCGAATAGAGCTTAGCGGACATTGGGAGGAACCATGAAAACGATGGCGCGGATACTCGCAATAACCAGTGGCACCATCTTGGCACTCGTGGTATTGGGGGGCGCCGGCACTGCGCGTTTGGGAGCGAAAGACAAACCGTCGCAACTTAGTGCCAATGACACAACCCTTCGTCTCTACGCCCTCCTGGATTCAAAATACAACGGCAAACTGGACGATTTTTATATGCTGGCCGATGCCTTTAACGATCCCAAGAATCCCGGGCAACAACAACACGTTATCCGCATTGAATACAATAAGGAACGGGCATTCGGGAAGCTTAACATTCACGTACGGACGGTCGGTCAACTTACGCCCGAGCAGTTAAAGGCGTATAACCCCAAGCAGATCTTCGATTTCGCCGAGACCGACACATCGAAATTCACCAAGACCGATCCGGGGCCTTTTGGCAAACCGGGTGATGTCTATTTTGAGTCCCCTGACGGGGGTTCCATGGGATCCGTTGCCACAACACCCGAAATACAGGCCCAATACGAACGCTTTGTGACCCAATTCCTTATGCCGGCCCTGGAAAAGAAAGCTGCAAACTGACTGGGTCGTAATAGCATTCCCACAGGCGCCGGCGGCTGTTCCCAATTACGCCGGAAATTCAAGATTTAGGGTTTCCCCTCTGTCAGCACCAGGCGCGGAAACGAGGATGGATTATCTGTGCGGGTGCCGAACAGGTGGTCTTTCTTCGACTGTAATACCACCCGCGTCAAGTCTTCCGGGTCGCCGTGCAGGGCGGGACGAATCACTTTCATCACGCTAAACACCAATCCCAACTCATAGCCTTGAACAAATTTTCCGCCTGCGAAGAAGGTCACCGGCACCGCGATATCGCCAGAGTAGCCGTTGGCGGTCTTTTTCCAAACTGAGTAAATCTCCCGCATGTAATCGTGAGGCTGCGGGCGCGGCGGTAGATAATCTTCGTCGGAGAAGATGCTGTGCTCGACCCCGGCGAAATTACCGGGGCTGAAATAGAGTGCGTACTCATCACCCGTGGGCTCAATGGCGAGGTAGTTCTTGCGGAAGCCGGCTTCCAGCAGAAGCTTGAAATTGTCTCCATTTTGAATGCCGCGCGCGAAGAAGGGTTGATAAAGACCCGGGTCAACGACATCCACGCCCACATAGAGAAAGCTGGCATCCCACGCCAGTGCCACGCGTGCTGACAACTCGTGCGGACCCTTCCAAAGTTTGGCGCCCTCCACCACCTGTCCGTGCTCATCAAGCCGGTACAGGGGGCCGCTTTCCCACTTGGAAAAATCACCGTTCAGGTCAGGCGATTGGGCCAGTTGGTAAGCGGTGAGCGTGTCATGGCCTTCATCCCATTGAAGAGTGCCGTCAGGCAGGTGCCGGAAGGCAGGATCAGCCTTGACTTCCGCCAGGCGCTCGGTGGTTCGGTTGATGGCGGGGGAGATTTCTTTTAGCAACGGCTCCAGCCGCCGCTGGTAGCGTAGACGCTCAAGGGCCGAATTCATTTCTGCCAGTTGCGATTGCATTTTCGCAACGTCGACAGGGTAATGGCGCTCCTTGAAGAGCGGCATGAAATTTCCGTCATCCCAAAAAGAGGTTCCATACGTCTTCAGGAAGGGTGCGAGTTGGAGCGGTGCGTCCGGGCCGTATTGGCTCACCACCGCATGGGTCTCCGATTGCGCCGATTCATACGCGGCGGCGTTCCAAAGGTAATCGGCAATCGTTTGGAGTGGAATCATGGAGGCATGCGGTTGGTTCATGGGATTGGAAACGAGGCCACGCACCGTACCCGGCAGATGGGCGTCCCGGCCTGTGAGCGGCCCCAGGTAGCGGCACCATCGCGTGCCATCGTTCACAGGATAGTTATCCCAGATCAGCGGCGAACGATGGATGTACCCGCTCCACTCCCGCGCTTGCTCGGGAGTGATTGCAGGGGAGAATACTTTCGGCCCGGTCCAGACAATGGATACGCCCGGATCAACTCCCGCGCCCAGTTCCTGAAGGTAGTCGCGATTGCCCCATTCATTGGTGTAGGTGGTGGGCGTTAGAACCAGGCGGTTCTCAGCGGATTGCTCTTTGAGGTGCTTATAGAGTTTGTTGGTGAGGAAAATGTGCGCCCGGGCGAGCGTTTTGAATTGCGCGTGGTCTTGTGGGTCCTGCAAATCCTGCGGCACGTCGTCAAGAAAAAGGGCGAAGCAGGAAACGCCAAGTTTGCTGACGCTCTCCAGTTTGTTGGTCAATACCCGAAAATCACGATCGCTGGAGTACGCCATGGTGAGGCCTGGACTGATGGCGAAGCAGAAATCCACAAAGTTGTGCTTCGCGGCATCCACCAGATCGCCCAGCTGCTGCTGCGCTTCCGGCGGGTAGGCATCGCGCCAGAGTTTTCGATGGTAGGGGTCGTCTTTGGGCGCGTAGTAGTATGCGTTCATGCCATGCGCGCCTTCGAAACGCAAAATGTCGACGCGGTCCTGGTGGGTCCAGGGCGGGCCATAAAACCCCTCCACCACGCCACGTTCGAGGAAGGAAGGGAAGTCCGCGATGGTGACGGAGATGCCGCCTCCTTCGATATGCAAGGCCTGAGGATGGGGAATAAGTTCACTGGCAAGACTCGTCGGCGCGAGCGCCAGCAAATCCGGGATCCTCAGTAGGGCATTGTGAAATCCCCGCCACGTGTTGGAGGTAATCCGCAGATGGTTGGGAACGACGGCATGCGGGTAATTGGCCTCGATAACATAACCGTCCCGGGCGAGTTCCGAGGTGGGCACCAGCGCCGTTGCCCCCACCCCGCGCTTGAGCGTGTCGAGGAAGGTCTCGAGACTCTTTTCCTGGCGCAATTCAATCGTCAGGCCACCGGCGGCCGGGGTTACGCGGGGCGCTCCCGGAGTACTTTTCAGGATGCGGATCAATGCCTGATCCTGCACCGCCAATAGGTTGAGTTGGCGCTCAATGCGGTCATCGATTTCCCCAGCGTAGAGAACAACCCACGTATGCCCGGCGGCGCGAGCGCCGCTCGCCAGGGCGGTGAGCATCAAAACCGTCAGACCAACAACCACACGAGTTCGCACGGCTTCTCTCCTTGATTGAATTACGGCTCTTCCCGCTCCCAAAATTGCGGATCTTCCACGCCCAGTCGCCACGCTGCATATCCGCGCAGGTGATAAATTTGCACCAGCTTCAATTTCTCCCGGAGACTGTGGGGGTCATCAAACCACGTAGTCCGAAGCGTGTCGCCGTCGCGAATCTGGAACCAGGCGGTCCGAAAAAGATTATCCCAATACCGATCGCTGCCAGGATCTTCAAGGTATTGCTTAAGGTCTTTGTAGGCAAGGCTGTGCGACGTGGTGCCGTCCGGAGTTTCCGTCCACTCGCGGCCATAAAAGGGGATGCCGAGCAACAACTTTGCCGGCGGCATTTGGCGGACGGCATAGTTAAGGGCAGCCATCACCCAATCATAGCCAGCCACGGGGCCAGGAGGAGTCAATGATGTGTGTTGGTCATAGGCCATCAGCACCAGGAAATCGGCCACCCGCGCGATCCCGCGGTAATCGAATGCCGCACCCCACTCTCCGGTGTGAAAACCGGGCTTCGTGCTGTCTGGAAATGCGTCGGAAAATCGCGGCACCACCGCGACACTCAGCAGGCGATGGTCGCGATGCATTCGCGCCGCCACACGCCCTACAAACTGTGTGTACGCGGCCTTGTCGGCCGGGTCGATCCCTTCAAAGTCGAGCTGCCACCCGACGTATTGATCTCTTTCGGCACGCTGTGCAAGGGAGGTTATGGCACGCGCCTGTGCCTTGGCATTGTGAAGCAAGCCATGCGCCGTGGCACGGTCAAAGCCGGGGTTTGTAACCAGTGGCATCAAGGGAAGTCCGGCATGCCGCGCCGCATCAAGGACCCTTGCAGGAAGTTGACCGTGCAGCGTTCCACCCCGATCAAGCCCATAGCATTGCGGAGCGAGTAAACCCATGGCGTCGGCATGCGCCTGGAGCGATTCCATCCCCAGCGAGTCACTGACATAGTAGAACATCGCGAGGGGCGTGGCGTTCAGAACCCGCTCCCGCATCTTCGTCAAGGCCGCCTGCGCTGCGGCATTGTCCGGGGCAGTCTGCACGTGATGCCGGGTCTTCGGCGCCGCCCACGCCGTGACCGCCATGAGCAGGAGAACGATTTGGCCGAAAGGAATCTTCCGCGCCACCGGCTTCGAAATTCGAAAATCGGAACTCCAAATTCGACAGCTAGCGGCCGATTTTCGACTTTCGAATTTCGAATTTCGATTCATGAGGAACGACGAACCCATGCCTTCCAGATCCAGTATGCGGGGATCCCGCTGCCCACCAACACCACTCCCCACAGGGAGTCGGTGCGTTGCTGCCAAAACGTATTGACCAGCAGGCAGACACTCAGGATAACAAAAAGCGCGGGAACCAGGGGATATCCCCAGGTGCGATAGGGGCGCGGCAAATCAGGCTGCCGCCGTCGCAACACAAAAACTCCGGCCGTGCAGAGGGCGTAAAAGAGAAATTCGGAAAAAATCGCTTTCGTGTAAAGCGACTGGTACCCTCCTGTCAGCGTGAACAATCCCGCGATGATGGCCTGCCACGCCAGGGACACGGCGGGGGTGTGAAAGCGGGGATGCACAACACCCAGCCCGGACGGGAAAAGGCCCTCGCGCGCGGTGGCGTAGGGAATTCGCGAGCCCGCCAGGATTGAGCCGTTCAGCGTGGCGAAGGTGGAAATCATTACGCCCACGGCAATGAAGGCCCCTCCGGCATTACCCAGAAAGCGGCGCGCGGCGTCCGACGCCACGGTGTTGGTGCCCAGAACCTGGGAAGCTGGGAGCACGTGAAAGTAGGCAAGGTTCACCAGAACATAAACAATGAGAACCAGCAGCGCCCCGGCAATCAGCGCCAGGGGTATGTTGCGTTGGGGATTCTTGACTTCGCCCGCCACCATGCTGAGATTGTTCCATCCATCGTAAGCCCAGAGCGCTGAAACCGTAGCCACGCCGAAGGCCGTCAGCAGGCCAGCGTGGCTACCCGCCGCGAAGAATGGGCGGAAACCCTGCCACGAGCCGTGACCGTAGGTAAGTCCCAGCACAATAAGTATCGTCAGCACCAGCAGCTTGGAGGCGGTAAAGAGAGTTTGCACTGCGCCGCTGCGCCGCACGCCCAAAACATTCAGCCCGGAAAGCAGCAGCACCATCAACGTCGCGCCGATTTGGAGGCCCGTCAGCCGCAGATCCAAACTGTGGCGGCCCAAGGGGAGAGAAGCTGCCCACACCGTTTCATGCAGGCGCGGAAAGAAATAAGCGAGATAGATGACAAACCCCGTGGCAATCGCGGCAATTGAGGCGGTCTTGGCAATGATGAATTGCGTCCAGCCATAGAGAAATCCAAACAAGGGGCCATATGCCTGGTGCATGTAAACGAATTCGCCGCCCGCCTCCGGCATCGCCGCGCCCAGTTCGGCATAGCTGAGCGCCCCGAAAAGACTGAGAATGCCGGCGGCCACGAACACCGCAAGCACCATCGATGGTGTGCCGACCTGTTGCAGGATGATGCCCGGAACCACGAAAATCGCGGTCCCAATCATGGTGCCGGCCACCACCGAGGTAGCGCCGAACACTCCCAGGCCCTTTACCAACTCGGTTTGCGGTTTAATGCCCATGGCAGTCGCCGGTCGTCAAGCTCACAAAAAATCCCACGGTAAAGGTTACCACCGTCCCAATGGCAACGTACCATGTCCAGGCGATGGTGGTGTAATGGATTACGTAACCCAGCGTGGCGAGAGCACAGAGCGCGCCCACCAGCGCGCCGCGGCTGTTGGCCCGGCGGGTCAGGACTCCCAGCAGAAAGATTCCCAACATGCTCCCGTACGGGATGCTGGCAACGGTAAGCGCCAACTCCATGGCGCTGCGCTGCAGGTATTGTGCCGCCAGCGCGATGGTGATGATCACCATACCCCAAACCACTGTCATCAGCCGTGACACTCGCAGGAAATGCCGGTCATCAGCCTGGGGACGCGCAAATGGCTTGTAAAAGTCCATCACCGAACTCGACGCCAGGGAATTGAGCGCGGCACTCAGATTGGCCATGCCGGCAGCGAGGATGGCCGCGGTCAGCAGTCCGCACAGTCCCACCGGTAGACTGGTAATGACAAAGGTTGGATAAATCTGGTCGGGCCGGCTGAAGGGAATAGCGGGAGGGAAGCGCAGGTAGAAAGCATAGAGCACCACTCCCACCACCAGGAACAGAGCGAATTGGAGCAATACGACGACGCCACTCGCCAGCAGCGCGCCCTGGCTCTGGCGGCGGTTTTTGGCGGCCAGCAATTGCTGCACGATCAGTTGATCCGTGCCGTGGCTCGCGGTGTTTAGAAACATGCCGCCGATCAGTCCCGTCCAGAAAAGGTAGGGTTGACTCCAATTGAAATGGAAATTGAATACGGTGAATTTTCCGCCTGCCGCCTGCGCCACGCGGACAACCTCACCCCAGCCGCCAGGAATATGGTGCAAGGCCACGAAGAGCGCCACGATTGTGCCCGTAATATAAATGGTGAGCTGGATAACGTCCGTCCAGATGACCGCCGTCAGCCCTCCCTCCAGGGTATAGAGCAGGGTCAGCACGAAAATAATAATCAGCGAGGCGGCGACACCGGTTCTGAAGATGATGGCAATGACCACGGAAATCGCGAACACCCGCACTCCCTCGGCAAGCGCGCGGGTGAGCAGGAAGAGGCCGGCGGTGAAAAGCCTGAGTCCGTGCCCAAAGCGGCGCTCAATAAGCTGGTAGGCCGTGTAGAGTTCACCGGCGAAATAGCGGGGGATGAAAAGAAGGCTTACGACGACGCGGGCCACAAGGTACCCAAAAACGAGTTGCAGAAAGCCCAGGTTGGAGTGATACGCGATGCCCGGCGTACTGATAATAGTCAGGATGCTGGTTTCCGCACAGACAATCGACAGCGTGATGGCCCACCACGGCAGCCGGTTCCCTCCCAGAAAATAGTCGTGCAACGTCCGCTGGCCTTTGCGGAATCGCGCCCCAAAGGCCGTGATGGCGATAACGTAAGCGATGACGACGGCGAGATCGATCCAGCTAAAAGCCACTACCGCTCCTGGCGATTGGGGATTTTGGAATACGTGGTACCGCGCGGCAGAGCCGCAACCCGAAGCGCGCCATGGCCTACCTGCCCCGATCCATCGGGGTCCTGGCCATGCTCAAGCACGGGCGGGACGCCCGTGGCACATCCGCTCGTGCCATGGCCATCCTGGCGATGCTCAAGCTCGGGCGGGACGCCCGTGGCACGCAGCTAAAACCCAAATTGGGTCCGACCACTGTCAGCGGGAAAGCATACCCTATTTTCCAGCAAAGGCGCGCGGCGAAAGTCAACGATTGATCATGTGCCGATGCCGGTCGGATATAGGTCCTGAGAAAAGTCCACGATTGGAAAACCCCTGACCGTGGTCGACCCTCGCAGGCGGGAATCAGATTTGCTTGCGCAAGTCATAAGCCAGCCGTCTTGATGGTGATTCAAGTCCTCACTCAATCGAAAAATTGCCGGTCCGCACGGGTGAAACATTTTGGAGGGAATCGCGGCTCTGGATTTCGATTCGATAGTCGCCCGGCGGCAGCTTATCCATGGGCAACTTAAGAATCGCAGGAACCAGCGGATAGCCCGGATGAATGTTCTCATTCAAGGAAATCATGTTGGATGCATAAACCTTCTGATTGCTCTTCCGGTCCACGATATTGAGCAGGATTCCTATTTGCGGATTGCCGCTCTCCAACAGGGGATCAAAAGCTTCCACGTAAACAACCGGCTGCAAGTTCTTCTTAAAGCGATTATTGCCAGAGGGGACCAACTGCATGCCATTCGCAACCATGGGCGCGCTGCCTTCGATCAGACTCTGGTCAATGTCGGCGGAACTCATGGGGGAGGAGACGAATGACCCGCCGAAGGCCGGGCCACTCAGGGTGAACTGCTTGCCGGAAAACGGATCAAGGGACAGTGGTACCACGTACTTGCCAAACTTCCCGTCTTCCGTGCTCAACACCAGCTTCAAGGTATACTCGCCTGGAGCAAGTTTGAAGGAATTCTGGTACTCGATATTGGCATTTTTCAACTCCCGCATTTCCTCCTTGCCGTAGTTCAGATTTGCCCTGTCGCTGAAGCGAGTGGCCACCGACCCGTCATCGCGGTAAGCAATGCCCAGCACGTTCATCTGCGCCCGGTAGTTGTCGCCGTGCCGCTGGAAAACAACTGCGGAAGAAGGGATGGACAACGCCAGATTCACACGCGCCATGCCGGGCCTTATATAGAAGTATGGAGTGCTGAGAGTCACGGGAATTTCGCCGGCTTCGAAGCTCGTAACCTTCGCCTCCAATGCCACACCTTCGGTCCTTCCCGCCAGCAGGTCAGGGCTCCTGGTATCGGCGTAGCCGCTACGGGTGCGAACCTCCACGCCCGCCCGATCGACTTTAACTTTGATCTTGTGATAGCTCCCGTCGTGACTCGGGTTGGGCGGCACGTACCCGAGCAGATAGTATTGGTTCATCTCCTCTGAAATCTTCTCCATGCCTACGTTGACGATGGGAAACCCGCCGGTCCTGGCAGCCAGGGCATAGAGGGCCGACTTGGCCTCGCCGCCTTCCGGCATAATGTGGACTGCTTCGGGGAGGGGCCTGATATTGGAGTGCTTGCTTTCAGGGGACGCTTCCTCCACCCCCTCTGACGCCGTTGCCGTTGGCGCGAACATGCCCGGCGGGACCACGGGATACACTCCCACGTTGGCCTGGTTGAGGGCGTCGATAGTGTCCTGGAAATCGGTTTGGCGCGCCGACGTAAGATAGAATCCGGCGGAAAAATAGAGCATGGTCTTGCGCCCCGGAACCGTCCCCAGCATCTTTGCCACATCACGAATCCTCAGCAGCAGATTGCGCAGGGCGAGGTTCGCCTGCTTTTCTTCCGAACCGGAAAAGCCGGGGTTTCCCCGATCGGTTTGTCCCGAGGGGGCGCCCACCTTTCTCACCGCCACCCGCAGCAGATCGATGTCGGAAGTGAAGTTCTGCGCCACCTGGAGCGAGCCCATGTAATCAATCACTGCCATCTTGCGCGCGGGGGAAGCCGTCTTTTCCACGAATTTCTGCGCCACGTCGCGCTCCCACAGTTGGCCTCCCGGATCCAGTCCCGCGTTGTCAAAGAAGATCACAATGTACCGCTGGCGCGAGGGCGTGCCCGGCTGAAGATCAACCTCGCGTGAGAAGCTTGCGATCGGCTGCTCCTTGCCATCTTCAAAGACGTGGAAATCCTTCAGCGTGAGGTCCTGCTGATAATTCTTCCTCTTGTCAGTCACCACCACGTCTACAAGAACCATGTTGGCTTCCGACTTGATCGTTCCCGGCGCGAGCGGCTCTGTCTGCACAGAGGAATTCTTCTCCTTTGGTGGAGCGGCGGCAGTTGCAGCCGGCGTCATCCCAAGCCAGCCCAAGACGACCAGAAAGCTAACGGCAAAAATGAGACGTTGTCGAAACATGGCTCCATCTCCTAACAAAGTCGTAGGGGCACAAGGCCTTGTGCCCCTTCCCATGATCTCCGCTTGTCTCGCAAGGGCGCATAGGCATGCGCACCTACGATCGATTTCCCGCGTGCCCTACTTCCATTCCTGTAAATATCCGTCGAAATCCTGAACCAATACACCGTGCTCGGGGTTATACCGGTCGCAAGCCCAACGTAAGGGATTGTGGCGGATGTACTCGCGGAGGATTTCGAGTTCATAGGGGTTGCGGATAACGTGCTCGTGGTAATTCTCTTGCCACACGGGGGCGCCGGGTGTGCCGCGAAATTCGTTGATCCGGGTCTTAACTGCGGACTTGAAGCCTGCGACAAAACTCGCCAACGACCGGGGGCGGCGTGGAGGGATGCGCCTGCCATCCTCCAGCGGTTTCCGCAGGGGCACAAGGCCTTGTGCCCCCCCATCCGATTTGCCTAATTCTGGCGAGGGCACGAAACCATGTGGCCCTACAAGTGATTTCCCGCGGTTGGACGAGGGCGCATGACCATGCGCCCCTACGAGGCCATCATCGCGATTGACGATGCGAACGATGCCGTGAAGATGATTAGGCATCACCACCCATTCGTCCAGTTCGAGTTCGCGGCGGATCGTAGTGGATTGGCGCCATTCCTGATCGCTGATTTCCCCAAACGTGTTCAACTCCATCCGCCCATTTACCACACGACCGAAGAGCGCTTTCATATCCTCGACGCACAACGTCACGAAATATTCACCAGGCTGTGAATAGTCGTAGCCGCGCAGGCGAACCGACCGGCGATGGTGTTTTTCAGGGTCGTACATTTAGCTCCTTACAAGTAAGCACACAACGCCTTGTGTCCCTGCGAGTGATTTCCCGCGGTTGGGCAAGGGCGCATGGCCATGCGCCCCTACGATCGATTTCCCATGTGCTCAGTCGTACCGCACGATTTGTAGGGGCACAAGGCCTTGTGCCCCTTCCCATGATCTCCGCATATCTCGCAAGGGCGCATAGCCATGCGCCCCTGCCATCGATTTTCCGCGTGCCCCTTCCGTCGCCTAATACGGTATTTCCACGGCGCTGTTCACCGCGGAGATCTGGCCACTCTCGGAATCACGGACAACTGTCCGCACCAGGTAAGTTCCCGGCTTTGCCTTGAGCACCGTATCCACCTTGATGCCGGTACGAAGGAACTTTTGCACGCTTGCGTCTCGCAAACGCAATTCCAGAACTTTCTGTTGGCCGGAGATGAAGCGGCCATCGCGGTCGAAGATGGCGGTCACGAAGGTAAGGTCGTCGATGTTGCGATCCGCTGTCTTGCGGAAGTGTACGTGGTTCACGTCCACGTGGGTCAACACATCAATTTCCGCCTCGGTCTTGTCAACCATTACGAATTGAATGTTGATCTCAGTGGGAATTGCCTGCATCTCGTTTTGGGAGAAGACGGCATCTTGAAGATCATCCTTTTCTTGTGCGGCCAGGTCATCTTCCTTTCGGGGAGCGAAGTAGCCTTTACGCGCCTGCACCGTAAAGCCCTGGGCGGAAGCCAACGTAACCTTCAGCGTGTGGTAGGCGCCGTCGTGCTTCAAATTCTCCGGTGAGAAGGCCAGCACATATGCGGCCCCGGGCAAGCCGACCGACCGCTCGAATCCCGCTTGCAGGTCGTTGGTGTTTTCAACGAAAATGCCGCCCGTATCCTGCGCGAGGGTTCCCATGGCTTCGCTTTGCCGCAGGGCCTCTTCTCGATTCAGCATGGGCGTGGCGGACGACCGGCTATAGGCATTGGTTTCCGCATCGGCTTCTCCCACATAGAGCCCGCGGGCATCCAGGGCATTGATGATGACTTGGGAGCGCAGGGCATGTTCGGAGATGCGGCTGATCTCATCACCCAGCGTCTGCGTCAGGAAGCCGTCGGAAACGATGACGATGCTGCGTTGGCCCGGAAGCGACGCCATCAGAGGCACCAGCAACTCGATTCCCCGCAAAACCGTCCGGCTGCTCATTTCGGTTTCCGACTGAACGCGCCGGGCGTCCATCAAGACTTCCTCTGGTGACGGCGGTTGCGCCAGGTGGCTGCACGCCTGCTTTGCCCCCCTGGCCATCTCCAGAAGAGAGTTGCCCGATGTGGAGGATTTTTTAGCCGTCTGGGGGGGAGACTGTTGGCTAAGCTGGGCGAAGGTGACGATAAGATATGCCTCATAGGGCGTGATGGCCCCACAGGTCTCATCCTTCGAGATGATCGGGCGGGGAGCAAGGTTGATCAGCGCCCGGCCCACGGCATCAAGATCATCGGTAAAATCCAGCGTCTTCTGGGCAGACGAGGTGAATACTCCCACCCGGTCGCCGGGATGGAAAGACGTCTGGAGAAAGCGCATCGCAGCTTCGCGCGCGCGCACCAGGCCGGAAAACCCGGTGCTGACATCGTCGAAATAAAGAGCCATAAAGCGGCGAGGCAAGGTGAATGCCGGAGTCTTCCCGGCCGCTCCTGGTTCCTGCGGCGATAGTTTGGAGGAGTTTTGCTCCCCAACATTCAGGCCAGCCTTATCCACGTTGAATTGCAAGATGGTTTGTTTTTTGCCCCGATCGAAGACTTGAAAATCCTCCTGGCGGAGATTGTCGACCGTTTCGCCCTTCTTGTTTCGTACCACCGCGCGGACCGTCACCAGGTTGCGCTCCGCCTGCACCTTGAAGGTGGGCTCCACGTTGCGCGTGGAAACCTCCTGGGGAGGGTTCTCCTGTGCCTTCAATGGAAGTGAGATGAGGGCCGCCCAAGCCAGCAGAATCGCTAATGCCGTCGCCACAGAGCGGCCCAATTTGCCGCCGTGGAGAGTGATAGGTTGATCCATATTATTTGGTCCGGAATCGTTAGCGTTTATCGTAGGAATGGTGCCGACATGCCATCCGTCTTGTAGGGGCACAAGGCCTTGTGCCCCAATGAGTGATTTACCGTGGTTGGACGAGGGCGCATGGCCATGCGCCCCTACGATCGATTTCCCGTGTGCCCCTGCAAACGGTTTCCTGCACGCCGTTACGACGCAGCGTGGTGTAATGCGCCCGAGATAGATAATTGGTTGGAACGGCATTAATCGCCGTGACGGTGATGTGAGTCCAAGCCGACAAACCACGGTAAGCGTTCGCAACATGAATCGCTTCCAGGCCGACCAGGAGCAGCGGCTCTTTGCACACAATGAGCCACCGGATCCGGGCCGAGGATTAACTTAACGTGTCCCCAGTTTCCGGCGCGGCAGGCTCCGCGTCAAGAACATATTTAATTCGAGGCATTATATGGATTTACAATAACGACAAGTTGTCTGTGCTTATGGGAGACACCCACGGCTCGCGATCGAAAGCATCGGGACAAGTCGCGCCATGGGCTACCGTCTTTCGCCAGCCTCGCGGGCTAGAGTTGAGTCCAGGAAATTCCTGGACAATGGTCCGGTTGTAGCGCCGGCACCCTGCCTGCAAATACCACCTGGGTGCCGGCGCCAAGTTCAAATCAGGGTAGCGCAAGCCCGGAGCGCGCCTTGACTTATGTTGACGACGAAGCTTAAGATTCGCTCGATTGAGTCCCCATCCCCGCTATTTATAGGACGGTCTGCCATGATAGGTGGCGAATTTTCCATTGCAAGACATTGGTCGGCGAGCCGGCTTTTGCTGGGCACGCTTATAATCTGTGTGACAGCAGCAGTCTCCGCGCTGGGCGCGCCACAAGCCGGGTCCGATATTCCACCGGACGCAACACCCCAGATTCAGCAAATCACTCCTGACCATGCGGCGCCCGGGGACCATGTGACGGTCACTATTCAGGGGAAGAATTTTTCGGAGGGCGCCTATGTCACATCCGTGTCGGCCGCCATTCACGTTGAGTCTTCCAAGCGGGTCAGCGCCACCGAACTTGAAGCGCAAATAAGCGTCAATGGGTCAGCGCAACCCAGCACGCTAAGCCTAATGGTCAGTAACCCTGCCAGTAGCGCGGCCGAAACGGCGTTTAAGATTGTGGCCGGACAAGCGGTTGTACCGGCAAAACTCGCGGCGGAAGTCAAACCCTCTGTCCCGGCGACCCCCGC
>Ga0182027_10009239_pt1 | contig 14206 bp, 10 predicted proteins | sample 712E1DmetaG_FD_121300 | JGI IMG/M metagenome (GOLD analysis project Ga0182027, IMG submission 121300) | Permafrost microbial communities from Stordalen Mire, Sweden - 712E1D metaG (Illumina Assembly) | ecosystem: Environmental > Terrestrial > Soil > Wetlands > Permafrost | place: Sweden...
AGCAGATCTCGATACCGGTCGCAGAGGTCGTCACTCACGCGGCGACGGTAGATCCACAATCACCGGTCGTGTCGAGTTGCCCGAAGGGCCCCCGCTCCCGAGCTTGTCTCGGGAGCGGCGTAGCCGCTTGGAGCCCGAGTCCAGACCCCTATCTGCCCCCATCCAGAACGCCACGAACCCTCATGAGCAGCTGAAAATCAGAGAACGGCTTCTCCAGCGGAGCTACCTGTTGCCCCAAACTCGCGCCGAGCACCGGTTGCGCATAACCGGACATGTAGAGCACTCGAACCTCGGGACGCAAGGCGCGGAGACGATCGGCAAGTTCGTTTCCGAGTATCACGGGCATGACGACATCGGTCAAAAGGAGGTCGATCGTTCCTTCGAAGCATTCGACCTGCCGCAGCGCGTCCACTCCGTCCACACTCGTCAGCACCCGATAGCCGTGGCTCGCGAGGATCCTCCGTGTCACTTCCCTGAGAGCATCTGCGTCTTCGACGACGAGCACCGTCTCGGTGCCGTGAAGGACTGCGTTCATGGGCGCCGGTTGCGCAATTGACGATGGCAGTCGATAGGTGGTGGGAAGGAGGACCCGGCAGGTAGTCCCCACGCCGCATTCTGAGTACAGCTGGATCTCCCCACCAGCTTGAGCAACGATGGCGGACACCGTAGTCAGACCAAGGCCGGTGCCTTCGCCCCGAGGCTTGGTCGTGAAGAAGGGTTCGAAAACTCGCTCGAGCACCGACGGCGCCATGCCCGCGCCGGTGTCACTGACCTTCAGCCGCACGTACCGACCGGGCGCCAATCCCCGATGACTCTCTGCGTAGCCTGCGTCGACCTCGAAGTTCTCGGTTTCGATACTCAGCACCCCACCGCCGGGCATCGCGTCTCGCGCGTTCAGCGCCAGGTTCACAACCACCTGTTCAAGCTGCCCAGGATCGGCCTCGACCGGCCACAGGTCTGCCGATGACGAGGTGATGAGCCGAATGTGTTCACCGATAATTCGCGTGAGCAACGTATCGACCTCTGCAACCAGGCCGCTCAGATTAACGACCTCGCGTTGCAACACCTCCCGACGAACGAACGCCAAGAGCTGGTGCACGAGCGAACACGCCTGCTCGGCCGCCAGGTGGATCTGGTCGAGATCGGCGCGGGCTGCTCTGCTGTCGTCCAGCTCCTCTTTCACCGAGGCTGTGCAGTTCAGTATCACTGCGAGCAGATTGCTGAAATCGTGGGCTATCCCGCCTGCTAGCTGACCCAAGCTCTCCAGTCGTTCGGACTGGCGAAGTCGGCTCTCCAACAAATTCCGGTCATGTTCCAGAGACACGCGGTCGGTCACATCTCGACCGATCGCGGAGGCTCCGATGACAGACCCCGTCGAGCTACAGATAGGCGAGATCGTCACCGAGACATCGAGCACGCAGCCGTCCTTGCAAACACGTTGCGTCTCATGGTTCCGGACGCGCTCGCCACGGCTGACCTGCGTCATTACTGCCGCCAGCTCGTCTAGGCGGTCCGGTGGCGTGATCAGTGAGATGTTTCGCCCCAGAACCTCATGAGCCGCGTACCCGTACATGTGCTCGGCGCCGGGGTTCCAGCTCGTGATGGTTCCGTCGAGGTCTTTGCCGATGATCGCGTCGTCGGAGGAGCCGACGATGGCGGCGAGCATGACCGCGGCGTCATCGCGTACATCACTGCTGGGTTTCCGCGGTGACGACATCGTTATAGGGCAGCAACCGGTGCGAGCGTCATGCCCCCTCACCCCTGACGAAGATTGTCCCACGGTGCGGGCTGAGCCACACGACGCGCGTGGTTCGGCGCAACGACGCATGCCTACTCCGTTGGGGAATCCATCGCCGAGACGCGCCCAAAGCGCGCCTGGCGCGAGCGCAGGCGTCGTAGAACCCTCAGTCAACGTGCCCGAGCCAGCTGGCGAGGTGTGGAACCTGGCGAAGCTCTAGCCCAGTGCCGGCGTCAGGTTGTTGTGTCCGGTCACGATTCGAGTCGCCGGTGGGGCCATCCTCAGGGTGACCCTTCGTCCCGACAGGGCTCTCGGGCTTGGCGACCAGCACCCGAACTCATCCCGCGAATTCGCCACCTGCGGCGAGACACCTCAGGTGTTCTGTGGAAAGCCGAGGTTGATGCCTCCGTGGCTCGGGTCCAACCAGCGGCTGGTCACCACCTTGCCGCGCGTGAAGAAGTGGACGCCTTCGGTCCCGTGTGCGTGGTTGTCGCCGAACAACGAGCTCTTCCAACCGCCGAAGGAGTAGTAGGAAACGGGCACCGGGATGGGCACGTTGACACCGATCATGCCGACCTCGACCTCGTGCTGGAAGCGGCGGGCGGCACCCCCGTCGTTGGTGAAGATCGCGGTGCCGTTCCCATAGGGATTGGCGTTAACGAGCTCGAGCGCGGCGTCGTAGGTAGGCACCCGCACGACCGAGAGCACAGGACCAAAGATCTCGTCGGTGTACAGCGACATCTGTGGGGTGACCCTGTCGAACAGGGTCGGCCCTAGCCAGAATCCTCCGGCATCACCGTCGGGAGTCGTCTTGCGGCCATCGACGACCAGCTCCGCGCCCTGTGTGACACCCGAGTCCAGGTACGAAGCCACTTTGTCCCGGTGAGCTCTGGTCACGAGTGGACCCATGTCCGAGCCACGACGCCCGTCGCCCACCTTCAGCCGCGACATCCGGTCGGTGATCTTCGAGATGAGCGCGTCGGCGACCGGCTCGACCGCTACGAGTACCGACACGGCCATGCAGCGTTCGCCTGCCGAGCCGAAGCCGGCGTTCACAGCTGAGTCAGCGGCAATGTCCAGGTCCGCGTCGGGAAGCACGATCATGTGGTTCTTGGCACCTCCAAGTGCCTGTACCCGCTTGCCGTGGCGAGTGCCCGTTTCGTAGACGTAGCGGGCGATGGGCGTTGAGCCGACGAACGAGACGGCTTTCACGTCCGGGTGCTCGAGCAGGCGGTCGACCGCCACCTTGTCGCCGTGCACGACGTTGAAGACTCCCGGCGGCAATCCGACGTCTGCCCACCGCTCTGCGAGCCACATCGCGGCCGACGGGTCCTTCTCGCTCGGCTTGACCACCACGGTGTTTCCGCAGGCGATGGCAATCGGGAAGAACCAGGCCGGGACCATCGCCGGGAAGTTGAACGGGCTGATGATCGCCACCGGGCCAAGTGGTTGGCGGATCGAGTACACGTCCACGTTCGTCGACACGTTCTCGGAATAGCCACCCTTCAGCAGCTGCGGGATGCCGCACGCGAACTCGATGACCTCGAGGCCCCGGTTCACCTCGCCCAGGGCGTCGTCGAGCACCTTGCCATGCTCGGAAGTGACGATCTCGGCCAGCTCGTGGGCACGTTCGGTGGTGAGCTGGCGGAACTCGAACAGCAGCTTGGAACGTCTGGACAACGACGAGTCGCGCCAGTTCGCGAAGGCGTCCGAAGCCGAGGCGACAGCTTCGTCGACATCGGCCGCGGATGCGAAGGCAACCTGCTTGGTGAGCTTTCCTGTCGCCGGGTCGTAGACGTCCCCCAACCGCTCGGTCGTGCCGCCGTGCGGCTTGCCCCCGACCCAGTGGGTGACGAGGGGCAAAATGGGAACACCGTTGCTTGTCATCGAAGAACTCTCCCTTTCAGTTGCCCGAGACTAAACCGGGCTGGCGCCCCCATCGTCGCGTCAAGGCTCCGGTGAGTCGACCACGTCACCGCTCGCGGGCTAGGTCCTTGATGCGGCCATCTTGCGCAGATCGGCTCGCGTGGACTCGATGTGCTCAGCCACTGCCCTTTCGGCCGCGTCCGGGTCCTGGTCACGGATCGCCGCGAGAACCCGTGCGTGGTGCAGCTGGGCCGAGTGCAGCTCGTCTGTGACGACTTCGAGCGGAACCCAGATGGCGACGCGGGCGTTCTCGATCGCGTCTCGCATCCAGCGGTTACCGGCGGCGTCGGCGATCCCGAGGTGGAACGCGAAATCGGAAGACAGCAGGCCGCGTCCCTCCCATCCGTCGTCCATTACCCGAAAGGCATCCGCGAGTCGCTCGAGATCCTTCTCGCTGCGCCGGGTGGCGGCCAGGCGCGCCGCAGAGCACTCCACCGCCAGAAGGAAATCGACTATCTGCTCCAGCTCGCCGAGTCGGGACCGTACAAGACCTATCAACCGTTCCATGTTGTGCTCTCGATGCAGCACGCGAACGCCGCCTGTCGCGCCCCGGTGGATCTCTACGTATCCTTCGCCTTCGAGCACGCGTATGGCCTCCCGGACGGTCGTGCGCGACACGGTCAGCTGCTTGGCCAGTTCCCGCTCGGGAGGCAGCTTGTCGCCGGCGACGAAGGTCCCCAGATGGATGGCGCGCCTCAGGTGCTCGACGACGATCCCGTAAACAGGAACGTGCGCAACCGGCCCAATACTCTGCTCGACCCCCCCGGTCATGGCTAAATCGTGCCACAATCGCGAGCCGATGTCGGCAAGAAGATCGACGTCGACCCAAAGATGGCGGGGCGCCGGCCACATCTCGCCGCCTAAGGTGGCCCTGTGGAGGCCTGGAACCGGTACTGCGAGATAGTCCAGCGCAGGGCGGTGGCACGGATCGAGACGGTCGCCGACGCGCGGCGACTCGCAAAACAGCGCGTGCCACGCGCCGTGTTCGATTACATCGATGGCGGGGCAGGCTCGGAGATCACGCTGCGGGCGAACTTGGCCACCCTCGAAGCCGTCGAGTTCCGCCCCCGGGTGGGTATCACAAAGGGCAGAGCCGCACCGGAGCTGCGGACTCGTGTCCTCGGTGCCGAGATAGACCTGCCCGTGTTGCTGGGTCCGGTCGGGTTCACTCGGATGATGGATCCTCTCGGCGACGTCGCCGGCGCCCGTGCAGCGTCCAAGGCCGGGACGATATTCACGCTGAGCTCGATGTCGGGCCACACCATGGAGGAGGTCACGGCCGCGACGAGCGGACCGGCTTGGTTCCAGCTCTACTTCCTTGGCGGCCGGGCCGGTGCCGAGCAACTGGTCGAAAGGGCCCAGAAAGCGGGCTTCAGCGGCCTCGTCCTGTCGCTCGACACCCAGATCGCCGGCAACCGCGAGCGCGAGCAGCGCCACCGCATCGCTCCGCCATTGAGAGTCGACTTGCGGACGATGACCAGGATGGCGCCGCAGGTCGCGCTACGGCCCGGATGGCTGGCCGGCATCGCCCACGACCGTTTCCAGCTCGACATCGTCAACGCGGCGTCGCTCGGCACCGACGAGCACCCAATGTCGAGCACCGAAGCCTTCGCCCAATGGATCGAGTCGCCACCTACGTGGGAGGACTTCGCGTGGTTGCGCGAGCACTGGCACGGATCGATCCTTGCCAAAGGCATCGTCACCGGTGACGATGCCAGGCGAGCCGCCGACCACGGGGCCGACGCGATCATCGTCTCGAACCACGGTGGCCGACAGCTCGACTCGCTGCCGGGCGCTATTAGATCGCTCGTCGAAGTCGTGGACGCCGTTGCCGACAAGGTAGAGGTACTGGTGGACAGTGGGTTCCGACGCGGAGCAGATGTCGCCAAGGCCCTCGCCCTCGGGGCTCGCGCGACCCTGATCGGCCGCCCATGGGTCTACGGTCTCGCCGCCGCGGGCCAGCCCGGCGTAGAGCGCGTCCTCGCCATCTTCCGCTCGGACCTCGATCGCACCTTGCGATTACTCGGCTGTGGCTCGGTCGCAGAGCTGAACCGCAGCCACGTGCGCATTCCCAAGGAATGGTAGGTGTGCCGTGCCCTGTTCGGTACGGGAGTGGCCCGAAACGGGGTATCATTCAATTGCACCAGTCGCCACCACGCAGGCTGAGTGCTGTGCTGGTATCCGTCAATGGACTCCCGCTCTAACGTGCGTGGAGCAAGAGGAGTTCCAGAGATGGCTGTAGGTACTGTGAAGTGGTTTAACGCCACCAAAGGCTTCGGGTTCATTGCACCTGACGGCGGCGGCGAGGACCTCTTCGTTCACCAGTCGGAGATTCAAGCGCAGGGCTACCGCGAGCTGCTCGAAGGCCAGAGGGTGGAGTTTGAAGTCACCCAGGGCAAGAAGGGCATGCAAGCAAGCAGCGTCCGCGCGATCTAATATCTCACGCCCGCAGCTTTAACGGCTGCGGGCGTGAGCCGCAGGTAAAGGAGATCGACGTGGCTAATAAGTCGCCTCAGAAATCTGCGGGCAAGAAGCCCGGGAAATCGCTGAAGGAAAAGCGTGCAGCCAAGAAGGCGAAGCAGGCACCGGCGAAGATCGGGACAGCAAAGCCTGCCTGAGTCGTTTCGCGCCCAGAGTCTGGGCCGAGCCGTCGGTTGACGGTTGTCGTCGCGTCGCGGCCGTAAGGTCGCTAGTCTGGCAGAATAAGTCGATGAGCGACGTCTACGGAGACAGTCCCGCCGTAGAAAAGCCCGACCCTTTCGTCATCCAAGGTGCTGCGGACGCTGTCTCGCTCGACAGCGAAGTCGACTACGACGACGAGCAAGACGAAGACCAACTACCGCTAGACGTCGTCGAGGCGATCGAAGCTGGAGTCATGCTCGACGACCCGGAGACCCTCGATGAAGACGATCTGGACGGAGACGAGTCCGTCTGAGATCCGCGGCTGTCACACGCGAGAGGCGGCCTGGAGACCTGCCGTCGTCCCTGAGCTGAATGCCGTGGCGACCGGGACCAGCGCCGCGCTGGCAAGCACACTCGCACCGCTCACCACTGAGGCGGACCTGAGGGCGCGGTTTCCGGGGCTCAGGGCGACGCCCCAGGCCCCATAGCCGTTGTCGAGCCAGAAGGTGCCCAAAAGCACAGCCTTGCCGTCCGCCAAACGAACCTCGCAGCTGGCCTTTCCCGACCACGACCCGTAGTCGAAGCTCATGAACAGCCAGCTGGTCCTTCCGTAATACACCGTGACCGTTCCGATTCCACGCCCACCTGCGACGAGCGACGCCGTCTCGACGCGCCCGCCGGGCTCTGTGCCGAACGCGGAGCGTGCGATCGCGGGCTGGCCACCGCCCCTCGCGAGCCATCCGGATCCGACCCCTACGCCGAGTGCAACAAGGACCAACAAGCACGCGAACGCCACGGACGCACGTCGCACGAACCACGCTCGGCGGACCGATTGGCGGCTCGTGCGGCTGGCTCCGAGACGTTCCATGAGCCTCACCTCGAAGCCGAGCGGCGGCTCGACCTCGGCCACCACATCGAGCAACGAGTCAGCTGCGAGCGACAGCCTCTCCACCTCGCCCTGACAGCCTGGGCAACCTTCCACGTGAGCCAGCGTCAAAGCTCGCTGTCTTCCTGTCGAGATCCCGAGGGCGAGCTCGGCGAGCTCATCGGCGTATCGCTCGCATTCGGGTCCTGGGCGCACCTCGTCATCGCTCATCGATGGCTCCCTTCGCTGGTCATCGTCTGGCGAAGCTTGGCGAGGCCGGCTCGGATCCGCGTCTTGGCGGTCCCGAGCGGGATCGCTTCGGACTCGCTGATCTCGGCTGCTGTCATCCCGTAGAAATAGGCGAGCACGACAGCCCGCCGTTGGTCGGCACCGAGGCACGCCAGAGCCTGGTGCAGCCCGCGAGCGGCCTCCGCGTTCACGGCGACGGAGTCTGGCGACGGCTCGCTGCTCACTATTCCCAGATTGACGAGGTCGTCCGGATCGGTCGGCACGGCCCGTCGCATTCGCAAAGCATCGATGGTGAGGTTGCGGGCGATCGTGAGCACCCACGTCGAGACTGCGCCCCGGCGAGGGTCATAGACAGGAGCGTGACGCCAGGCCCGCACGAGGGCCTCCTGCGCGATGTCCTCGGCGAGGGCGACGTCGGCAACCATGCCCAGTGCAAGGCCGAAGACCCGTCCCTGGTAGCGCCTTACGAAGGCGATCCCCGCCTTTTCATCGCCGTGCGCCATCCCGGCGAGCAGTGACTCGTCCGAAGGTCCACCCGCCTGATCGCGCGTACGTCGCATCACCAGGGATACGGCCGACATCGACGTTCGGATTGCATTCCCGCAGTTCTCAGCATCCTTCGCAACGCGAAACGGAGCACCCAGGGACAAACCGGCCGCCAGCGTCTCACCTCGCGCGCTCCAATACGGGACCGACGACACCCGAAGTCTGTAACTGCGGCAACACCAAAGCCTAACGGCCGGACCAGATCGCAAGGGTGCGAGACCTCCGGTCACTGAGGTGGCCGGACGCGATCGGCACCGCACGGCCGACTCGGAGGCCGAGGAGCGCCAAGGGCCCCGGCACAGTAGATTCCCGCAGGTGAGCGGTATGCGCGGACAAAGCCGACGACCGCCCGCCCGACGACCCCCTCCGAGGCGCCTCGACCCACGGGTTTACTGGATCCGCCGCCTGGTCGCCGCGTTGGCCGTCATCCTCATCGCTGCTGTGCTGGTCGGCCTCGTCACCTACGCCCTTCACGGGAAGAACTCAGGTCAGACCCCGCCCGCCGATACGACGACGACCGCCGCTCGCACACCGCCCTCGGGGATAGGTCTCAAGACCGTCACGTGGACAGATGCCAACCCCAAGGCCCCCCTGGTAATGAACCCGGCGCCGGGGGGAAGCGCAGGACCGCGCACGCTCGTTACCGAGATCTGGTACCCGTCCACCGGCGGGTCAAAGACGACGCCGACCCCCGGCCAAAAGCCCGACTATGGCGCTGGCCCGTACCCAGTCATCATCTTCGCCCATGGGTTCGACACGGTGCCCGATACTTACAAAGCGCTCCTTGTCTCGTGGGTGAATGCAGGCTTCGTGGTGGTTGCGCCGCTGTTCCCGGACGAGAACGCGAACAAGATCAACTCCCTCGGCCACCCGAGCTTGATCGAGAGCGAGTACGCCGAGTCGGACGTGGTGAACGAGCCCTACGATGTCGCGTGGGTCGCTGGCGAGGTCGAGTCGGGAGCCGCCGGTTCTGCCTCGAGCGGTGCCGCGTGGCTGAAGGGTCTCGTAGAGCCCGGCAAGATCGCGCTCGTCGGACACTCCGACGGTGCCCAGGCTGTTGCTGCGCTTGTCTATTCCGAGACGTTCGCGTCGACCTATCAAGCGATGACACGACCCTTCGCCGTCGTGCTCGGTTCGGGATCCCAGCTAGCCGGCACATATGCGCCGCCTACCAGCCCGCCGCCACTGCTCTTCGTGCAGAGCGCCGTCGACGACTGCAACCTGCCCCAGGAGGCGGGCACGCTGTTTCACGATGCCGGTGGGGGTTTCTTCTTGAAGCTCACCGAAGCACACCACTTCTCCCCGTATGTGGGCGTCGGAGCTTCCGCGCCCGTGGTCGAGAGAGTCACGATCGCCTTCCTGAAACAAGCGCTTGCGGGCACGCCAACGGCCTCTGCACTGTCGGAATCGATCCGCTCCGCCGGTGTCGCGACGCTGTACGGGCCGTCCACGCCACCCGTGCTGACTGCCCTTGGCGAGCCCAGCCAGGCGGCACGTGCGGCAGCGTGCGCGGTTCCGAGCTCCTCTCGGTAATCAGGCTTGCGCGTACCGGCTGTCGCGGACCTCGCGTCAAGGGGTTCGACGGCCGTCGCGGGCTTCGAGGGGGGTGTCTAACCCGGAAGTGAACCTCGCTCGGGGACCGAACCGGATTCCGGCCGTTCGAGCACTCCGTCCTTTAGCGTCACGGTCCGGCCGTGCTGGGCTGGTATCCGAGGTCCCGGCAATATGACGCCGGTCAGGTTGAGCGGGTCCGTTGCCGACAACTGGACCCCAACGCCGTCCGGCGAGCTCTTGGCGACAGCTCTCAAGGCCTCGACGGCTTCGGGCAACGCGAACTGCTCACCGGAAAACCCGGCCACATGACGGCCCCCCAGCACTACACCGCGTGCTTCTAAACGCCGGAGCGCCCAAAGGACGTCTCTCCAGGCGATGGTGAGCGGCTCACGCGCGAACAGGTCACGGAAGATAACCCCCCAACGCGAGAGGAGTTGACCTGCTACCGCCTCCGCCAGCTCATCGGGGTCCAGGCCCGAGTCGAGTGGTGCCGCGCCAGGGCCGCAAACCGACAGGTCGGTTGCCGGCAACGCGGTCAGACAGAGGCCCTCACCGAGCAACGACCACCTCCCGCCCGATAACGCGGGTCTTAGCCTCTGGCGGCTGCGGCCCGGACGGGGCAGTCCCGCCCTGACCCGGCCGGAGGAACTCAGCGGCGACGAGGGCCGGCCGCCGAACGAGCTCGTCCGAGCCTTCGGACCCCGTCGGCTCAGCAACGCTCGAACCGCCTGGAAACCGTCGGCGGTGAGCAGGCCACGTGCCATCCCGTCCCAGAGAGCCTCCACGACCTCGCTCGGCAAGCGACCCGTCAGCTGACACAGGTCCGTCACGAACAATGCGCCATGACGACGTAGGACCTCGACGACGTCCAAAGCGGCACCGACTGTCGGCAGATCGGGGGCCGTCCCACAGCGCGCTGCGGCAAGTAGCCACTCGAGGTCCTCTCGCCTGTACAAGCTGATCGGAGTCGCCGGCGAAGGCGTCGCTCCACCACGGCGCGGCGCAGCGCCTAGCCGGTCAGCCGGCCGGAGACCCAACCGACCGAAGCCGAGCTCGCCACGAGCGCACCATTCGTCGAGGAGCGCGGCGTGGTACCCCGCGACGCGAGCCGGGAGGATCGCCGACTCCCAGGCGTCGACCGCCGCCTCGTAGCCCTGCAGCTGTTCGATCACCTCCACGACCCCACCCGAACCGAGAAGGCGGTTTCCTGGTCCTACGTGCTGCCAGGAGAGGAGGAAGCGCATGAACTGCTGCGGGCTCACGGACTCTACCGAGCGTCGGGAGTCCTCTCGCATCGCGGCGTGGATGCGGGCGAGCAGGTGCCTCGCGCAGAACAGCTCTGCCGACGCCTGGCCCGACAGGACCGCTTGTGTGCCGACTCGACACCCCAGTGCGGAACCTTCCGCCTCCAGACGGGCAATGGCGGAACGGAGCTCACCCACGCTTCCCACGCCGATCGAGGCCGACAGCTCCTCAACGCTTACGGGCCCGAGGATCTCGAGGTGGCCACGGGTCGCGATCACCAGGGCGTCGTTCCGGGTGCAGGGCAGCGCTGCCGGCCCAGTCGCGAGCCTGTGGTCAGGATCAAAACGCGCTCGGGGGATCAGGGCCGAGGCGAGTTCGCGGCATTCGGTCGCCACCCACCGTGGTGCGGCACTGGGAAGTGAGACGGTCATGGCCCGCCCGCTGAGCGCGAGCGCGACCATCCAGTCGCTCCATTCCGGCCGCGGCGCAGCAAGCACGAGCGAGCAGAGCAGGTCGTGTAGCTCCTCGCCGTCGCGCGGCTCGGGACTTGCTTGTTCGACGATCCTGGCCACTACGGCGGGATCGAGCGCCGCAAGATCGTGAGCATCGAGTGGCAAGCCTCTCCGTGTGGCGACCGCACGGGTCCTCCGCTCCTCCAAGGGGGCGTCGTCGAGGAACGTATAGGGACGCCCGTTCAAGATCTCCTCGGACAGCACCGAGGGGATCACCGTGTCTACGCAGTGCACCTGAACACCGCCGGATCGGACTCTGGCGAGCACCTCGGTCAGGGCCTCCAAATCCATGGCTTCGCTGCAGCAGTCATCGAGGGTCTGACGCACGATTGGGTGGTCGGGTATCTCGATAGGCCCAGAGACGTTCTCCTGACACGCGGCGAGCGCAGGGAAGATGGCCGCCATTAGGTCATCAGCCTCCATGCGCTGGATCGCAGGAGGTACTCGCCTGCTGCCGCGATAGCGCGGCGAAACGAGCGAACGGGACAAGTTCCACCGCCAGCGGGACCCGAACATCGGCGTCGGGAGGACGGCTTGGACCAGCGTGTCGCGCACCGTCGCCGGAGAGAGGAACCCGAGCACATCCTCCAAGGGGAACGAGTGCTGGGGCCCCAGCGACAGCACGACGGCATCGTCGCTCGCGGCAGCTTGCAGCTCGAAATCGAAGGTCCTGCAAAAGCGCTTCCTCAGTGCCAGGCCCAGAGCGCGGTTGACCCTCGCGCCGCGAGGTGAGTGAACCACCAGCTGCATTCCGCCCGTGTCGTCGAAGAACCGCTCGATCACGAAACGGCCCGTCGTCGGCAACGCCCCGAGCTCGCTGTGGCCCGTCGCCAAGTAGGCGACCACCTGCTGGGCGACTGGGCCTTCGACTCCGGCGAGAGTCTCCACGACCTCGATTGCCCGTCCGATGGCCACAGCCTGGGCGGCGCCGGCCGCTCCGAGAAGGGCAGCCTCGACGGCGCTGCGTAGGTCCGAGACAGCCTGCGAAAGCTCTGCTGTTCTGGCCGGTGCCTCGCCAAGCCAGAACGGGACCGTGGGCGGGGCGCCTTCGGCGTCGACCACCCGGACTGTGCCCGGCTCGATTCTGCGGATCCTCCACGCGGCGCTGCCGAGGAGGAACACGTCGCCTGCCATCGACTCGGTCGCCCAGTCCTCGTTTACCGTCCCGACAAGAGTGTCCTCCGGCTCGAGGACGACGCGGAAGTCCGCGACGTCCGGGATCGCGCCGCCGGAGGTCACTGCGGTGAGGCGGGCCCCGCGCCGTGGCCTGAGCACTCGGTTCACCAGGTCTCGGTGCAGTTGGGCCCCACGCCGTCCCCGCCCCGTGACAACTCCCTGGCTGACGAGCTCCACGATCGCCTCGAAGTCGTCGGGGCCGAGCCCGCTGTAGGGGGCAGCACGGCGTGCAAGCGCAAACAACTCCTCCTCGCTGCAGCCGTCGGGATCCGACGCAGCGCACTCGGCAACGAGCTGCTGCGCGAGAACGTCCAACGGCGCCACCGGCGGCTTGACGGCGTCGAGGTCCCCGGACCGGGCCGAGGCCAGCAACGCTGTGCACTCCACAAGCTCGTCGCGTGTGAGCGGGTACAAGCGACCCACCGGTACACCGCCCACATGGTGCTGGGCACGTCCGACGCGCTGCAGAAAGGTGGCGATGCTCCTAGGCGATCCGAGCTGGCACACAAGCTCCACAGGCCCGACGTCGATACCGAGCTCCAACGAGGCCGTCGCGACGACGGCACGAAGCAGGCCGGCACGAAGACGTGCCTCCACCCGCAGACGGCGGTCCATCGACAAGCTCCCGTGGTGCGCCTGGACGCTGTCGTCACCGAGGCGATCAGCCAGCTGATGCGCGACCCGCTCGGCCATCCTGCGGGTGTTGACGAACACGAGCGTCGTGCGGTGCTGGCTTATGTGCTCGGCGATCCGCTCGAGCACAGAGGCCATCTGCTCGTGGGTGGACACAGCGCCGAGCTCATCGTCCGGCAGCTCGATGCCCACGTCGAGCTGGCGCTGATGGCCGACGTCGACAGTGGTGCATAGGGGTTCTCCGCCGGCCAAGGTGCGGTCCGGGCCGGCACCGACAAGCAACCGGGCGATCGTCGCTATCGGGCGCTGGGTTGCCGAGAGTCCTATCCGGACCGGTCGTACCCCGGCCGGCAGCACCTCGCTCTCAGCCTCCCCGTCCTCGACCGCATCGGTTCGAACAGCCATCGTGACGACGCGATCGAGCCTCTCCAGGCTCAAGGCGAGGTGCGAGCCACGCTTGTCGCGAGCCAGGGCGTGGATCTCGTCGACGATCACAGTCCTCACGGTCGCGAGCATCTCGCGGCCACGGACCGAGGTGAGCAGGAGATAGAGCGACTCGGGCGTCGTGACGACGATCTCGGGACGGTTGCGCAACATGGCCGAGCGTTCTGACGCAGGCGTGTCACCGTTTCTGACGGCCACCTGCACCTTCGGCGGTTCGAAGCCCAGCTCTTTGGCCACTTGGGAGATCTCGGCGAGAGGCTTACGGAGGTTCTCGCTGACATCAACTGTCAAAGCCCGCAGCGGCGACACGTAGACAACGTCTGTTCCTCTCGAGGGCCCGCCAGACTCCGCGGCCCGGTAACAGCGGTCGATTGCCACGAGAAACGCCGCCAGCGTCTTGCCCGAACCGGTGGGTGCGGCAATGAGCGTGTCCACGCCCGACGCGATCGCGGCCCAGCCGTCGGCCTGCGCCTGGGTCGGACCGGCCGGATAGCGCCTCCGGAACCATTCCGCTACGGCCGGGTGAAACGCGTCGAGACACTCGCCGCGTTCACCGACATCTCCAACGGCCCTCACCGCTTGCATGGCCTCGCATGTTATCCGAACGTCTGTTCGATCGGCGCGCTCATCCGCGGACTCGAGAGGTCAAGAGCCGGGCCGGATCAGACACGGGCCCCTGTGTTGGGCCAACATATC
>Ga0182027_10009240_pt1 | contig 14205 bp, 13 predicted proteins | sample 712E1DmetaG_FD_121300 | JGI IMG/M metagenome (GOLD analysis project Ga0182027, IMG submission 121300) | Permafrost microbial communities from Stordalen Mire, Sweden - 712E1D metaG (Illumina Assembly) | ecosystem: Environmental > Terrestrial > Soil > Wetlands > Permafrost | place: Sweden...
CAGGCTGACGTACTGCCGGGCAGCGAGAGTTTGCGTGAAAGCCGGATGCGGGAAATCCGCACGTCCGGTTTGACGAGGGGAGAGGAAGACGTGCTTCGGCATCGCTTACTCTCCTACTCTACCAAAATGAGAATGGTTCGGAACCCCATGGGCAACTGGTTGAGCGCCCTCTCCGTATCCATGCGCTCGATCGCAAGCAACGGCGCCGCCGCTGACAAACGAACATCTCTTCGATGCCAGAGGCTCGACCGCTGGTTGGGGTCCGTAAGTTCTTCGAGGGAGTCTTCCTTTAGCACACGCCTTTTGCGCATGCGCATAAAGACCAGGTTGAGGGCTAGTCGATGCAACCAGGTGTAAAAGGAGGATTCCCCGCGAAAGGTATCGAGCTTTTTGTACACCTGGAGGAAAGCTTGCTGGGTGAGGTCTTCCGCTTCCGCAAAGTTCCCAGTCATACGCAGGCACAACGAGTACACCCGCCGGCTATACCGATGGTAGATGCGCTCGAATTCTTCGCCTTCCGGCCGCTCGATACCTTCCGCCCTGCCTGATTCACCTTGCTCGAGAACGCCGGCACTTTTGTTCCAGGATGTTTCCGAGGTCCTGGGGTCCCTAGCGTCACCTGGTTTCTGTGCCAGCATAGTAGTTGCAGTGTCCCTTTTCAGGGGAGGCTTCGCAATCGGGTGAAACCCCGGAACGGGAACCTTCGAACACGTAAGGGTTCCTAGGGGTTCCTCCTAAAGGGCTGGTCCTTGCGGCAAGACGCTCCCGCACACAATTCCGCACATAATTCCGCTTGCAAAACCCAGACATTAGGTCTATAAGCGGCTTGAGAGATTAGACTCGTCTTGGCAGCTTAACCACTGTCAGGATCATGTCACGCCGCGTTCCCGAACTGACGGTGGTCTTCCCACTCGTCCTCAATGGGGGCGTACTTTCAGGACGCCACTCTGCGACGCAGAAGGTTGCAGGGCCGGCCGTACTGGCGCTAGAGAGCACAGCACTGAGCACAAACGTGCAGTGGAGGCGCTGTGGCGGGCGCCTGTAAATGCAGCTTGATCGAAGCCAGCCTGGGTTCGCTTGTCGCATTTACTCCAGAGATGAGAAGTTCTAGCGTGAACAGTGCCAGGCGGAAGGTTCCGGATTGCCTTGGCAGGAGCTTAAAGGGGAGTGACTGTGCAAGACAAAGGACAAGTGGAGATCCTCCTTGGTCGGCCCTTGAGGGCGCTGATCCTTGAGGATGACCCCTGGGACGCGGAACTCGTAGTCGCGAGCCTCCGGCGGGCAGCCCCGGACCTGAAGTTTGAAGTTTTGGAGTCTACCGCGCTTTTCCGACAACGGCTGGAGGAAGTTGATTTCGACATCATTCTAGCCGACTACAACCTGGGGGGCTGGAGTGCGCTCGATGCGCTGGAAATCCTGCGGCAGTCCGGGAAAGATACTCCCCTGGTGGTCGTGACCGGGGCGTTGGGTGACGAGGCGGCCGTGGAATGCGTTCGGCAAGGCGCAGCCGACTACGTTCTGAAGGATCGCCTGGAGCGTCTGCCGGTAGCGGTCGATCGGGCCGTGCGCCGCAAGGCTTATGGGGACGAAGTGGCTCGACAGCAGGAGCAGATCCGTCGCGCCAAGGAGGAATGGGAGTTAACCTTCAACGCGGTCCCAGACCCTATTTTGCTTCTGGATGAGCAGTTCCACATTCGGTATGCCAACCGGGCCGCGGCAAGGCTTGTGGGACTCGAAGCCGCGCAGTTGATCGACAAGTCCTGTCATGAGATGGTGCATGGTTTGTCCGAACCTCACCCTGACTGTCCCTACGAGCGCACGCTGGCGACGGGGAAAGAGCATCGGGCGGATATTGTGGACACAAGGCACGGCAAGATTTTTGATGGTATTACCTCGCCGCTCCATGACTCTTCCGGGAAAATGCGTGGATGCGTCGAGGTCTTGCGTGACATCACCGACCGACAACGAGCCGAAGATTCTCACCGTCAACTATCCGCGCAATTGCTTCGCGCGCAGGATGACGAGCGGCGACGGATCGCCCAGGAACTCCACGACAGCACGGCGCAGAACCTGGCCGCTCTGGCCATGAACCTGGCGCGGATGAACCTGGAGGCAGACTCGCTTGAGCCACAAACTCGCGAAGTCCTTTCGGAAAGCATCCAGCTCGCCAATCGATGTATGCGAGAAATTCGCGACTTTTCCTATCTCTTGCACCCCCCCACGCTGGACGAGTACGGCCTGGCTTCTGCTCTCCAGTGGTACGCGGAGGGTTTTGCCCGGCGCAGCGGAATCAAGGTGGATCTCAATCTGCCAGACGGTCTCCGCCGCATGCCGAAAGATGTGGAGACTGCCCTGTTCCGCGTTGTGCAGGAGTGCCTTACAAACGTTCAGCGCCACTCGGGGAGTTTGATCGCGAGAATACGGATTGTGCAAGAACCGGAGGCGCTTTTTCTGGAAGTGGCAGATGATGGCCGGGGACTTCCCACGGCGGCTCAGGAAATGGGACAGACAGCTTCCCGGATTGGCTTGGGCCTCCTGGGAATGAAGGAAAGAATGCGGCTTCTAGGGGGGCATCTCGAAATAAAGTCCGGCAGCCATGGCAGTACAATCCGAGTAGACTTGCCGCTCCGGGAGGCTGTTCGATGAAGACTGTGCGCATCCTTGTGGCTGACGATCACGAAGTTGTGCGTCATGGACTGCGAAGATTGCTGGAAGCCCAGCCGGGTTGGGAAATTTGCGGAGAGGCAGCGACCGGCAGGGAAGCCGTCGACAAAGCGAAACGACTAAAACCCGATATCGTGGTGCTCGATTATAGTATGCCGGAATTGAATGGAACTGAGGCAGCGCGGCAAATCCTCAAAGAGGTTCCTCGGACGGAGGTCTTGATCCTTACCATGCACGGCTCCGAACAGTTAATTCGGGGGGCGCTGGAGGCAGGGGCTCGCGGGTACGCCCTGAAGTCCGATGCCAGCCGGGATTTGATTTCGGCTGTCCTTGCTTTAATCGAGCACAAACCGTTTCTGTCGTCCAGCGCCTCCGGGGCGGTTCTGGATAGGTACTTAAAGACCCCCGGGGAACCCACAACCCAGCCCACCTTGACCCCACGTGAACGCGAGATCGTCCAGTTGGTGGCAGAGGGTAGGAGCAACAAGGAAATTGCCGTGAGCTTGGAAATAAGTACCAAGACGGTAGAAGCTCACCGTGCCAACATGATGCATAAGCTAGGGCTGTCTTCGGTCAGCGATCTTGTGCGCTTCGCGATCCGTAATGAAATCATTGAGGCATAGCCCAATACTGTTCACATAAGGGGTGTTCAGGAGATTCCTTCCAATTCGTGCCGTGGTGCTCCCCATAGGCGTTAAAATAAGCCCGTATCCCAAATGGTGACAACGTCAGTAGAGCCCATCGTCGAGGCGCGAAGTCCTGTGCCCTCAAGGGCGCTGTATAGTAGCCGGGGGCAACGCCCCCGGTAAACTGCCAGGATAGCCTACCGACCCTGAAGGGGTCGGACGGACTGCGGGGGTGGGTCTGGCTTGACTCTAACGCCGCCCCTCTGCGACCCTTACAGGGTCGGTCCAGGGAAGGACCGATTTCCGGGGGCGTTGCCCCCGGCTACTTTATCCCTCCCCTTCGGGGAGGCCGAAGAAACCAAGCTGACATGCCTTCCGTTCCATTCGCTTGCCCTTGTTCTCGGCCGAATCAGGCCATGCAGCCTTATTTTAACGCTTATGCCCCCTCACCCGGCCGTCGGTTGACGGACACCCTCTCCCCCAAGGGGAAGAGGGTGGCAAATTCAAATTAGCTACTTCGCGTTTGATTGAAACGACTCACGCGGAGGAGCCAAGTTGACGACCAGCCAGTAAAGACCCAGTTGCTGTACGATTTGCCGAAACTGGACGAAATCGACGGGCTTCTGAATGTAACTGTTGACGCCCAGTTGATATCCCTCGACCATGTCGCGTTCTTCCCGGGAGGCCGTCAAGATCACGATGGGAATGGCTTTTGTCCGCGGGTCGTTCTTAATCTGGCGAAGCACTTCCAAGCCATCAACCTTGGGTAGTTTCAGGTCCAGCAAAACCAGCCGTGGTGGTTGTTTAATGTCTCGGCCGTTGTGTTCACCGCGGCAAAAGAGGAAGTCCAGCGCTTCCTCGCCATCATGTGCGACGTGGATGCGATTTGCCAGGTTATTCGTGCGAAGAGCGTGTACGGCCAGCTCTTCGTCCGCCTCGTTATCTTCCACCAGCAGAATTTCGACTTCATTCGTACTCACTCTTCACCTCTTTCTATGCGACTTTTCCAGTCTCTTCTTGATTCTCCAAGCCCGGCAGGCTAAAGAAGAAAGTAGCTCCTTTGTTGACCTCGCCTTCGGCCCAGGTTCGGCCACTGTGCTTATGGATGATGCGCAGGACCGTCGCCAAACCCACACCCGTCCCCTCAAAGTCTGCCTCGCGGTGGAGCCGTTGGAATACTCCAAAGAGCTTGTCCACATGTTTCATGCTGAAACCGACCCTGTTGTCACGAACGAAGATAGCCGGCTGGCCGTTCACTACCGTCTGTCCCACCTCGATGACGGCTACCGCCCTGGGGCGTGTGAACTTGAGAGCGTTCGAGAGCAGGTTTTGGAAAACCAGCTTCATCAGTGAAGGATCGCATTCCACAAAAGGCAGTTCACCGGCCTTCCATTCAATTCTACGCCCTATGGTCTCAGGCTCGAGTTCGTTCATTACTTCCTTCACCAACGAACCCAGGCCCGTCAGTTTGGGAGTCGCTTCGCGGCGCCCGATTCGGGAAAGACTCAACAGGTCATCGATGAGGCGGCCCATGTTGAAGGTTCCCATTCGAATGCGGTCCAGATAGTGCTGAGCTCCGTCGTCCAGCTTGGAGAAATACTCTTCCTGGAGAAGCCTCGAGAAACCATCGATGTGGCGGAGGGGCGCCCGCAGGTCGTGTGAAACCGAGTAAGTGAAAGCCTCCAGTTCCATGTTCATCGCTTCCAGCTCAGCCGTTCGCTCGACGACTCGCCGTTCGAGGTTTTCGTTCAATCTGCGGATTTCCTCCTCCGCCTGCTCGCGCTCTGTTCTTGCTCGCAGTGTGCGGATTCCGAAAGCGAGGTCTGTTGCCAAGTTCTCCAGCAGGCTTACTTCCTTGCCGTCAAACGCGTCCACGGCCTGGGAATAAAGCGTCAAGGCGCCGAGGGCCTGCCCCTCGGCGGTCAGCGGAAGCGCAATTGAAGAAGCGTACCCGCGGCGAGTGGCTTCAGCACGCCAGGGGACAACCTTCGGATCTTCCAGGAGGTTTCGGGCCACACACGGTTGGCCAGTGCGGATCGCTGTGCCCGTAGGTCCACGTCCCCTCTCTTTGTCGGCCCATGTGAGGTTGAGGGTGGCCAGGTAACCCTCCTCAAAGCCTGCGTGGGCGATGGCACGAACGCTTTTGGCCTCATCCTGTTCAGCGTAACCGACCCAGACAAGGCGAAACCCGCCCACTTCAACCAAGAGCCGGCAAACCCTCTCCAGGAGGTCCGACTCTTCCGATGCCCGGACCATAGCTTCGTTGCACTCGGTGAGGGCTTGGAGGGCACGGTTGACCCGGCGCAGTTCCACCTCCGCCCGCTTGCGCTCGGTAATATCACGGGCTGCTGCAAACACGCCGATCACGCTCCCGTTCTCATCCTTGTAGACGGAGGCGTTGTACACCACCGGCGTGGTGTGCCCGTCACGGCCACGGATCTCCAGTTCGTAGTCCTGGACCCAGCCTTCCCGAAAAACCTGCTGGTACCCCGCGCGCGCTCTCTCCGGTTCCGTGAAGTAGCTCGAAAAATCCGTCCCAATGAGTTCGTTCCGCGAATACCCGGTCACCTTCTCAGTGGCGTTGTTGACATCGGTGATGTTTCCTTGCGGATTGACGGTCACCAGCGGATCGAGACTGGCTTCGAGCAAGCTGCGATTGTAGTCCCCCGCCTGGCGCACGGCCTCGGCCGCCAGAAGGCGTTCAGTGATGTCAGCACAGGTTCCCACCCACTCGCGGACGCTGCCGTCCGGATTCAGCACCGGCACGCCTCGGACGGAGACGTACCGGTACTCTCCATCGTGCCTGCGCAGCCGATATTCTGTTTCGTAGAGAGAACGTCTTCCCACCGCGTTTGACCAGACATCCATCGTCCGTTGCCGGTCATCCAGGTGAAGTGCGTTCGCCCATCCCCAACCTTTGATCTCCTCCTCGCTCTGGCCGGTGAATTTTCGCCATAACGGCAAACCACCCGACACCTCACCTTGTGCATTGGTTGTCCATACTATCCGGGAGGTAGCCGTCACTAAGGCGCGGTAACGCTCTTCGTTATCCCGAAGGGCCTCGTTGGTTCGCTTGCGCTGTCGCAATTGATGGTAAACGATCGACGCCGAGGCGAGGAGCAAGCCGATGGCAAGAAGGCTCCCAACCAAAATGGCAGTGTCGGTTCTTCGTCTGCTGGCGCCGACTGCGGCGGTCCGCTGAGCCAGCAGGTCGCGCTCCTCATTTTCCATGTCGGCGGCGATTCGCTCGATGTCATTCGTCAAGCTTATTCCTTCGCCTTGCAGCATGAAGCCGCTTGCAGCCCGAAGTCCTCCATCTCTTCGAAGTTCGATCACCCTCTCTATGTGTTGGAACCGGCGCGCGAAGAGAGTCTCCATTGTATCCAGCCGGCGCTGTTGGCGTGGATTGTCCAAGGTAATTTGCCGGAGTCGGCGAAGATGGTTCGGGGTGTCATTGATTGCAGCCCGACAGGGTGCAAGGAACTTGTCGTCGCCAGTGGCTGCGTAGCCGCGCATCCAGCTTTCCGCGCCCTTCACATCTGCAAGCACGGTTTGGATTCCTGCCAGGACCGCATCCGTATGAGCCACCCATTGGCTAGCCTCAACCAACTGTTTGGTGGTTTCATACTGTAGCAGGCCGACCGCGAGCAGCACTGAAAAGGCCATCCCGAAACCCACGACAATCGTCTTTCCGATGGATCTTTTCATGCCGTTGTCCCTTTCGCAGGCAGGTCTGACTTCCATTAAACCGTGGGCCCGCCCAGCACTGCCTTCTTATAAAGTTCGGGACATCGTCTGCGCGTGCTAAGTGTGAAAGTGGATTCAATCATTCCCGGGTATTGTGAGCGTCTCCAAGCCCGTGAACGGCCATTACAGTCGCAAAACAGGCCACGGATGCGCCAGTATTATTGCCGACAATCACGCCATTTGCAATTTGGCAGGAGACAGTATATTGACCAACTATCCGAGATTCAGATGTGGAGGTGGAAACTCACGATTAACAAAGCTGCGAAGGTCACGGCGTGGATGAGCTCGCCGACTCCCAGCCGGCGGATTTGAAGGCGGCTTGTACTCGAGAAAAGCCACGCGAGTCCGCGCCCAAGCACTGGCGCAAACGCCAGCAAGGCCAGGCCTGGCAGCCAACCGTTTCGCCAAGCAAGCGCCAGGGCGATAACCATGCCGATTTCGCCCAGGATGAACCACCTCGCCTGGGTGAGCTTTTCGTCAACGGTGGTGGCATGCGCGGAGCGGATACGGGTCTGGACATATTGGATCTGGTTGGCGGCAAAAATCCAGTTCGCAGCCCAGATCACAAGAGCGGTGGTGTCCAACCTTCCGGAAGCCACGTAGTAAGCTGCCGCAGCGGTGGCCGTAAGGCCGATCGACCCCACTAACTGCGAGGCCATCCTGGTTTGCCGCCCTCGACTCTTCAAGATCGCCTGTCCCAAGAATGCAGTGGCCGCTGCCGCGCCTACCAAGAACAGGCCGTAGGATTGGATTTGGCAGAGCAAGATGGCCAGCGCCCCGAGAGAGATGGAGGAATAAATATAAATGGAATGAAGAATGAGCCTCTGCTCTCTCGGGTTCCGCGCGCGCCATGGCGAAATACCAAGCCATGCCTCGAGCGGTGTGCGCGCGCAAAAAAGGCCAAGCGCTGCCACGGCCAGCAATAAAACGGAAACGAGCCTATCGCCAGCAGGTCTGCCCACCACGGCGCCGGTGGCCAAGGGAACCAGCAGCATTCCCCAGGCTCCGTGTTCCCTGGGCCAAACAAATGAACGCAAGCGCACCACCACCTGGGTATGAAAAGCAGAAGTTGGGCTGGACATTGCAGAAGAAGGCAGAGTTTTTCAGGCTGTAACGCCGCGACTCTTGTAGATTGCCTTGTTTACCTCAACCATCAAATCATCGAACGATGCGCCGACTTTGCGCGAGGCCATCTCAATCGAGCAGTCATCGCAGGAGGGACGAAGGCCGAATTTCTCAAACACCGCTTCGGTCTCGGGGAACTTTTGCTTTACTTCGCGGACCATTTCACCGCCACGCACACGATCAGTGAACTGAAACATGGCACATTTCCTCGCGCAGGTTCGCCTCGGAGTTTTTCCGCCGGGGCTGGTAAACGCAGAATGGTTCTTCGTCGAGGTAATCGCCGCTCGCCGCGAAGGCCCGAGCGCGGCACCCCATGCAGATATTGCGAAACTCGCAGTAGCCGCATTTCCCTTTCAAATTATCGGTGTTGCGCAGTTGCTGAAAAACGTGGGCGTTCTCCCAAATCTCTGCGAAGGATTGGTTGTTCAGGTCTCCGGCCAGAACCGGCAGATATCCGCAAGGATAAACCTCACCTCGGTGCGAAATGAAGCAGACGCCCGTACCGGCCAGGCACCCTTTGGTCATCGCGTTCATGCCCTGGGGGTGGCTGGGGCCGGGCCCGGCGGCGTGCGGATGAAGTGCGATACCCGTCGAGCCGGGCATCGTCATCTCCGTGGGGCCGATCGAATCTCCACTTGCGTTCGTGACCGGCACGCCAGCCTCCCCGGAAATGCTCGCGGCCGCCCTCCGCTCCGCGGCGCGACGTTGCCGCATCACCCGGAAATAATGCGGGGCGCAGGTGGCTTTCAGTTCGATCCCGTCTTCCAGCGAACGATCGTAGAACCAATTCAAAATCTTTTCGTATTCCTCAGCCGGCACCATTTGCTCGCTGGCGATGTCGACGCCGCATCCCACCGGAACCAGGAGGAAGGTGTGCAGCGCGTCCGCCCCGATCTCCTTAGCCAACTCCAGGACCGCTGGGAGCTGCTGAGAATTATGCCGGGCAATCGTCATGTTTATCTGGAGTGACATTCCCAACTCGCGCAGGTTCCGGAAGCCGCGCAGGGCAGCGTCGAAGGCCCCGGGCGTGCCGCGAAACGCGTCATGCGTGGAAGCGTCGACGCCGTCCAAACTGATGGATACGCGCCGTACTCCGGAATCTACAATCTTGCGCGCCATCTGCTTGGTAACTAACGTGCCATTGGTGGCCAGCGCCACACGAATCCCCAGGGATGTGGCATAACTGGCAAGGTCAAAGATGTCTTGGCGAAAGAGAGGTTCGCCACCGCTCAGAACCAGGATTGGTAGGAATGACTGAGAGACTTGCTTTATTAAGTTCAGGGCTTTGGTTGTAGGTAGGTCATTTGTTGATGAGAGTTCTGTAGCGGTGGCACGACAGTGAATGCAACGCAAATTGCATCCCTTGGTCACCTCCCAAAAAACGAGCCGCGGTTTGTAGTCTACATTGTTCATTAACATTGCACGACTCGAATCTTACCAGTGGCTGTTTGACGCAGCCAGCTTTTTCAAGAGCACGTCTTTTTCCATATTGCCATTCGCTTCTGGAGATTGGCAGCGAGCGGTGCGATAGCGACCTCCGGGCTGGAATATTCGACTCATCCCTCCGGCAAAACAGAGGCACGTATTACGTCGCCCAACGGGGTTGCACGGACAATAGAAATTTGAGACGTTCACCATTATCTGCCTCTGTTGGGTTAGCCCTGGTCGCGAAGAGAACAATCGGTGGCTAGTCTTTAATCTTGTAATTTAACGGGGGTTAGAGATTCCGGTTCGTCCGTATTCCGGAACCCCCGACCCCCAGCCCGTCAATCGACGGGTTCTAGGACCCGAAGTCCCTCGCGCTTTACGGAAGGGCACGCCTCTTGCCAAACTCAAGAGGACCAACGAGCCCCAGAAGTCCGGGTTTAAGCCGAAGGAATAAAACAGGTTAGCAATTCTTGAATCGGACAAAAGCTTGAATGGGCTCACAAATCATGAGATTGGGAAGTGGGGAAAATGACGGTTGGCAAACCGACCGGGGAGTGAAAAGACGCAAAGTTCCTATGTGTGGCCCGTGGCATGCGAAGGAAGAAACACCCTTGACATGACTCAACTCAACCCACGTTTGACCTCAACCCCTACAAATCAGCCGCTGGTAGCTTTCGGGGTCGTCCACATCGATGACTACTCCCTCGTCATCGACCTCCACAAACTGCGTCGCTGGGAGGAATCTCCTGAGTACAGAATTGGCGCCCATGCCGGCGGGCAAATCCAAAAGCTCGCGGAAGACTTGCCGCCCGATGAGCACCGGGTGTCCCCGGCGACCCTGATAGGTGGGGATCACGACCGGAGCACCGCACTGGCGGAAAGTTGCCACAATTCTTCTCACCGTTTCAGCGCAGACGGCAGGATGATCCACCAAACAGAGGATGATTGCTTCCAGGTCATCCGCGAGCAGCGAGCGCAGGGCCGCCTGCAATGATGATGTCTGGCCGGATCTGTAATCAGGATTGACGACGACCTGTGCCGCCTCAAGCTTGATCTGCCGTTGAATTTCCTGCGCGTGATGCCCGAGCACAACAACGATGCGATCGAGGTTAATTTCCCGCAGTGTCTGCACCATCAGCTCGAGAAATGTCCGGCCACGGTAGGTGAGCGCGGCCTTGTCAATTCCCATGCGGGAAGATTCACCCGCAGCGAGGATTAAGCCTGCAATCATGCGGTTTCGGTGGCTTTGAGTTGGTAAGCAAGAGAGGGATGGGAGGGCGCGGCATGGCGGCGCACCGCGATCATTTCCGCCACGATGGAGACCGCAATCTCCTCCGGAGTCAGCGCTCCGATATCGAGACCGATGGGGGAATGAACGCGCTCCAGCTTTTCCGTGGCCACGCCTTCGCGCTCCAGTACCTTCGAGATTTCGATGAGCTTCCGCTTGCTGCCAATCATGCCGATGTAACGTGCCGGTGTGTTGAGCGCCCAGCGCAAGCAATCCAGGTCACCCTTGTGCCCGCGGGTGACCAGCACCAGGTACGACAATTCGTTGATTTTGAGCTTCGAGAAAATCTCTTCCCAGGGTCCGGCATGGGTTTCGACGGCTTCCGGGAAACGGTCCGGGTTTGCAAACGCCGGCCGGTCGTCTGAAACCACCACATCGAATCCCGCCAGCCCCGCCATCTTCGAAACGTAAAGCGAAACGTGCCCGCCCCCGAAGAGATACGCCGTGGGAGTCGCCAGGATGGGTTCAACGAAAATATCGAGCGACCCGCCGCACACCAGCCCGTTGTCGTATTCCGGATTGGCGTTCAAGTTGAAGTGCAGCCGGTGCGGTTTCTCTTCGCGCATCACGTCCTGCGCCACGGACCACACTTCCGCTTCCACGCACCCGCCGCCCACCGTACCCACAATCGAGCCGTCATCCCGGACCAGAATCTTCGAGCTCTCGTAACTTGGAATCGAGCCCTGCACTTGGATAATGGTGGCCAGCGCTGCTTTGCGCCCTTCTTTCCTGAGCTTGGCAATTTCGGCGAAAATATCCATAGTCCCTCTTCAGCTAGGTTAATCACTGGCTAATGCGATGTCAACGAGGGCATTGCCGCTGGTCAGTAGTCCGTTGCCAGTTGTCAGTTGTTGCAGACCCCGTAGTTGCGAGACCCTTCGCCGCCGCTCGGGATGACATGGCGACTGACGACTGACGACCGACAACTGAATACTGGCAAGTACGAATCCGGGCCGTGCGCCATACGCGGCTACCTACGTACGCAACCTCTTGAAAATCCCCTCCGGGATCGACCGGACAACGAGCATGATGGGACGCCAAAACCAGGGCAAGTAAACGACGTCTTTCCCCTTGACGATAGCTCTGAAAATGCCCTTGGCCACACTCTCCGGCGATGCCACCAGAAACAGCCCGGAACGTCCGTAGGTCATGTGGGTGTCGACAAAACCTGGTTTAACGGTAAGGACTTTGACGTGTGCATGGAATAAGCGGTTGCGCAAGCCTTGAAGATAGGCGCTCAGGCCCGCCTTCGCGGCCCCATAGAGATAGTTGCTTTGCCGGCCGCGGTCTCCGGCCACCGAGGAAATGGCGCAGATGAAACCTGCCCGCCTGGGCTCGAAATGGTTGGCGAGAATATTCAGGGCGGAAACGCAACCGGTGAAGTTGGTCTCGAGGATACGCCGGGCTTCCTCCCCATCGCATTGGCCCTTTGCCTGGTCACCCAGGTACCCCATGCAAACCACGACTCCCTCCAGATCGTTGCCTGCTTCAGCAAGGAAAGATCGCAGGGTTGAAGCATGAGTCTGAGTGTCAAGGGCATCCAAGGGAAGGACCCCGGCCCGAATCCCGTAGCGAAGGCTAAGATCGGAGGCCAGCGCGCTCAATTCTTCCCGGTCGCGGCCCCCCAGAACGAGGTCAAATTTATGAGTAGCAAACTCTCTTGCCAGGGCGGAGGCAATTGCCGAAGTCGCGCCCAAAATCAGTACACTCGGCACGCTTATGCCTCCTCAATTGACGATTGCCTGTAGGGGCGAGCGGCGCTCGCCCAGGGCCGAACGCCGTTCGGCCCTACAAGGTGCGTTTGGTGGCGGTGCCGCGCTGCATCACTTTTCGACAATGGCAAGCCTCCGCGCCAGGGATGAAGAAAGCAGACCACGTGGGTCCAGCCTGCTCTTGATAGCTCTGAACTGCTCAAGCTTCGGGTACATCGCGGCAAAACTTTGTGAAGTCAACACCGCGTCCTTTGCCAGGTAGATTCTGCCGCCGTAATTCAGAACCACCCGGTCTAATTCGTGCAGGAGAGAAATCAACCCACGGGCGACGGGAAGGTCCAGGGCCAAGGTGTAACCTTGAATCGGAAAAGAAAGCAGGCCGGGGCCCGGCTTCCCAAAACGCTTCAGCACCGCAAGGAAGGATGCCCGGCGCGATCGGGCGAGCCGCGTGAGGACTTCTTTGAGCCCTTCGGGTCCTCCTTCCAGAGGCAGGGCCACCTGGTATTGGACAAAGCCCCTGCGCCCGTACAAGCGGTTCCAATGGTGAATCGCGTCGAGGGGATAAAAAAACTTTTCGAGGTCAACGACTTGACGCACGGCATTGCGATGGACAGCGTAAAAGAAAGCGTTAAATGCGTGCACCGTAAGACTGTTTAACGCCAGTGATGGAAAATCGAAGGGAAGCGTCCAACTACGGCGGGACGGCCCGGCTAGGGGATGCCGAACACTCGCCGGCAGTTCATTCGCCGGCGCGTGGTTTCCTCGCATCAAAACGGCTCTTCCCATATGCCGGCCCGTCGCCAGACAGTCAATCCAGGCTACAGAGTACTGGTAACGGACGTCGGATTCAGTCATCCTCCCCAATGCGTCTTCAAGGTTTGTCGCTTTCTGGAAATCCACCAGCACCCACGCTGATTCGACGGGACGCAGCTTGATCCTGGCGCTGAGAATCACGCCCGTCAGTCCCATGCCCCCAAGCGTTGCCCAGAAGACTTCGGAGTTGTTATTCGGTGAACAGGAGAGTGTCTCGCCGCTTGGTGTGAGCAGCTTGAAATCCAGAACAAAATTCCCGAAGGCGCCATCTTGATGGTGGTTCTTGCCATGCACGTCGGCAGCGATCGCTCCTCCTACGGTGACAAATTTCGTCCCCGGCGTCACCGGCAGGAAGAAACCACGGGGCAGAAAATACTGGAGGATTTCGGCGAGGCTGACACCCGCTTCACACTCCAGCACGCCGGCCTGCGCGTCGAAAGCGAGAAACCGGTTAAGCCGTGTGTGGCAGATGACGCCGCCGTGGCTGTTCAGGGGCGCATCGCCGTAGCTACGCCCCAGCCCGAACGATATTAAGGATGGCTGGGCGCCGGACTCCAAGATGGCAGCCAGTTGGCGATGGCTTTCGGGGCGATAGACATTACAATTCTCGACCGGGAATCGGCCCCAGCCCGAGAGTGCTTGAGTTAAGAAACCCTCTGCCATAGTGTTTACGTTGCCCGCTAGGTCTTTGACCGCCTAAATAGATTCCTTTTATAGCCGAATTTTGCGCGTGCCCTGTTGCGGGTGAACTGCCAATTGATTTTGACCCGATGTCGATTGACCTGGCGGTTCCAGGCGCGGG
>Ga0182027_10009241_pt1 | contig 14205 bp, 16 predicted proteins | sample 712E1DmetaG_FD_121300 | JGI IMG/M metagenome (GOLD analysis project Ga0182027, IMG submission 121300) | Permafrost microbial communities from Stordalen Mire, Sweden - 712E1D metaG (Illumina Assembly) | ecosystem: Environmental > Terrestrial > Soil > Wetlands > Permafrost | place: Sweden...
CGGTTTAATTTTTCCGGCACGGATCAGCAAAAGAAAGTGGGAACGCTCTCCGGCGGCGAACGCAACCGCGTTCATCTGGCCCGCATGCTCAAGGAGGGCGGCAATATCCTGCTGCTGGACGAACCGACCAACGACCTGGATGTCAACACACTGCGCGCACTGGAAGACGCGCTGGAAAGTTTTGCCGGATGCGTTGTTGTGATCAGCCACGACCGCTGGTTTCTGGATAGAATCTGCACGCACATTCTGGCGTTTGAAGGCGACAGCAAAGTTCTTTTCTTCGACGGCAACTATTCCGAATACGAGGAAGACCGCAAAAGAAGACTAGGAGCCGCCGCCAGTCAGCCCCACCGCATTAAATATCGTCAACTGACCCGTAGATAAGAATCATCTTCTCTCATTACATCAATATCGGCTGAATGGTAAAAATGGATGTTCCGGAATATATTATTAATAGTTGCTTTTATCTTTCCATTGTTTCTTGAGATCAATGAACGCGAATATTATAATTACAACAACAATAGTGCCAACGATGATTCCCAGCATTTTTTAGATTGCTCCATTAATTCAGAATTCCGGTAGATACTATTGATAGTATTTTCAAATCAGTTTTGTCTTTTCTCGCAAAAAATCAGACCGACAACTACAACGACGATGAGAAATCAATATTGGCGGTGTTTTCATCAGCTATCGTAAACTCTTTGTACGTGGGATCAAAAGTATAACCTGATCGATAAGGTGTTACCATATAAGTGGTACCTTCACCCAGAACGTTTGCAAAAGAATATGTCCCGTCAGAGCTTGTCATTACAGTTCCGGATGCGCCACCGCTTAACGTAAGCTTAACATCTGATTGAACTTCACCGGTAACCGTTCCGGAAATACTGTAAGTATCGGCGCCGTATGTGGATGTTGCCACAAAGTTGGTGTCGGTGATATTTGCTCCGCTGATAACAATCACCGTGCTGACCGGATTGAATGTATAATTGGAAAGGGAGGGTGTCAGCGTATAGGTACCGTTCGCCGCGCCGCTAAAGCTGAAGTTTCCATCAGCAGCGGTCGGTGTAGAAGCTGTTGCCGCACCGCTTAGGTTGATTGTTACGTTGGCAAGGGCGTCTCCGGTTCCATATACCGTTACAGTGCCGGAAATCATGTAGGTCGCCGTCTCATCTTTAACACTGCAACCCATCATCATCAGAAGCATCACCGCCAAACAACATAATATAAATCGGATTGAACTTTTTACTCTATTCATAATGGCTATTCTCCTTTTTCCTCAGGAGAAAGAGGAAGCGCTTTCGCATCTTCCGGCATTATCTTTCCTTTCATGTGATGATTCATCGGGTGAGCCATTGGCCGCATCTTTTTTAACGTTTCGCGCTGTTCGGCAGTCAATTTCGCTTTCACATTTTCCATGGATTTAATAACTATCAATTGCATTTCGGTTTTAATGACTGCTATCTGCTTGAGTTTCGCTTCGACCGCTTTCAAATCAACGGTCTCTTGATCAAGAAGTTCACAGAGTTCGATTCCGGCGATTTGTTCGTCAGCTCTTTTTCTGATCAACTCCTTCGAGACACTGTTTTCAATTTCTTTTAACGCATCCTTCTGCTTTTCATCAAGGTTAAGAGCATCAATATGCATCAAGAATGGATGTCTGGATCCGGGCATTCCTCTCATTTGCTCCATAGGACAGGGCATCGGCGGCATCATCGAAAACGGTCCCTCTTCCTGAAAACCTTTTTCTGTTTTATCCATTGAAGGAGCAGGTTCCGCATATGATAATTGCGATGCAATAAACAAAAGTAAAAAACTCAAAACGAAACAATTTAATATTCTTTTCATGATACTATCCTCTTTCTAATAAAGTTCTTTTTAAAATCCACTAATTTCCCGACTGTCCGCTGTTGCTTTCATCAGGCTTGTTGCCTTTCGACGGAGGTGCTCCGTGCTCCGGCATCGCCGCCAGTACACCTTCAAATTTTCGGCAAATTCCCTTGAGCATATCACCGCGTGGGGTGGTAAATTGCACGGCATCTCCTTCGCTCTTTTCTTTACAGGCCGCGATTGCTTCCGGCGGCGGCTTCATTCGTCCCTGCGGTTGAGATGGGCTATTCGTTTCTTCCGCCTGCGCCGCCCAAACGCAACCTGACAGCAGAATAAATATCAGCATCATCCCGATAATAAATTTACTCATGCTCATCATTTTCCCTTTCTTTAACCTTATACTCTCATCAATATTTTGCCGCTTTGTGGAATGCATCATAACAGGTAAATATGGCGCAAATATGGAGGAAATAAGGAAATTTAAAATAAATCTTTCTAAGCTTCAAATAACCGTTCGCATGATAACCGGCTGATAACAAATGAATATTTAATTCTCGCGGCAGGAATGTATTTTATTTAACTTCCGGCAGTTGTTTTTTTAGCCTTGACGCTCCAGCCCTATATCAATAAACTGAAACCAGAGGTGAGATACAATAATGAAGATGGGAATCACTTACCGTCTGTTTTTATTAATTCTGTGCGCGACCGGACTGGCGATTCTTTTCCTGATACTGATTATGTGGTGGAGTATTAACCGGGGATTCTATCAGTATATCGAAACTGTAAACCAGAAGAACCTGGCGCAGGTTGCCGATGATTTGGAAAAGAAGTATGCACAACAGGGGAGTTGGGATTTTCTAAAGCATACGCCGCCAAATTGGGATTTAAACGGTGCAAGGTTCTCTTTTGAACAGGATATGGATCATCCGCCGTTTCATGCCCCAGATGAAAAACCGCCAATGAGTCCGCCTCCTGAACCGGGAATGGACCGTCCGCCGCTGCCCCTTATAGATAATGATCAAAATACGCCGATGGGTCCGCGGTTCGCCGGTAAATACCACCCCACTCCCTTAGTCATCTTAAATGCCGATAAAAAACTACTTTATGGTTTTTATCCGCCGGATGGCAAAATAAATTTAGATCCTATTATTGTCCGGGGTAACATAGTCGGTTATGTGGGCCTTCATTCGCCAAAGCGCTTCCCCCACCCTATGCAAATCAAATTCCTCAGCCAGCAGAAACTGGCGCTGGCGCTGGGAGCCTTTGGCATTGTTTTGATTGTTATCATTATTTCATTTCCGCTCTCCCGGAGACTGGTCAAACCGATTCGGGAAATGGCTGATGCCACTCACGACATTGCTTCCGGAAAATATGCCACGCGCGTTTCCGTCTCCTCCACGGATGAACTGGGCCAACTGGCGCGTGACTTCAACGCGATGGCCCTGACTCTGGATAAACACGAGAAAGAGCGGCGTCAATGGGTTGCCGATATTTCTCACGAATTACGCACACCCGTCGCGGTGCTTCAGGGCGAAATCGAAGCGCTTCTGGATGGCATTCGCAATATCACTCCGGAAACCATTCGCTCTCTTCATTCGGAAACGCAGCGCCTGAAACGTCTGGTGGAAGACCTCTATCAGCTTGCTTTGTCCGATCTCGGCGCGTTAACCTACCGGAAGGAGAATCTCGATCTCGTGGAAGCGCTCCGGGATTCGATAGATTCTTACCGCGCGGAGTTTGAGCGCAAAGGTATCGCTCTTAAAAATAATATTGATAAAAATATAAAGGCCATCGGTTTCGCTGACAGAGAACGGTTAAGACAACTTTTTGCAAACTTATTGGAAAATTCGTTGAGATACACCGATGCCGGAGGCGCGCTGGAAATCGGGGCAAAAGTCAGCGCAGATTCTATCGTGATTGAATTTCAGGATTCGAAACCCGGAGTTTCCGGCGAGGAGATGGAACGACTGTTTGACCGCTTTTATCGCGTGGAAGAATCACGCAACAGAAAGTCGGGTGGCGCCGGCCTTGGTTTGTCGATCAGCAAGAAAATTGTTGACGCGCATGAAGGAGTTATCTCAGCGCGTAAATCACCGCCTGGCGGATTACTCATCCGAATCAGCATGCCGGTCTTCGGAGGACGCAAGTGAAAGAAAAAATTCTTATCGTGGAGGATGAACCGAAATTGGCGTCTTTGCTCGCGGACTATATTAAAGCATCCGGTTTTGAAGTTTTTACCCTATCCGAGGGAACGCAGGTTGCGGACTGGGTTCGGGGAAATAAACCGAATCTGATAATCCTGGATATCATGTTGCCCGGACGTGACGGCATGGAAATTTGCAAGGATATCCGGATTTTTTCCCATGTACCGATAATAATGGTCACAGCCCGTGTTGAAGAGATTGACCGTTTACTGGGACTGGAACTGGGTGCGGACGATTATATCTGCAAACCCTTCAGCCCGCGTGAAGTCGTTGCAAGAATCAAGGCCGTTCTGCGGAGAACCCGCGACGGGCAGGCCATTCATGCACAGGGGCTTGTTCTGGATGAACACACGTACCGGGCAACTCTTCGTGGCCGGGATCTGGAATTGACCGCCGTGGAATTCAAATTGCTGAAACTTCTTGTTGAACATCCATGTCGTATTTTCAGCCGTCAACAAATTATGGAAAAAATTTATCAGGGAGAACGCTTTGTATGCGACCGTACCGTAGATAGTCACATAAAAAAATTACGGCGGAAAATCGAAACGGTTAATCCTCAGATAACATTGATCCAATCCGTTTACAGTGTCGGATATAAGTTCGAGCCAGCTTGATAAAGATGACCTGATTTCGCAGATTGGTATGATCAGGTAATCAATCTTATAAAGCGCAACGTCAACAAAACCGCGACCATTGGGGGAACGACTAAAACGGCAATACTGACATTAATGAATTTCTGCATCGAAACAATATCTGAAAAATAAAGAAATACAATTAGCAGCGCGGAAACAAAACTACTGACCAAGAAATGCCTTCCAAAATAAGCATTGGCTTCGTACCAGACAAAATCATCTTTCAATGTAGCTCTTGTGCGAAAACCATAAACCACATTTCTGGGCACTTTGCGCAAAATCAACGGGATGACTATAATCACGAAAACGGCATTACAAACTAAAATTGTTATCAGAGCTTTGAAGAACATGGCAGATTCCAAGGGCGCAGTATGATTAAAATGAAGGTTATTGCTTATATCTTGTTATGGACAACACCCTAATTCCTTTCTTTTATATTCGTTATCGTCAAAATGAAATTTAAGGATCTAGCGATTAATCATTAATCATTCTTATTTTGCAACATCTTTGATCTTCGTAGAGCAATTACAATAAGCATGAGATAAATTATCAAAGAGGACAATGATATCCATTTCCCCACGACAAAAGCTTTTGGTCTGTATTCTAAACGTAAATGGTGTTCTCCCGCAGACAAGGGTATTGCCATAAGCGTATAATTAGCGGGCATGACGGTATAAGTTTGCTGAGAGCTGTCTGGCAATGGCTTTGCCTTCCAACCATTGCTATAATTATCTGTTATTAAAAGAATGGCGGGTTGTGCAAGTTTCCCTCTAATGGTTAAATAATTTGTAGAAGAATTTTCTATTGCGCATTCTCCTATATTGCCGTCTTGAATTGGTTTTATGTTCGGCGAGGTTTCAAGTATAACCGTCTGGTGAGGATCAAAAGTTGGTTTTTCCATTTCTTTAAAGATGTCATCCCGTTTATATATTTCTTTAAAGATGTCATCCCGTTTATCTATGATTTGCCAATGCGAGATAAGATTAAGGTGATGCATGGTGTCTTTTATTTCAAAAACTGAAAATTTATTCTCTTGTGGAACAAAAACATAGCGACATCTGATCATGCTAAATAAACGATGAAGTTTTGTAATATTCAAATACTGTGTGGCATTATCGGGATTTAATCCCTGTGTGAAATTCATAAACTCGGCATAACGCAGGGGAACTCCGGGATCGTTGCCCCAAATATCCTTAGCGCCGATGGACATGGCGCTATCAGGCTTTACGAAATTTAATATTCTATAATCCCCGGGATTTTCTCGTAAAAATGTTTCTATTTCACTTTTCATCGACGTACGAATATCCAAGATTTGCTTCGACGCATTTGCGAAGATAAATATTTCAACAACTGCCAGAAGGGCAATAAAATATGTAAATATTCGGTGATATTTTGCGGCTAGAAATAAAAGAGAAAGAAGCAAACATATCAAAGCTGAATATAGCATAGCTTTTATAGTATAATCAGCGGAGACCTTCATAAACACTGAATCTGAGTAAACACCAGGTTGCATGAATGATTCTTTTGTCATTGCAATATGGTTCAATATTTGTTGCCAAAAATTGGGCATACTTACAACGTTGATTGAAGCAGATATCCCGAGTGATGATCCCAAAAGGATTATTCCCGCTATCAGAAGCACAACCGACGCCACGACACTTTGGCACTTATTTCGTATTAAACTATCCAGTCCGATTCCAGATAACATGACTAGAAATACGGTCAATAAAGAAATGAACTTGGATGTTCCCCTGAAATTGTTAAATCCAGGCAGCCAATGATAGAGGAGATTAAAAAGCGGTGTTTGTGCTCCAAGAGAAAGAATAAAAAGAATTATTATCATTGTCAAAGAAAAACGTCGAGTTTGTTGTTCTCCATAAAATGCGCCGTAGATCGCCAAAGCTAAACCACTGATGCTGATAAAAAGTGACATTTCCCAAAGTTCGAAGCGCCCCCAATAGGGTATATTCACCATATCTCCGAAGAAATTTGGAACAAGAAGAGTCATTATATTTTCAGGAGGAAAATAAAATACTGCAGCAAATGAGTATGATACAAAACTGCGCACACTTTCTCTGGCAGCATCAACGCCGCTCAAAATTTGCACAGCAGATAAAAGCAGACCTCCTACACATATTGCCATGAGACTAATGATTATTCTGGTGCGTTGCGTTGATTTGATAAGGCAAAGCACTGAATAAATACCTGCAGTAAGCGCTGTGTAATAGACATATTGCGGATGTCCAGCCAAAATTAACATCGTAATTGTAAATATACCGATTAGAGACCACTTAAGCGAACACTGGTCAAACAATCGGTCAATACATAAAAAAAGAAGAGGCACCCAGGCTAATGTGCATAAATTCGAAAGCTGTCCGGCGTAAATGTGAAGAAAATAAGAGCCACTGAACATAATAATAATTGATGAGCAAAGACAAGCTAACGGGTGCAAACCGCGATAGGTTGTCCAGAGATACATAAAAAATCCGATTAACAGGACGTGTAAGGCGATACTTATATTGATGGCTTTACTCAAAGGCAGCATTACATATAGAATATTAGGTGGATAAAGAAGCGCTGACTGGAATCCCCCCAAAAATGGCGTTCCGGAAAATATGTGGGGGTTCCACAATGCCAGATTCCCATGCTTCAATTGACTGAAACCAAAATCTCTCCAATAAAAGAACTGTTCGGTGAGGTCCGATAATCTCGCTGAAAGGATTAAATTATCAGAAAATAAAACATCGGCAATCATGGCTATGGTGAAAACAGATAAGATAGACAGAGCTACATACCATGGTATTTTACGATCTGGTTTTAATGTGTTCATTGTTCTTCTGATTTCTAAAATATTTTATTGATTACTTTTACGCTCAATCATCGGTATGAACCCCAAAGCAAGCTTTGGAAACGTTTCGCAGCAAGCTGCAGGGGATTATACCCTCCGCTTCACGGGATTGTTCAACCTGCAAGATTCAGCACATTGTTACTGAAGCTTGAAGCTCATTACGATAGCCCCACTTAGCTTCGCACGTGGGATAATTCAACTTACAGATATTACTGCGCTACGCTTGTAATATCTGAGTTTCATTAGAATTGGAGTTTCACGAATAAAACAAATTATAACAAGTTGCTATGCAGGTCCGCCTCTAACTTTTTCTCTTTTAAACAATAGGTACAAAATAATTTACGGCACTTTTATTTTTCTTTTTTCCGGATCTTGTTGCCGGCGATAGAGGATGGCGATATTGCCGATGAGGCCGACAAGTTCGCTTTTTGTCGCCGTGGCGATTTCTGCGGAGATTTCTTTTTTTGATTCCTTGAACTCGCCGAACTTTACCTTGATGAGTTCGTGATCTTTCAGGGCGAGGTCAACCGAACCGATTAACTGGCCGGTTATGCCTTTCGTCCCGATTATTACCAGCGGTTTTAAATGATGCGCCTGCGCGCGCAGATATTTTTTTTGTGAACCTTTCAGTTTATCCATAAATTTTCCCTTTGACGGGAATCATTACCACAATTGAACCGAATAATAAACTTATATCATGACATTTTTTAGACTTTACAAAACATCTTTATCCTGATTAAATTAGAAACATATTATCCAAGGGGGATTCTTCCGTGAGTAAAGTGAAATTGCCGGAATATGATTACGATACGATTATTATCGGCGGCGGGCCGGCAGGTTATACGGCGGGCATTTACGCCGCCAGAAGCGGACTGAAAACGTTGCTCATGGAAGGAGCGGCAACGGTAAGCCAGATAACCATTACCGATCTGATCGAAAATTATCCGGGAATTCCCGAAGGCATCAATGGTTTCGACCTGATGCAGCTCTTTAAAAAACAGGCTCTTAATTTCGGCCTGGAAATAATAAGTAGAGACGTCTCGGCAATAAAAAAATGTGCCGACGCGCCGGTTATCTGGGATGTTGCAGTGGAAGACAAATCCTACAAGACTTTAAGTGTGATTGCCGCGACAGGCGCACAGTGGACCAAACTGGGCGTCCCCGGTGAAGAGGAATTTACCGGAAGAGGAGTATCGTATTGCGCCACTTGCGACGGGCCGTTCTACCGGAATAAAGATGTCATTGTTGTAGGCGGCGGCGATACGGCTATTCAGGAAGCGCTCTTTCTGACTCATTTTGCCCGAAAAGTCATCGTCATCCACCGGCGCGACCGATTGCGCGCCGCTAAAATTCTGCAAAAAAGAGCTTTCGAGGAAAAGAAAATTGAATTTGTCTGGAAAGCAAAGCTTACCGAGATTTCCGGAGGCGAATTTGTCACCGGCGTGAAAGTGGCCGATGTTCAATCGAAGTTAATTAAGGAAATTGAAGCCGAAGGCGTTTTTATTTTTGTCGGTAGAGTTCCCCATACAAGTATTTTCCGGCATATCTTAAAGTTAGACGAAGGCGGTTATATAATAACGGACGATAATATGTGCGCCTCCGCCGCAGGAATCTTCGCCGCCGGCGATTGCCGCTCCAAACAATTCCGGCAGGTGGTAACGGCCGCGGGCGACGGAGCCAGTGCCGTATACAGCGCCGAGCTTTACGTTGACGAGTTAAAAGGCGAAACATACTAAAGTCTGTCATATCGAACGCAGGCTATGGTCAAGCTATGCCGGAAAGATATCTTTAAACACAAGACTTCTCACATTCGTTCGAAGTGACAAAAGAAAGCAATTGTTTTTTTACAAATTCTCAAACACTCGAAATGGAAATAATTAAATCATGGGATCTTTTATCAACGCGTGGCAGCAATTACCGTCTCATATCAGCCCTGCCCTTTTCAGCATCGGATCATTTCAACTGCGCTATTACAGCCTGATGTACATCGTCGCTTTCGCGATAGTATATTTTCTTACTATCTACCGGACCAGGAATGAAAATTACGAATACACGATGGAAACCATTCAGGACTACCTTGTCTGGGCAATGCTCGCTTTGATACTTGGCGGCAGATTCGGTTACGCCTTATTTTACAACTTCGGTTATTACTTTCAGCATCCGTTGGAAATAATTCTGCCCTTCGATTTTTCCAATGGAATGAAATTCGTCGGACTCAGCGGCATGTCTTATCATGGAGGATTGATCGGCATCGTTATTGCCACTTTCTTATTTTGCCGCAAGCGCCGGATTAATCTCTGGCATTTTATTGATCTGTTCTGTCCGGCCATACCGCTGGGTTACACGTTTGGCCGGATCGGCAATTTTATCAACGGCGAGTTATATGGACGCGTAACTACCGTACCGTGGGGAATGTATTTCCCACTGGATATGACACACAGTTTGCGCCATCCCTCACAACTCTATGAAGCGTTCTTTGAAGGAATTGTTCTTTTCACACTGCTGTGGTTAATCAGAAAAAAAGCGAATATTGATGGATTTCTAATTGGAATTTATATTTGCGGCTATGGTTTTGTGCGTTTCTTTATTGAATTTTTCCGTGAACCGGATTATCAGCTCGGTTTTGTTCTGGGCTTTATGAGCATGGGACAGATTCTTTGCTCGTTGATGATGATAGCAGGAATAATTATCATCGCGTGGCGCAGACAGGCTTCAGTTTCAAAAAAATAATGAGGACTTTATAAAATGGCGCTGTGGTGGACATTCTTTGGCGTTTTTATTCTCGCCATGCTGACACTGGATCTCGGTGTTTTCAGCCGCAGAACGCACGCGGTAAAAATCAAGGAATCCCTCTACTGGACAGCTTTCTGGATAGCGCTGGCTGTGCTTTTCTGCGCGGGTGTCTATTCTTTTTACAGCCACCAGAAGGCTCTGGAATTCTCAACAGGTTATCTTATTGAATATTCCCTCAGTATCGATAATCTTTTTGTCTTCCTGCTTTTCTTCCGTTATTTTTCGGTGCCGATCGAATATGAACAGAAAGCTTTAATCTGGGGAATAATTATCGCGCTTATTGCGCGCGGCATTTTTATTTTTGCCGGTATCGCGCTGATCAATAATTTTCACTGGGTGATATATGTTTTCGGTGCTTTCCTGATTTTCACCGCCATTCAGATTGCCCGCGGCAAAGAGCAGGAAGTTCATCCGGAAAAAAATATTGCAATCAAACTGCTTCGTACATTTATGCCGGTTTCCCATGAATATTCAGGACACAAATTCATTGCCATTATCAAACGCAAGCGCTACGCCACGCCGCTTTTGGTTGCTGTTTTAGTTTTGGGAACGACAGATGTTTTCTTTGCCGTCGATTCCATTCCAGCGGTTTTAGCGGTCACAACCGATCCGTTTATCGTTTACACTTCCAACGTCTTCGCCGTTTTAGGCTTGCGTTCTCTTTTCTTTGCCATTTCCGGTTTGATGAAACTCTTTCATCATCTGCAATACGGTCTGGCGGTGATCTTGGGTTTTGTGGGAGTTAAAATGCTGATCACTGATTTTTACAAGATTCACATCAGCGCTTCTTTGGCTGTAATAGCCTCTGTAATAGCATTATCCATTATCGCATCATTGATATGGCCGAAGAAACTGCCTCCAATTATCGCGGAAGGAAAATAATCAGAATTTCATGAAAACCGAATTCTTAAATATTTCGCAGACACAAATAAAAAGATGGGCAAGGCTTGCCGATGCCAGAACGCGGCAGCAGGAAGGATTATTTTTGGCCGAAGGCGTCAAGGTAATTGAAGAACTTCTGGCCAGCGATTGGCAGATTAAATCAATACTTGTGATGCCCGAAAAAATAAAACATTGGGAAAAGCTTACATTTTCTGACGACAAGGACATTCCCGTTTATCAGCTCACTCGTTCCCAGTGGGAAAAGATAGGACAGGATAAAGAACCGGAAGGCATCATGGCTGTGGCGGCCATGAGACAGGCACCTGATTTTTCCAAGTGGCTTACTGAGACTTCCGGCAACATTTTGATTTTTCATGAAATCAACAATCCGCTCAATCTCGGAGCACTCGCGCGCAGCGCGCGATGGTTCGGCTTTGATGGAATAATCTTGAGCATTAACTCGGCGGATTACACCAACCCCAAAGCAGTGCGCGCTTCCATGGGAAGTATTTTTCATTTGACAATTATCCCTGATATTGATTTATCCTCCGCGTTGCCGGAAATCAAAAAAAACTTTCTTCTTATCGGTTCTGATGTGCGCGAGGGGTTATTGCCTCATCCGGTTCAAAAAAAAGCAGCTCTGCTTTTGGGTAATGAAAGTCACGGCCTGCCGGAAGCTATTTTACGAATGGCCGATGAAAAATGGAGCATTCCCGGAAGCGGCAAAGCGGATTCCCTGAGTTTGCCGCAGGCGGCAGCGATTATGATGTACGAATGCACTAAAATATAAGTCCGAAGCGGCGCGTTTGGGGAAACGCGCCCTACTGAAAAGAACAAGAGAAAAATGAAAAACTACATTCAAATAACAACGACTACCGAAACAAAAGAAGAAGCGCAGAAAATTGCTCAATATTTAGTGGAGCAAAAGCTAGCGGCCTGTGTTCAGATTAGCGGCCCTATCGAGAGCACTTACAGATGGAAAGGAAAAGTAGAAACGGCAGAAGAATGGCTGTGCCTGATTAAGACACGGGAAAATTTATTCGACAAAGTTGAAACCGCCATTAAAAAACTGCATTCCTATGAAACGCCGGAAATTATCGCCGTGCCGATTGTCAAAGGGAGCAAGGAATATCTGCACTGGATTGACAATGAGACAAAAAATAAAACTAAGGACTAACGATAAAACCCGATAGCTTTTAAGTTCTTGTATGTTTTGTTTTTGGTAATCTCCCGTAATGACACTTCAACGGTTGTTCCTCCAGTATTATTCCGCAATAGTTGCACATAATGCATTTTGATTTAGCCTGAGTTCCTTTTTTAAATTTGCTGACAATATCAGGTTCGATAATAAACGGACGACACATGGCAACAAAATCTATCCTACTATTTTCGATAATATTATTAATGTCATCTATATTGTTTATTCCGCCGACAACAATCACCGGAATATTTACAGTCTTCTTTATTTGAATTGCCGCGTCAAGATTGTATTTCAGCAATGGTTTGGGCTGTATCATAAACGTTTTGGCAAATGGTATGGCGATTGCCTTAATAAATCCCGGAAGTTTTTTGTACTGGAAGCTATATTCCATGACCGCTTCCGCTGGAAGTTTTTCTGAACGTATTGTATATAGATGATCTTCAAAGCACCCGCAGGATACTTCAATTGCCGCGCATCCGGATTTTTCAAGCATTTGAGCAATGAGAGTGGCTTCCTCAATCCTCATTCCCTTTCTGCGCCCGTCGTGTGCATTCATTTTGACTAAAATCGGATACTCGCCGACCTTTTCTTTTGCTCTCTTGAAAATTTCGCCGACAATCCGGAATTTATTCTCGGTTGAACCGCCCCACCGGTCTTTGCGGCGGTTGGAGTGAGACGACAAAAATTCCGCCAGTAAATAGCCATGTGCTAAATGAAGCTGAACGCCATCGAAACCTGCCTGTTTTGTTCTGATAATGGCCGCAACGAAATTGTCGATAACTTCATTTATTTCATCGTCTGATAATTCTTTCGGTATATCTTCATTAAAAAACGCGTCGCGTAGAGCCGAAGGCGCAACGGTTGGCAACCCTGTTATTTTTGATCGTGTTTGCCGGCCGCAATGCACTATCTGCATAATTATCGGCGTCCCATATTCATGAACGGCATTTGTTATTTCTCTATATGCGGAAATCTTGTCATCACTGTCAATCATTGTCATATTAAACAACGATGCTTTCCCGTTTGCCTGAACACCGGCATTACCGGTTATTATTGCTCCAACTTCTCCTTTTGCCAAATTAATATAGAGCTTCTTCAACTTTTCATTCGGACAGCCTTTTTCATCAGCCATTGCTTCATACGTTGCCGAACGAATAATATGGTTTTTCAATTTAATTCCCGCTAACGAGGTAGGTTCAAATGTAACCTGCTTCATTTTTCATAACCTCCATTATTCAGTTGTGTGTTTCTTCACCCATGCGCAATACTTATCCATCCAGTTCTGCAGAAACTGTTTGCTGTCTTTGCCGATGTTGCCGGCGTCATCAAACAATCCTTCCTTCATTTGAATAAAAGCTTCCGGTTGGCAAAGCGTTGATACGTTCAGAACTGAGAGAATATTGCGCAAATGCTGTTGCGCCGCCGCCGTGCCGATAGGGCCAGAAGAGACGCCTAAAATACCAGCCAGCTTGCCGGTCCAGGCACTCTGACCGGGAGGGCGCGAGGCATTATCGATTGCGTTCTTGAGTACGCCGGGAATCGAGCGGTTGTACTCGGGGGTAACGAACAAAATTCCTTGAGCACTCTTGATTTCGTTCTTCAGCCGTTTGACGGACTCGGCCTGATTCGCGTCGTCGTCCTGATTGTATAGCGGCAGGTCACTGATTTGCACCTGCTTAAACGAAAACTCCGGCGGCGCCAACTTTACAACGGCATTAGCCAGCTTGCGGTTGAATGAATCCTTGCGAAGACTTCCGACAACAACGACGATTTGGTATGTACTCATTATTATCTCCTTTTAAGGTTATCAAGATATCA
>Ga0182027_10009242_pt1 | contig 14205 bp, 15 predicted proteins | sample 712E1DmetaG_FD_121300 | JGI IMG/M metagenome (GOLD analysis project Ga0182027, IMG submission 121300) | Permafrost microbial communities from Stordalen Mire, Sweden - 712E1D metaG (Illumina Assembly) | ecosystem: Environmental > Terrestrial > Soil > Wetlands > Permafrost | place: Sweden...
AGATACATGCTGCAAAGGACTGCTCCCGGGGCGGGTGGTTTGGCAACATGTGCGAGATGCTCATTAAATCGAAGAAGGGAATAAACATAACCAGCATACCCTATGCGAAGATCACACGATATATGGGGACGCATCTTGTATCCGTGCCCGAAAGCGAGACAAAAAAAGTAATTGAGATAGCGACCAGGCATAGGTGTCCGGCGGTGGACATGGGTTCTGTCAAGGACGAACTCAACGTCTCTATCGGCGGGGAGACCTATGTAGACAAAGAGACAATGGAAGAACTGATAAAGAACTTTCCTTTCAAGAAGCCTAAAATCTGACCTATACACCTATCTTTTGTTTTTCCATCCCTTCGAGTATCAGTCTCTGCATCCTCTCAGGATCCGGCACGTTCTCAATGACCATTTCAATGTCAGTGCTCCCGGCGGTGTCCAAGGAGATGTCCCCCATATCGACCAAACGTTCTCCGATGCTCTTGCTGACCTTGGCATCCTGAATCTTGTCGTACTGCAGGAAGACTAGTTTCTTTGAAAAAACGCCAGTCCGTTTTACAATCCGATAATTAGTCACAAAATAGCGGGTCGAATAATGGTTCATTAAAAGGCTCACAGAGAAAAGCAATCCAGAGAAAAAAGTTATCAAAGCAAAGCCATAGAGAAGAGTGCTCCAGATGCCTGAGATATTCGTAAGAAAACCATAAACAAAAAGACCCAAAGAGACAATAATAGCTAACCCAGTAATAACTAGCATAGTGAATTCCGAGAACCAGACAGAATATGTAGAGAACACGATCTCTTCATTAGGGATCATGTCCTCGGCCTTGAGACCGGTCAGATTGTCGAACAACTCCTCCAGTTTTTTGAGCATAATCTAAATTAGGCTGCAGACCTATTTAATCTTTCCGTTCCCCGCTATTTTTTCATCATTTCGAGGATCATCTTATAAGATTTATCGGGATTGGAAATGCCCCGAAGGATCATCTCTATTCCGTTCTCTCCTGCAGTGTCTATGTAGATGTTTCCGATGCCAAGGATCCTTTCAACAAAACTTTTCTTAAGTTTGATATCCTGTATCTTGCCATAAGGTATTGTCACAACGTCCTTTGAGAAAAGGCCCTGCATTTTCACTATTCCTGTTCTGGTGAGAGTGTACTCGGTAGAGTAATGCCTCAGTATCTCGGCTATTAAAATAACAACCGCGAAGAGCAATACCAGCAAAGCCAGCATGCCTGAAATCGGCTGATAGCCCGTAATCGGATAGAAGAAAAGAGCCGCCCCTATGACAAAAAACAAAAATGCAAAGAAAAAACTCCCCTGGGCATGGAACCATGAAGGATTCTGTTTAAGGACTATTTCATCCGAGGACGCGATTATTGATGGATTAGACATGTGGTCTATTAGGAAAACCAAGCATAAAACACGACCGCGGAGTGCAAATTCATAGACCTGCTCACCTAAAAAAGGAAAAGAAGTTTGCCGTTGACGTGATTTGGAACCCAAACCGCGGGAGGGTTTCACCCTCCTCCAGTTTTAGGTTGCAGGCAAACGCCTGCATGCCTTGTAGGCAAATCCTGATCCCTCCCAAGGTGGGGGTCTTCGACCCACTAATCTACTGTTGAATTTTGATTTATTTTTGCATAATCCCTTATAATGTAAAAAAATAAATATGGCGAAAATGAGTGAAAAACAGAGGAGAGCGATGTTTGCTAACATCGGTTCTGGTAACACGAAGTCAAATACTGAAGTTGAATTTCATGTTGAAGCAGAAACCAACATTCCTCAACCATTAGATATCGTCAGAGTGAAAGTAGGTGGAAAAATAAATAAAAAATTCTGATATATTTTTTGTCAGTGCCATCAGGGATGGCACGTTCTTTCTTTTGGGGATAAAACCTTTCTTACTTCTTAAGAAATGCCTCAAGGAGGCATGCACCCACAGGTGCAAAAAGATGTTTGCCGCTGACGTGATTTGAACACGTGACACCTCAGTCTTCAGCCGAGTGCTCTCCCAAGCTGAGCTACAGCGGCAATTTGAACTATTGGGAGTGATATAATTGTTATTTTGTTTATTTAAGTGATTCTTTTTGGAGGTCGTTAAGTATCCCTTAATGGGGGGTACAGCAACAACGGCAGTGTGGGTGAAATAAAAGAATTTATATTATCTCTGCTTCCGTTCCCAGTGACTGTCCTGGCAGGCCTTTTTCGAATTTGACGAGTACTGAGCCGTTCCTTCCGTGGACTTTTGTCACTTTGCCGTTTATCTTGTTTCCGCTGGGTGTTGTCCAGACCGCTGTCTTATCCAGTAGTTTTTCTGCCTGTTCCTTGCTGGTCACGCCTTCAGGCATTAGGATCATCCTGTCTGCGTATTGGGTGTGCGGTCCTCCTTTGTAGTTCGCTATTTTGGCCTTCATTTTCCGGTATAGTTTATATATATTGGGTCAATAATAATTACAATAATTTGTAATGAATAATAATGACAGATTATTCGTTCTATTAATTTTGTTTTATCGGCTTAAGAATGAAGGTCCCTTAGGGACCTGCGAAAACCGCGGGATGAGCTTCGCTCACCCGCATGACGAGAAATAGAGACAATGAAAGAGATCAGGTTGCATGGGCGCGGAGGGCAGGGCGCAGTGACTGCTGCATCTATTTTGGCGGTTGCCGGCTTTGCCGACGGGAAGTTTACTCAGGCGTTCCCCACTTTCGGGGTAGAGCGTAGGGGCGCGCCGGTGACGGCATTTGTGAGGATCGACGACAAGTTCATCAGAAGACGGGATCAGGTATACAATCCTGACATCCTCGTAGTCTTGGATTCGTCGCTTTTCAAGGTAGTCGACGTGACGGGCGGAGCAAAGAAGGGCGCGATGATAATAATAAACACAAGTGGGAAGCCTGAAGATTTCAAGCTTGCAGGTTTCGACGTAAAGTGTATCGATGCCACAAAAGAAGCATTCGCCATACTTGGAAGGGACATAGTCAATACTGCCATGCTGGGCGCGTTTTCGGCCTGCACAGGGCTAGTCAGCAAGAATGCGATACATGATGCTATCAAAGAGCAGTTCCCGGTTGAACTGGCAAATAAAAATATAAAGTTGGTGGATCAGGTCTATGAAAAAGCAAAATAAAATCGATTACGGGTCATTGAAGTCGAAGATCGGTAATGTTGAGATCACCACTGGTGCCGTTCTGGAAAGCAACGGCTCTACATCGAAGACGAAGACTGGCGCATGGCGCTCGCTCAAGCCCGTCGTCGACGAGAAGAAATGCATTGGCTGCGGTATCTGCTGGACCTACTGCCCCGAGGGATGCGTCGGGAGGAAAGAGAAGAAATTCCAGGTCAACTTCGATTACTGCAAGGGCTGCGGCATATGCGCAAACGAGTGCCCTGTCAAAGCTATAACGATGGTAATGGAGGAGAAATAAAATGAAGCACTTAATGGAAGCGTCTCACGCAATATCGGAAGCCGTGAAGATGATCAAACCCAACGTGATCGCAGCTTATCCGATCACACCGCAGACTCACATAGTCGAAAGGCTTTCAGAGTATGTTGCCAACGGCGAGATAGACGCAGAATACATAAGGGTCGAATCAGAGTTCGCAGCGATATCTGCATGCCTCGGAGCAGAGGCAACAGGCGTCAGAGCTTATACGTCGACCTCGTCCCAGGGACTTGCGCTGATGTTCGAAGTGCTGTTCGTGATATCAGGGATGCGCCTGCCGATCGGTATGACTGTAGTCAATAGAGCTCTATCTGCGCCGATCAACATCTGGAACGACCACCAGGACGGAATGTCCTGCCGGGACTGCGGATGGCTTCAGATGTATGCAGAGACAGCGCAGGAATGTTTCGACCTGACGGTCATGCAGTACAAGATATCCGAGAACAAGGATGTACTATTGCCTTCGATGGTGGGCCTGGATGGATTCACTTTATCGCACGTTTACGAACCGTTCTACATCCCGGAGCAGAAAGACATAGATGCTTTTCTGCCAGACTATGTGCCGACTCATGCAGTCCTGAACCCTGAGCAGCCTATGACACTGGGAGCGCTCGGTTTCCCGTCTCACTATATGGAGATGAGAAGATCGCAGGTCGACGCAATGGAAGGCTCTTTGAAGGTCATAGAAAAAGTCTACAAGGAATACTCTGAGAAGTTCCCTGTGCAGATCAAAAACACAAGGCCCGAGAAGTATTACCACATCGAGGAGTACAAGATGGACGGAGCAGAGATAGCATTCGTTGCGATCGGTTCGGTCTGCGGCTCGATAAAAGACGTAGTAGACGACCTGCGGGCAAAGGGCGAAAAGGTCGGGCTGTTGAAAATAATAACTTACAGACCTTTCCCGATGGAAGCGATAAAGAAGTCGCTCAAGAATGTAAACAAAATCGCGGTCGTAGAGAAAGCGATATCGCCCGGCGCAAACGGTCCCATGTTCGACGAGATCTCGTCGCTGCTGTTCGAAGCAAAGAGCGGTGCAGAGATCAGGAACTACATCGTTGGCCTCGGCGGAAGAGATGTCAAGCTGGATCACATACAGAAGATATATGACATGGCCAAGAAGAGCCAGGGCAAGAAACAGGAGTGGATGTTTTGAGGTAAACAAAAATGGCAATAATGGGTTTTCCGGAAGAAGAATATTTCTCATGCGGTCATAGGGCGTGCGCAGGATGTGCATGCGCAACCGCGATCAGATGGATTACGAAAGCCGCGGGCAAGGACAGCATACTCGTCGAAGCTACAGGATGCATGGAGGTTATCAGCACGCCTTATCCTGAAACAGCATGGAAATTGCCATGGGTGCACGGTGCATTCGAGAATGCGTCTGCGATAGCATCCGGAGTCGCCGCAGCGCTTAGGACACAAGGCGTGGAAGGAAAGAAAGTAGTCGCATTCGGAGGAGACGGCGCAACGTACGACATTGGCTTTGGGCTCATATCCGGCGCGTTTGAAAGAGGAGAGAATTTCACATACGTATGCTACGACAACGAAGCGTATATGAACACAGGAATACAGAGAAGCGGTTCCACGCCATTCGGGGCATCCACGACGACGTCCCCCGCAGGAAAAGAGAGCATTGGAAAGGTCGAGTGGAAAAAAGACCTGATGCACATCCTAGCAGCGCACGGTTCTCCCTATCTTGCATCGGCATCGGTCGGCTATCCGCAGGATGCATTCAGGAAACTGAAGAAAGCGATGGAAACTACTGGACCGACATTCGTCAACCTGTTCGCAAGCTGCCCGACCGGTTGGAGAGTAGACCCGTCCAAGGCGATAGAGATAGCGAAGCTAGCAGTAGACACGGGAGCCGTCCCGCTATATGAGATAATAGACGGAAAACACGTCATAAACCCTCAGTCAAAGGACCTGGCGAAACTGAAGCCAGTCGAAGACTACCTGAAACTGCAGGGCAGATACAGCCACCTATTCAAGCCCGTTCGAAGAGAAAAGGAACTGGCGATGATACAGGAACGCGTGAAGGCGAATCTGCAGAGGATCAATGACCTGTCTGCGAAAGGGTTCTGATTTTTCTTTCTTTAAATTTTTATTCTTTTATCAATACCTATTTATTTCCCTTTCATTTTCCATTTATTTTTTTTCATTATACAGAGAAATATTCCGTCGTTTTTTCTGCCTAATTCATTAACTATCGGCGACATTATTATACTATCTGCAGCTAAATACCTCTTAACTATTTCTTTCACGCAGAAGTTGCATTTGTATAGAAAAATTGCGTTGATCTAACTCTAGAGAAAATGAATTACAGAAAAAATTCAGGCAATGGATTATTCAATAACTGAAATGGAAAAGAGAAAATTTTTCAGGATTTTAGCGGCTTTGCTTTTGATCATATCGATGGCATTTTTCGCCGAGGCGTCACCGAACTACTTCAACTCAACCTGGGATACAAGTAAAGCCGGGTCAAGCAATGCAAGCCAGGTTCAATTACCTCTTGAAGGTAGCGGAACATATAACTTCACTGTTAACTGGGGCGATGGGAATATTAGTCAAATTACTTCCTTGGACCAGGCGACTCACACCTATGCATCACTTGGAGTATATAATATTAGTATTAATGGAACGATCGTCGGCTGGAGATTCAATAATGCGGGAGATATGTTAAAGTTATTACAAATAAGCAAGTGGGGTGATTTGAGGTTAGGGAATTCGGGCAGATATTTCTGGGGCGCAAGCAACCTGAACATTACTGCGACCGATATTTTGAACCTTTCTGGGACAAGTGATATGTCTTACGGCTTTGCACACAGCGGGATAGGGGTTATTCCGAACATGAATAACTGGAACATGTCTGGGGTAACAAATATGAGGTCCATGTTTGTTCATGACCCTTTCAATACCAACATCAGCGGCTGGGACACCTCCAACGTTACTAACATGGGTCTAATGTTTTCCTTTTGCGACGCATTCAACCAGTCAATCGGGGATTGGAATACTTCAAAGGTTACTGATATGTCGTCGATGTTTGAACGCGCAAATTCATTTAACCAGGATATTGGCGGCTGGGACACCTCCCAAGTTACTGATATGAATGGCATGTTTTTTTTAGCTTCTTCGTTTAACCAGGATATCGGTGGCTGGGACACTTCCAAGGTCACAATCATGAATGGAATGTTCTACGGAGCCACCGCATTCAATCAAAACATACGCAGGTGGAATGTCTCAAATGTCTCGACAATGAGTAATATGTTTTATGGGGTAAATCTTTCAACCGCGAATTATGACTCCTTGTTAATTGGTTGGGCGAATTTAACCTCTCTAAGAAACAACACTGCATTTGGCGGAGGTAATTCAACCTATTGCGCGGGGGAAAGCGCGAGAAACGGCACACTCATCGGAACCTACAACTGGTCGATAACCGACGGCGGGAAGAACTGTTCTGGGGTTGTTGTGCCAAATTATTTCCTTTCAACCTGGAATACCAGTTTAAACTCGTCAGCAGGCTCAAGCAATACAAGCCAGGTGAGTCTGCCTCTGGTTAGCAGCGGGACATACAATTTCACAGTCTCCTGGGGAGATGGAAACACGGACCTTATTACTGTATGGAATCAGTCTGACGTAAATCACACCTATGCATCATCCGGAGTGTATAATGTCAGTATTAATGGAACGATCATAGGTTTCAGATTCAATTATGCAGGAGATAAATTAAAATTATTGGAGATCAGCCAATGGGGCGATCTAAGGCTAGGACCTTCATACGGTTTTTTCTACGGGTGCAGCAATCTAAACGTTACGGCAATCGATATCCTGAACTTGACCGGAACAACCGATATGACTTTTGCCTTTGCATATAGCGGTATCCGAATTGTCCCAAACATGAATAGCTGGGACACGACAAACATAATCAATATGTCTTATACGTTCGATAATGCCTTAGCGTTTAATCAAAACATTAGCGGCTGGAATACTTCAAAAGTTACAAATATGATCCTTATGTTTTATCTTGATTCTGCGTTTAATCAAGACCTAGGCAATTGGGATACTTCAAAAGTCACAGATATGACTGGATTGTTTTATGGTGCTTCGGCATTTAATCAGGACATAGGTAGATGGAATACCTCAAAGGTAACAACCATACGGAATATGTTTAACGGTGCTAATTCATTCAATCAAAACATAAGCGCCTGGGATACAGCAAATGTAACCGATATGGCCTGGATGTTTTATGGGGCTTCTGCATTTAATCAGGACATAGGCCATTGGAATACTTCAAAAGTTACTGATATGGATTATATGTTTTCCACTTCACCGTTTAACAAATCAATTGGGAACTGGGATACGTCAAAAGTTATATACATGAATAGTATGTTCAACGGTGCTTCTGTGTTTAATCAAAACATTAGCGGTTGGAATACTGGAAAAGTTACGAATATGAACACAATGTTCCAGAATGCGTACGCCTTTAATCAAAATATCAATGCCTGGAACACATCCAAGGTTACAACAATGTCCTTTATGTTCTCAGGCGCCTCATCATTCAATCAAAACCTGACTAGCTGGAATACTGGAAGAGTTACTAATATGGGCGCATTATTCCAGAATGCAGTCGCATTCAACGGAAACATCAGCAACTGGGATACGAGCAACGTAACAGACATGAACCGCGTGTTCTTCAACGACGCACAATTCAATCAGAACATAAGCAACTGGAATATGTCGAAAGTCTTTGACATGTCCTACATGTTCAGAGGCGCTTCTCTATTCAACCAATCAATAGTAAACTGGGACACTCACAGTGTCACCGCAATGGACGGCTTGTTCTACAATGCAGTCGCATTCAGCCAGAACATCAGCGGCTGGAATGTGTCCGGCGCAACATCGATGACCAACATGTTTTTCGGAGTAAGGCTGCCGGCAGTGACATATGACAGCATCCTGATTAGCTGGGCAAACCAGTCCTCCCTACATTATGCAGTCGTCTTCAGCGGAGGAAACTCGCAATACTGTCTCGGAGAAACAGCGAGAAACACATCTTTGATAGGGGTGCACAGCTGGACGATCACAGACGGCGGGAAGAACTGCACTGGAATAATTGATACAACCTATCCCTCTTGGAGCGGTAATAAAACAAATATTACCGGCTCATCATCTATAGGTGACGGCGTTTATTTCAATATTACCTTGAGCGATGAAAACCCCGACAAATATTTCTTCAGCTGGTTTAACGGAACTGACTGGGTGAACGACAGCGATCAAACTTATTCCGACGGGCAAGAGGTTTCTGTGGAAAAAGTAATCAGCATCGCCAGCGGAGACATCAACTGGACATGGTACTTCAACGACTCGGCAGGGAACATGAATCAAACAGACGTGTGGAGCGTAACGATTACAACAACGACTACTACAACAACCACAGCTCCCACGACACAAGGAGCGACGACAACATCCACTACCTCTACGACCTCTTCCAGCTCTTCCACGACGTCCTCTACTACAACGTCAACCACGAACGCCCCTACGACCACAACGATCCCGACTCCTTTGATAAGCGATCTGAGAGTGATCTCAGTGTCTACGGACACAGCGACGATCGCCTGGAACACGGATATCGAATGTCTTGGAACTGTTTACTTCGGTCATGGCGGCACGTACAACATGTCGCAGAACGGTTCAGGATATGCATTCGATCATTCGATAACTCTTTCGGGGCTCTCTAAGGGCACAGGATATTCTTACAGGGCATATGTAATAAGCAGAAATGGGACAGAGGCTTCCAGCTACGGTTATTTCACGACCTCAATCATGTACACGGAAGTTATCCAGCAGCTAAACATTTCTCTTAACGATACAGTAATGATAAATGTCTCGGGGGCTGCAACCATAATTGAGATGAAGTTCAATGACACTATAGACAATGGCTCGCTTAACATAACGTACTCCACGAACAGTCCGGTAAACATGACTATGTCTGTCGCCGAGCTTGGAACGTTCGTGAGAGTCGAAGCCAGCCCCGAGGTACGGGCGGCACTAACTTCAGTAATGTTGAAGGTTTACTACACCGACGAAGAACTGGAAGATGAGAACTTGATTGAAAGCAGCCTCGCAATGTATTGGTTCAATGAGTCCGCTAGCTCATGGATAAAGCTCTCGACCAACATAAGTTGGGTCTATGGTACTGGTGTGAACATGCAGGAGAATTATGTGTGGGCCAATGTCTCGCACTTCAGCGACTACACGGTCGGAGGAGCGAATATATGTCCTCTTATAGGAGATCATCCGACCTGCGGAGAAGTAACACTCCAAGAAGTAGTTAACTACATAATTAGATGGGCAGCGGGCCGGGCGCAGCTTCAGGACGTGATAAACCTGATATATGGATGGAGCACAACCTCCATTTGAGTTCTTTTCAGCTCTTGGCGGCGGCTCTAACAGGTTTAATTGATATTTTTTTTATTTTTTATTCCTTTTTTCCTGTTATATAAGTCCTGAATCTCATATTTCTGTCTATTATATATAATATATATCAGTCCTATTCATTTTGGTGGTTCAACATGGAATCTATTGTCAGAGATGCTATTGCCGCGGCAGGGAATGTTAAGGAAGAGCGCAAGAAGGAAGAAATGGTCAGGCATACAGGCCCCGCAAAGCCCGGAGCGAACACTGACGAGGAACTACGCCGGATAGTAGAAGGTATAAAGACCTCCATAAAGGTCGTAGGCTGCGGAGGCGCAGGCGGAAACACCGTAGACCGGATAATGGAGATGGGCATAGAAGGAGGCGACGTTATAGCCGTCAACACAGACGCGCTCGATCTTCTATACACCAACGCTCACACAAAAGTCCTGATTGGAACTACCGTACAAGGCGGAATAGGCGCCGGAAACGATCCCGAAGTGGGAGAGGCATGCGCTGAAGCGGATGCAAAGAAACTCGCAGACGTGATAGAAGGAGCAGACCTCGTATTCGTGACGTGCGGCCTCGGAGGAGGAACTGGAACAGGTGCCGCGCCGGTCGTGGCTCAAATCGCAAAAGAATCAGGAGCACTTACCATAGGCGTTGTCACCCTGCCATTCAGCGTTGAAGGGAAAGTCAGGGCGCGAAACGCGCTGATGGGCCTTAAAAAGCTGCGAAAACACGCTGACACAGTCATAGTCATACCGAACGATAAACTGCTGCAGATAGCCCCGAACCTGCCCCTGAATGCGGCATTCAAGGTGGCGGATGAACTACTCGCAAACTCAGTTAAGGGAATAGCTGAGATGGTTACCAAGCCGGGTCTTGTGAACCTGGACTTCGCCGACGTGAAGACCATCATGAAGACCGGAGGAACGGCTATGATAGGCCTCGGATCATCCGGAAAAGACACTGCCAGCGACTCACGGGCAAAGGAATCAGTGGAGAAATCCTTGAAATCACCCCTTCTCGACACAGACATAAGCACCGCTACTGGAGCACTTATAAACATCATAGGAAGCAGGGACATGACACTAGAGGAAGCAGAGGAAATAGTCCGGACCGTTTCCACAAATATAAGCCCAGAAGCGCAGATAATATGGGGGGCTCAGCTCGATGAATCTTTGGACAGGAACGTCATAAAGACCTTGGTTATTTTATCAGGGGTAAAGACGCCTCAATACGAAATAGGCCTGGAGGAGAAATTCGAGACTGGAGGAGAAGAAGGGCAGCCTTCCGACATGGGACTAAGATACGTATAACCGCTCAAAAATGGCACTAAACTTAAAAGAGATACCCGCTAAAATCAATAACGCTATAAAGGAAACAAGAAGGATCCTTCGGCTTACAAGGAAGCCCCGCCCTTCGGAATTCAATGAAACTGCCAAGATAACTGGTCTGGGAATGGTCCTGATAGGAACGCTTGGATTCATAATATTCACGATATTCCAGCTACTAAGGATATAAGTCATTACCTCCCGGAGACGTAATGCTTTTTTATTGATAAAGTTCTATATCCTTATTTCATCTAATTAAAACTATTTAAAACTATTTATTTCATATAATCAAAATACGGTGATACTGTGATCTATGTTGTTAAAGTGACTGCAAACCAGGAAAAGGTGGTTGCGGAGATGATTGCGCGTGAGGCCAGAAGCCAACGGAGAGCTAGAACGGATATGCAAGGAGGAAAAGAAATATATTCCGTTCTATACACTACCAATTTAAAGGGCTACATACTTGTAGAAGCAGACCAACCAGGAACAGTCGAAGACATAGCACTGAAGGTCCCGAAGACTAAGGGACTCCTGCTCAAAAAGAAAGGAGACCTAGAATCCGCGGGAACGGTTCCGATAGAGGAACTGGAAAAAACCATAATGCCCACTCCGACGGTTCTAAACGTGATCAAGGGAGACCTAATAGAACTGATAGCAGGACCCTTCAAAGGAGAAAAGGCAAGGGTCGCAAGGATCGATACAGGCAAAAACGAGATAACTGTGGAACTAATAGAAGCTGCAGTTCCCATACCTGTCATAGTCAGAGGGGAAGATATCAAGATCCTAAAGAAAGACGAAGGAGACTAAAATGGCCAAGGAAACAATTGATGCGCTCGTAGACGGAGGAAATGCAAGTGCAGGACCGCCGCTCGGCCCCGCATTGGGACCTACGGGAGTAAACATAGGAAAAGTAATAGCTGCTATAAACGAGAAGACTGCGGACTACAAAGGAATGAAGGTCCCAATTAAGGTAATAATAGACACCGACAAAAAGGACTTCGAGATAAAGATCGGTTCGCCTCCGGCATCCTCGCTCCTGAAGAAGGAAGCGGGCCTGGAGACCGGGACAAAGGACGGCAAGCCCGTTGGAGATATTAGTTTCGACCAGCTTTTGAAGGTCACAGGCATGAAGCGCGATGCGCTCCTAGCAAACGACCTGAAGGCGGCAGTAAAAGAGATAGCCGGCACCTGTGTGACTACCGGCCTGACGATAGACGGACAGTCACCCAAGCAATTGATCGCAGCTGTGAATGCAGGAAAATACGACGACCGGTTGAAGTAAAAAGTATTCGGTAATTTAAATGCCAAATACTATATTCTACTTCAATTCCGTAGCACTACCCCGTGTATTTCTTAGAAAATTCCGGGTAGGAGGAAAATGAACAAAAAAGACATATCCAAAAAAATCGAGGAAGCAAAGTCTAAATCGACTCAGAGAAAATTCAAGCAAAGCGTAGAACTTTCCATGAACTTCAAGGAAGTAGACCTGGAAAGCGCTGAATACAAACTGAACCTAAACATCTTACTGCCCAAGGGACGAGGCAAAGATATTAAGATTGGCATATTCGCAGACGGAGACATGAACGTTAGGGCAAAAAAGGTCTCAGACTATGTTCTAAACAAGGCGGAAATCGAGGAATACGCCAGAAACAAGCGCAGGATGAGAAAATTCGCGACAGACTGCTATGCATTCATCGCCCAGCCGGATATGATGCCTTTAATCGGTAAAACCTGGGGAGTCGTCCTGGGTCCCAGAGGCAAGATGCCTCAACCCGTTCCGGACAGCGCAGATCTAACTACAATAACAAACAGGATAAAGAATACAGTAAGGATCAGATCAAAGAAAAACCCCACAATACAGGTCCCAGTCGGCATAGAAGAAATGAGTCCCGACGACCTCGCAGACAACGTATCCGTTGTGCTGGACGCGGTGGAGCGAATTATTCCCAAAGAAAAGGTTCAATCAGCTTACCTTAAGACTACAATGGGCTCAGTGATAAGACTGATATAATACAAACAAAAATGGTCGCAACTTGGAAACTTAAGGCCGTAGACGAACTCGCGAAAAGAATGTCTGAATCAAAGACAGTAGGGTTAGTCAATGTAAGCAAGATACCCTCCAGCCAGCTCCAGCAGATGAGGAAAAGCCTCAAAGGAAAGGTTGAACTGAAAATAGCCAAGTCCTCGATAGTACGTAAGGCATGTGATAAAGCAAAACTTGGAAAACTGAGCGAACACGTTCAGGGACAGGTCTGCGTAGTCATGGCCGATACGGACGCATTCAAGCTGAGTAAACTGATGAAGACTACAAGGACGACCGCACCCGCAAAACCCGGAAGCATCTCCGAAAAAGACATAACAATACCTGCCGGAGATACACCCTTCAAGCCCGGACCAATCATCGGAGACCTGCAGAAAGTAGGGATAAAAGCCAAAATACAAGGCGGAAAGATCGTTATAACAGACGATTCGCCTGTCGTAAAAACCGGCGGAATAATATCATCGGACCTCGCTAACGTTCTCTCAAGACTGGGCATACAGCCAGTAGAGATCGGACTAAAAATAAACTCCGCATATGAAAGCGGCGTGCTCTACCCCGCAGACATACTCAATATAGACACGGAAAAGACCCTGGTGGACCTACAGGCAGCCCATGCATTATCCATGAACCTGGCATACAACGCACGCATATACAACAAGGAAACAAACAAGCTGTTCCTGCTAAAAGCCTTCACGGAAGCAATGTCCCTGGCAATAAACACGAACGTAGTCAATACAGAGACGATCTCTCTACTACTGTCCAAGGCCAACATGCAGATGCAATCAGTAGCATCCGCCGCATCCGGAGATGCGCCCGCAGGCGCACCTCATGCCGAAGAGAAGAAGGAAGAAGCAAAGACAGAAGAAGACGCGGCGTCAGGACTAGCTTCAATGTTCGGCTGATTCCGAAGGGGATCAGTCTCTCTAGAGCTGAAATCCGACAGGATTTCATCCTCTAGGACCGCTACACG
>Ga0182027_10009243_pt1 | contig 14204 bp, 17 predicted proteins | sample 712E1DmetaG_FD_121300 | JGI IMG/M metagenome (GOLD analysis project Ga0182027, IMG submission 121300) | Permafrost microbial communities from Stordalen Mire, Sweden - 712E1D metaG (Illumina Assembly) | ecosystem: Environmental > Terrestrial > Soil > Wetlands > Permafrost | place: Sweden...
ATTAATCAACTCTTCTCAGATTACATATGAAAGAATAGTTCAGTTCCCTATCTGGGATGAATACGGAGAATTAATTAAATCGGATGTTGCTGATATTAAGAATACCGGTAGTAAAGAAGCTGGTGCTATTACGGCTGCAAAATTCCTTCAGTGTTTTATCGATTATCCCTGGATTCATTTGGATATTGCAGGTGTTTCTTTCACATCCTCTGAATCAAATTATTTGACTAAGGGTGGAACCGGAACAGGAATCAGATTGTTATTAAATTATTTAACCACAAAATTTGTTCAAAATGACGGTATCAACTCATAAACCTGTAGTCGGAATTACTATAGGCGATATAAATGGAATCGGTCCGGAGGTTATATTAAAAACTTTACAGGATCATAGAATTTTAAGTTTCATTACTCCTGTTGTATTTGCGTGCAAAACACTGATGAATTATTATATCAGGTTATTGGATATCAGGGACTTTCATTATAATATGACAAAAAATATTACTCAACTTAATTCAAAACAAGTGAATATTTTTTGGAATTGGGAAGGAGAACCTGAGATAAATGTCGGTATTTCAACTCCCGCTTCCGGGAAATATGCATTTAATTCATTAAAAGTGGGTATCAATGCTCTAAAAGAAAATAATATTGATTTCCTTGTTACCGCACCTATTAATAAAAAAAACATCCAGTCAGATGAATTTAAATCTACCGGCCATTCACAATATCTGGAAGAACAATTCGGTTTGAAAAACCATTTGATGTTGATGGTAAATGAGGACCTCAGGGTTGCACTTCAAACAGAACATATTCCAATTCAGCAGGTAAGTACCGAAATCACTTCAGAAAGAATTATTTCCAAACTTGAGTTATTCAAAAAAAGTCTTGAGGTTGATTTTTGTATTCGAAATCCCAAAATAGCTGTTTTAGCACTAAACCCCCATGCTGGCGATGATGGATTGATAGGTGATGAAGAAATAACAGTCATAAAGCCTGCAATCGAAGCAGCAAAAGCAAAGGGTATGTTTGTTATGGGGCCATTCCCCGCTGATGGGTTTTTTGCTGATCAACTTCATTTGAAATATGATGGAATCCTTGCTATGTATCACGATCAGGGTTTGATACCCTTTAAATCCTTTGCTTTTGGAAAAGGAATAAATTTTACCGCAGGATTGCCGGTTATCAGAACCTCTCCAGCACATGGAACAGCATATGGCATTGCCGGAAAGAATGAAGCAGATGAAACTTCCTTTCGTGAAGCAATTTTTATGGCTTTAAAAATCAGAAGTAACAGACAACTGTATGAAACAGCTACTGCAGATCCACTTAAACCTAAGATTGAAAGGGAGAAAGAAAGAGATGTTGAGGGATAAATCTCATAAGTTCTTTATTTGGAAATGATTAAACTGGTGGTCTAAAAAAACTCACCTCGGTTTGTTTTATTGTTAATTCATATTATACATATAACTAAAAAAAAGTCATTTTTTTAGTTTAAATTTAATTGATTTTCAGGAAGTTTATAGTTAATTAATAAGGGAAAAGCAGATAATTAATTCAAAACTTTCTGCAAATTAAAAGAAAAACTTTTTTTATCTTTGCAGTTCTTTTTTAATAGGCTATTGTTTTGAAAAAGAGGGTTGATTTAGCTAATTTTGACATCAAATTTGTTGGATTGAATCTTGGAAAGCATGATTTTCAATTCAAAATTGATTCTGAGTTTATATCAAAATTTCAGGATACATTGATTGAAAAGCTAGACTTAACTTTAAATTTTACATTGGATAAACAAACAGAAAGCCTTTATTTATTGGATTTTAATTTTACAGGATCAATTGAACTTGAATGTGATCGATGTTTACAGGACTTTAGTTATCCGGTAAAACAAAACAATAGATTGATTTTAAAAGTTGAAAATGCTCAGGATAATTTGAATGATGATATGATTTTTATTTCATCAAATGATATAAAGATCAATATTGCAGAATATATTTATGAATTTGTGAGTTTGATTGTTCCTATGAAAAAAACCTGCGAACTCATATCAAAGCAATGTGATAAAGAAATGTTAAAATTGCTAAACAATTATTCAATTCAGTCTGGAAACAATATTCATAAGCCTGAAGAAGAATGGAATATGTTAAAAAATTAAGGAATAATTAAAAAGTAGAAAAATGCCAAATCCAACAAGAAGACATTCGAAAACCAGAAGGGATAAACGAAGAACACATTATAAAACCGAGATTCCTACCTTTGCTCTTTGTTCGAATTGTGGTGCCCCGCATCTATACCATAGGGTTTGTCCCGAATGTGGTTATTACAGAGGAAATCAGGTAATTAAAAAAGAGGCTGCAGTTTAACAATATCATAGATATCAACGAATGAAGATCGGTTTCGATATTATGGGTGGGGATTATGCCCCGAAAACAGCTCTTGAAGGTGCTATTTATGCGCTTAAAGAATTGACACATGATATTGAACTTGTATTAATTGGAAACAGATCTTATATTCAGGAAACACTTCCAGCGTATTTGGATAAATTATTAATTCAACCTAATATTAGCTTTGTAAATGCTTCTGAGGTCATTACTATGAGTGATTCTCCAACAAAAGCATTTGGTCAGAAACCTGATTCCAGTATAGCTGTTGGTTTTGGTTTGCTTAAAAAAGGCGAAATTGATGTATTTCTGAGCGCTGGTAATACTGGTGCAATGCTGGTTGGTGCTTTATACACCGTAAAGGCTATTGATGGTGTTCTCAGACCAGCAATTTTATCTCTTCTTCCAAAATTAAGTGGCAAATACGGTATAATACTGGATGTTGGAATAAACTCTGATACCCGCCAGGATGTTTTACTTCAATTTGGGATCTTAGGTTCGTTATATATGAAATCGATGTTTCATGTAATGAACCCTAAAGTAGGTTTATTTAATATTGGATCAGAAAGAGAAAAAGGCAATATTGTTACGCAGGCAGCATATCCTTTAATGGAATCAGCTAAACAAATTAATTTTATTGGAAATGTTGAAGGTTATGACCTGTTTTCTGACATGGCTGATGTGATTGTTTGTGATGGATTTACCGGAAACCTGGTGCTAAAATCTCTTGAAGCCATTCATAAGATTCATATGCAAAAAGGAATTGAAGACGAATTCTTTAGTAGATTCGATTATCAGGACTATGGTGGAACGCCAATTCTAGGTATAAATAAACCTGTTCTTGTAGGTCATGGTTCATCATCTGGAAAAGCATTCAAGAATATGATATTACAAGGAAAATCGGTTGTTGAGAATAATTTGGTTGATGGAATTAAAAATCTTTTCAGAAGTCAAAATAATATTAATGCATAAAATCAGAGCTGCAATAACTGGAATTCATGGTTATGTCCCACCGGATATATTGACAAATTATGACCTCGAAAAAATGGTCAATACATCACATGAATGGATTTTATCAAGAACCGGAATTCACGAAAGACATATATTAAAAGGTAAAGGTTTGGGTACATCTGATTTGGGTACTCCTGCGGTTTTAGGCCTTTTAAAAAAAACAAACACCAAACCCGAAGAGGTTGATTTACTCATTTGTTGTTCAGTAACACCCGATATGTTGTTTCCTGCAACAGCTAATATTATATCTGATAAATGCGGGATAAAGAATGCTTTTAGCTTTGATCTGAATGCAGCATGTTCCGGATTTATTTATGGATTGGTTGCTGCTTCAAAATATATAGAGACTGGTTCTCATAAAAAAGTTATTGTTGTAGGTGCTGATAAAATGTCTTCAATTGTTGACTATGAAAACAGGGATACCTGTGTATTATTCGGTGATGGAGCTGGTGCTGTATTACTTGAACCAACCACTGAAGAAATAGGGATCATGGACTCAATATTAAAGTCTGATGGTTCTGGTAGAATCCATTTACATCAGAAAGCCGGAGGTTCTGTCAAACCTCCTTCTCATGAAACGGTTGATGCACGTGAACACTATATTTATCAGGAAGGGCAGGCTGTTTTTAAATTTGCTGTAACAAATATGGCAGATGTTGCCGCAGAGATCATGGAAAAGAATAATCTGAAACCCGAGGATGTTGCATGGTTAGCCCCACATCAGGCCAATCTGCGGATTATTGATGCAACAGGTAGAAGAATGGGTATAAATAAGGATAAGGTAATGATTAATATTGAGAAATATGGTAACACTACCAATGGTACTATACCTCTTCTTTTATGGGAATGGGAAAGTAAACTGAAGAAAGGTGACAATATTATTATTGCAGCGTTCGGCGGTGGTTTTACATGGGGGTCGATTCTCTTAAAATGGGCATATAACAGTTAAGTAAAAATAAAAATGGCAACCACAGCTGATATCAGAAATGGATTATGTATTGAGTTCAATGGCGATTTATACCAGATAGTTGAATTCCAACATGTGAAACCCGGAAAAGGTCCTGCTTTTGTAAGAACTAAACTTAAAGGTTTGAAAACCGGAAGGGTCATTGATAATACCTTCAATTCTGGTGTTAAAATTGTTACTGCCAGAGTTATAAAACAACCTTTTCAATTCCTTTATAAAGATGATTCCGGATTTGTTTTTATGAACCAACTGTCGTTTGAACAAATAACTCTTCAGAAAGACTTTATTGAATCAGCTGATTTGATTAAAGAAGGTCAGGATATTGATATTTTTTTCCATGAAGAAACTGAAACACCACTTTATAGTGAACTTCCATCTTTCATTGAATTAAAGATTGTATATTCTGAACCAGGCTTAAAAGGCGATACTGCCACAAATACTCTTAAACCTGCCACACTCGAAACAGGTGCAGAAATAATGGTGCCGTTATTTGTAAATACGGATGATTTAATCAGGGTCGATACCCGAACCCATAGTTATGTTGAAAGGGTTAAGAAATGATGAGGAGTTAATATTAATTCATTCGAAAGTTAAGATTAATTTAAATATTTGATTTACCTTTGCACCCACGTTACAAAATTGAAATTTTAAAAATTTAGGATAAGTGGATACCTTAGTTTACAAAACACGTTTTGCAAATCAGCAAAATCATACCAGAAACTGGTATTTAGTTGATGCCGAAAGTAAAGTATTAGGAAGATTGGCATCAGAGGTTGCTAAAATAATCAGGGGAAAGAATAAGCCTGATTTCACACCTCACTTTAATTCAGGCGATAAAGTTATCGTAATCAATGCTGAAAAAGTAAGACTTACAGGAAAAAAGCTTACAGATAAAATTTATACCAGGTACACCGGCTATCCGGGAGGTTTAAGAAAAAGAACAGCAAAAGATTATCTTGCATTTAAACCTGAAGAACTGGTTAGAATGGCTGTTAAAGGGATGCTGCCTAAAAACAAATTACAGGCTGAGTATTTAAAGAATTTACACATATATATAGGGAATGAACATCCTCATCATGTTCAGAACCCTGTTCAAATTGAATTATAAGGTACAGTATGGAAATGATTCACACACTAGGCAGAAGAAAAACTGCGGTTGCCAGGGTTCATATGACAACAGGCGAAGGGAAGGTTATTGTTAATGGTAAGGAATATACCGACTACTTTCCCATTCTTAAAAATCAGATAGCCGTTCAGGAACCATTTAAACTTACAAATAATACAGGCGCCTACGATGTAAAAGTAAATGTTAAAGGCGGCGGTGTTTCAGGTCAGGCTGAAGCTACAAGGTTAGCAATTTCAAGGGCATTAGTAAAAATTGATGTCGGATTTAAAGAAATTTTAAAGAAGAACGGACTTTTAAAAAGGGATCCCAGAATGGTTGAAAGAAAGAAACCAGGCCAACCTAAAGCAAGAAAGAACTTCCAATTTAGAAAGAGATAAATATTATTTTATGGATAACAAACTGTCAATGAATGATTTGTTAGAGGCTGGTGTTCATTTCGGACACAACAGAAGTAAGTGGAATCCCAATATGGCTCCTTATATTTTTATGGAACATAACGGAATACATCTTATTGATGTTAATAAAACCATTAACAAACTTGATATAGCTGCAGCTGCAGCCAGAAATATTGCAAAGTCAGGAAGAAAGATTTTATTTGTAGCTACCAAAAAGCAGGCAAAGGATATAATTGAAAAGGCAGCAAAAAGAGTAAATATGCCCTATGTAACTGACCGATGGCTGGGAGGTATGTTAACTAACTTTGCTACCGTCAGGAAATCAGTAAAGAAACTTAATAATCTTGATCAGCTACTTAAAGATGGTTCGGCAAATAATTCATTAGCAAAACGAGAAAGATTGCTTATTACCCGCGAAAAAGAAAAATTAGAAAATGTGCTCGGTGGTATATTAGATCTTAAACGCTTACCCGCTGCCTTGTTTATTGTAGATATTAAGAAAGAACATATCGCTATTGCTGAAGCAACAAAGTTAAATCTAACTACTTTAGCATTAGTTGATACGAATTCAGATCCCACAGTTGTTGATTTTCCAATTCCAGGTAACGATGATTCAACGAAATCAATAGCAATCATAACAGAATTTATTACTTTAGCTATCGAAGAAGGATTGAATGAAAGGAAAGTTCAAAAAGATGAGCAGGATATTGAAGAAAGGGAAGAAGGTTATGATAGGGAAGAAGCCAAAGAAAGACACAAAGAAAGAGATGTTGATTTTGGCAAAAAGAGGTTCGATAAAACCGACAAGGACCAGCAGAAACCACCAAGAGGCGGAATTCAAAGAAAAAGAATCAAAAGAAATTAAAAAAAGAAGATAAATTAATGGCTATTACCGCAGCAGATATTGCAAAACTACGACAGATAACCGGTGCCGGGATGATGGATTGTAAACAGGCGCTCAATGAAACAAATGGTGATTTTGAATTGGCTATAGAATCTCTCAGGAAAAGAGGTCAGAAAATCTCAGCTAAAAGGGCCGACAGGCTGGCTACTGAAGGTGCTGTTATTGCGATAACCAATGAAAATGCAACAAAAGGTGCTGTTATCGAATTGAATTGCGAAACAGATTTTGTGGGTAAAAATGAAGAATTTTTGAATTTTGCAAATCAAATTGCAAAAGTTGCCCTGGAAAAAGAACCATTAAATATTGACGAATTATTAACCCATACTATTGACTCAAAAAAGATTGCTGACATTCTCGATGGATTCGTAGCCAAGATTGGTGAAAAAATCGAAATATCCAATTGTAAGATCATAAAAGGAGAATTTATTGCACCTTATATTCATTTAGGTAATAAAATCGGGGTTTTAGTTTCATTCAACAAACCTAAAAATACCGGTATTTATGAATTGGGTAAAGATCTCGCAATGCAGATCGCTGCTATGAATCCTATAGCTGTTGAACGTGACAGGATCTCTCCTGAAATTATTCAGAAGGAATTAGAAATTGCTAAAGAACAGAGCATAAACGAAGGTAAACCTGCTGAACTAGCTGAAAAAATAGCTCAGGGTAGATTAAATAAATTCTTCAGGGAGAATACCTTATTAGAGCAGGATTTTGTTAAAGATTCATCAAAAACCATTCAACAGGTTGTAAAGGAAGTAGATAAAGATCTGAATGTTTTGGATTTTGTCCGTGTTGCGATAGGACAGTAACTCCGATAAGGAATTGAAATTAATATAAAAACCGGCCCTTTAATTTTAAATGTTAAAGGGCTTTTTATTTTTATTAAGATATGTTGAAATACAAAAGAGTTTTATTAAAACTGAGTGGAGAAGTTCTGGGAGGTAAACAGGAATGCGGTATCGACCAGGAGGCTTTAAAATATTTCGTTTCTGAGATTAAATCCGCTTACGACAAAGGAATCATTTTTGGAATTGTGATTGGTGGAGGAAATTTTATACGCGGAAACCAATTCATCAAAGACAGTATTATACCTAAAACAGAAGCTGATTATATGGGTATGATTTCTACTGTTATCAATGGTATAGCACTCAGGAATGCTTTTAACCATTATGGTATTCCATGTAAATTAGTAAATTCATTTCCGATCGAAAAGATTGGCGAAATGTATAATCAGGCTAATGTTGAACAATATCTTCATGATAAAAACATATTAATTTTTACCGGTGGTACAAGCAATCCCTATTTTACAACCGACTCTGCAGCAGCTCTAAGGGCTATTGAAATTGGAGCCGACTTGTTAGTCAAAGGAACAAAAGTAGATGGAGTATATACTGCTGATCCGGTACTTGATAAAAATGCTGTTAAGTATGAAAAAATTTCTTATGATGAAGTTTACAAACATCATTTGAAGGTTATGGACCTTACAGCAATTACTCTCTGCATGGAAAACAAAATCCCTGTAGCCGTTTACAATGTAAACAAAACAGGCCAGCTATTAGAATTATTAGAGGGGAAGAACATTGGCACAATTGTTTCTTAATAATGAATGTTTTTTAACAAATTATATTTTTTCAAATGTCATATCTATTTACATCAGAATCAGTGTCCGAAGGACATCCCGATAAAGTAGCCGATCAGATTTCAGATGCTTTACTTGATGAGTTTTTAAAAACAGATCCCAACTCAAAAGTTGCTTGCGAAACATTGGTTACAACAGGTTTAGTTGTTTGTGCCGGCGAAGTTAAAACAGAAGCTTATGTCGATATTCAAAAAGTAGTAAGGGATACGATTAAAAAAATCGGTTATACAAAAGCTCATTACTGCTTCGACAGTGAGTCATGTGGAGTAATTTCCACAATCCATGGACAATCACCCGACATCAACCAGGGAGTGGTAAGGGAGAAAGAAGAGGATCAGGGAGCCGGCGATCAGGGGATGATGTTTGGCTATGCCTGCAGAGAAATGGATAATTACATGCCATTGGCTATTGAACTAGCTCATAGGTTACTCCAGGAATTGGCAGTAATCAGAAAAGAAGGGAATAAAATGAAATATCTTGCCCCTGATGCCAAATCACAGGTAACTGTTGAATACAACGATAAAGGGAAAGCAATCAGAATAGATGCAATTGTTATATCAACACAACACGACGATTTTGATAAGTCGGAAGATAAAATGTTGGCTAAAATTACCGAAGATGTTAAGAAAATTCTTATCCCAAGGGTGAAAAAACAATTACCTGCATCAGTAAGGAACCTGTTTAAAAACGATTACAAACTTTTTGTTAATCCCACCGGCAAATTTGTAATCGGAGGTCCTCACGGTGATACAGGTTTAACCGGAAGGAAAATAATTGTTGATACCTATGGTGGTAAAGGAGCACATGGGGGAGGTGCCTTTTCAGGCAAAGATGCTTCCAAGGTTGACCGTTCTGCTGCTTATGCTGCACGACATATAGCAAAAAATATCGTTGCTGCCGGAGTTGCTGATGAAGTTCTGGTCCAGGTTGCTTATGCAATAGGCATAGCCAGACCAGTTGGATTATTTGTGAATACTTATGGAACTTCCAGGGTTAAAGATAGTAACGGAAAGAAATTAACAGATGCTCAAATTGAAGCAAGGATTGATAAATTATTTGATATGCGACCTTACGCAATTATTAACCGATATGGTTTAAAGAATCCAATTTATGCTGAAACAGCAAAATATGGCCATTTTGGACGAGATTACAAAGTGCAGGAAGTGGAAGTGTTTTATAGCCCGGAAGTAGATAAGAATGTTTATACTAAAAGTGAAAATGGTTCTACAAAGTATTTTAAGAAGGTAGAATTTTTTGCATGGGAAAAGCTGGATTACGTTGATAAAATCAAAAAAGAATTTAGCCTGGTATAGTAACAAGCTGCTTTTTAACAGTATAAAAAAGAAAGGACCTACTGATTGGTAGATCCTTTCTTTTATTTTCTATCTGATATGTAATTATTTCTGGGCTGGTTTTGGAAGGGGTTGTGATTGTTGTTTCTGCTGTTGCTGTTGTTTCTGCTGTTGTTGTTGTTGTTGTTGTTGTTGTTGTTTCTGTTGTTTGTCAGGATTTTTGGGAGCTGGTGCAGCCATTTCATCAACCTGGTCACTAATAATAGATTTTCTTTCTTTTCCTCCTTCTGTCGATGGCTTAAATACACTTGTCATTAATATGATAACTAAAATGCCTATAGCTATGTACCAGGAAGCTTTTTCAAGGAAATCAGCTGTTTGCCGGGCTCCTATGATTTGGGTACTTCCACCAAATGAAGACGATAATCCTCCACCTTTGGGATTCTGCGCTAAAATAATCAGAATCAGTAGTATCGCTGCAATTGCTAATAAAATAAGAAATAGGGTTAACATGTTTTATTCGTTTATTTTGTCTCTTAAGCTTTCAATCAGAGTCGCAAAGTAATTACTTTTTTCGGGATAATACAAGATTAATTTTTCATATATTCTGATTGCTTTTGCATAATTACCCTTCTTAATATATATTTTAGCCAGTGTTTCGGTAGCTATATCAGGATCTTCTTCCAGACTTTTAGCTGCCATACTGGTTGGAGAAAAGAATTCGCTAAGAGGCTTTTGAATGCTTGGATTTAGTTCAAGGAATTTATCAATTATTGATTCAGCCTGCTCTTTGGCAATTTTAGATTTGTGATGAATTACTGTGGGTTTTACATTCTTTAATTCTTCTTCAATAATAACGGAAGCATTAGATACAGGAGGAATAATATCTGCTATATTTCTATCACCACTTAAATAATAGTATAGTTTTGCCCTGCTTCCGCTGTATATAGCAGCCTGGGTTAATTCTTCCGCTGAAAATATGCTATCGACCTGGTTTTTTGAAAGGATATAGAATAATTGTGCAGTCTGGAAAAATGGATATTGAATAATTGTATCCCTGAAAAGCTCAATATCCTGATTTTGTTGAATCACCGATAAATCCTTTACAACTTTCTCGAATAATGATATCTGTTCTTCATGGATCATGATATTATATTTACCAGTTGTTTACAGCTTTATTAAAAATATCCTGAACAAGAAGATCGGTTATACCATCCACTAAATCATTCTCTACTTGTGTGAGATCTTTGGAACTATCAAAATCCATATAGTTTGAAAACAAGGTTTCATAGCTTGCTTTAGGATCCTTTGTGTTTTCAAATCTGACTTTTACCGAGATGGTTAAACGTGATGTTTTTGATTGATTGTTTGTACTGATACTTGATGGCATAATTTTATAATCGACAACCGCTCCTTTAAAAGTTATATCTCCATTGTCATCAACTAATTTAAGATTCATTTCTTTCATGAATTTGTCTTTTAACTTTTCGGTAATTTTTTCTGACAGACTTGGAAATACGATACTTGCCTGATTTGTAAAAGTTTTTATGGTAACCGTTTTTATATCCGTCGATAAAGAAGCTCCCGAAAAGCTATAGATCCCACAGGAACACAAACCTATAGTTAATATTAGAAGTAAACTGAATATATAAAGACTAAGTTTTTTCATTGTTATTTATTAAAGCAAAAATATTACAAATATTCTAACTCATATTCTTTAATTTTTCGGTACAACGTTCGTTCTGAAATCCCCAGTTCTTTCGCAGCAGGTTTCCTGCGACCTTTATGTTTTAACAGTGCATCTTTAATCATTTCTTTTTCTTTCTCCTGAAGTGAAAGATTTTCAGCAATGTCATTGATCTCGGTATGCTCGTCAAATTTAACATTAGTGCTTTCATTTGTTTCAAAAGGTTGAGGTGTAATTGAATGTTCGGGATAAATATTCCCCGATTTAAGGAGTCTCTGGTTTGTATAATCATCCTCCTTCATGGCTGTTGATTTAACATCTGAATACTGAGCCATCTGAAACATCATGGCTTTTAAATCGGATAAATCCTTTTTAATGTCAAACAGGAATTTATAAATTAATTCCCTTTCATGAAACCCTTCAGCGCTATTCCTGGGATTATCGATCGGAATAAGTTCTTTTGATAAAGTTTCAGGAAGTGCCGAAATAATCATATCACCCGTAATAAGCCTCTCTGTTTCCAGAATGGATATCTGCTCTACAACATTCTTTAACTGTCGGATGTTACCTTGCCAGTAATGGTTCTGTAGATTTTCCAGAGCTTCCGGGGTAAGTTCTATAGGTGGGGACTTATACTTATCAGCAAAGTCATTCGCAAATTTGGCAAATAAATAAAGGATATCTTCTTTCCTTTTCCTTAGTGGAGGGATGTTTATGGTTACTGTTGTCAATCTGTAATAAAGATCCTCCCGGAACTTGTTTTTTTGAGTTAGCTCCAAAAGATCTTTATTTGAAGCAGCAATGATTCGCACATCCGTTTTCTGCACTTTTGAAGAACCTACCTTTATAAATTCACCTGATTCAAGTACCCTGAGAAGCCTTGACTGGGTTTCCAGGGGGAGTTCGCTGATTTCATCTAAGAAAATACTTCCACCATTTACCGTTTCAAAATAGCCTTTTCGTGCTTCATATGCACTTGTGAACGAACCCTTTTCATGCCCGAAAAGTTCTGAATCTATAGTCCCTTCAGGTATGGCAGCACAATTGATCGCTATAAACGGGCCATGCTTTCTCCTGCTGATATGATGTATGATTTTTGAAAAAGCTTCTTTACCTACACCGCTTTCACCCGTGATAAGAACACTGATATCGGTTGGTGCAACCTTTATCGCTTTTTCAATTGCCCTGTTCAGGTAAACTGAATTGCCAACAATCTCGAAACGATTTTTAATATCCTGAATTTGTTGCTGAGAGATCATATGTTTATGATTAATTTATTATTTCTCCAATTAATGTTGCGCTGGTGCAGTCGATAATTCTGACATTTATATATTCTCCAATGCGGTTTTCATTCGCAGGAAAAACAGCCATTTTATTCTGACTGTTTCGACCTTTATGTTGAGCAGCAGATTTTTTTGCTTTTCCTTCAATCAGAATTTCAAATGTTTTGTTGATATCATTTTTATTGCTTTCAAGCGAATGAACGTTTTGAAGATCAATAATCTCACTTAACCGTCGCTTTTTTATGGCTAAAGAAATATCATCACTGTAATGTTTTGCTGCATAAGTCCCTTTTCTTTCTGAATAGAAGAACATGTAAGCCAGATCGAATCTGACAGTCTTCATAAGATCCAGTGTTAATTCATGATCTTCTTCGGTTTCGGAACTGTACCCGGCAATTATATCGGTCGATATACAAACTTCCGGGATCATTTCCCTGATCAAGTTAATCCTGTCAAAATACCATTCCCTTGTATATTTACGGTTCATCAGATCAAGGATACGGTTACTGCCTGACTGAAAAGGTAAATGTATATGTTTACATACATTTTTATAATCAGCTATTACTTTAACGATATCTTCACTCAGGTCCTTCGGATGTGAAGTGGCAAACCGGATCCTTAAAGCAGGATTGATTTTAGCAACGTTTTCCATTAACCGGGCAAAATTATACGTATTGCCTGATTGCGAATAATTATACGAATTTACATTCTGACCAATTAAAGTAACTTCTTTAAATCCCTTTAAAGTAAGATTTTTAACTTCCTCAATAATGTTATTGTGATCACGGCTTCGTTCCCTGCCCCTGGTATAGGGCACAATACAGTACGAACAAAAATTATTGCATCCCCGCATAATCGGAACAAAAGCCGAGATTGAATTCTCTTCATGAATGGGAATGATATTATCGTAAGTCTCAACCGTTGAAAGTTCTGTTGATACCGCTTTTACTTTATTCGAAGCAACCTTAATCAGTTCGGGTAAAGCAATATAATTATCCGGACCGGCAATAATATCAACTGTTGCTGTATCCATTAACTCAGATTGAGAATGCTCTGCCATGCATCCAACTACCCCGATCAGTAAATTCTTATTAACCAGTTTATATTTTCTTAGATTTTGAATTCTTCTGAATACTTTATCCTCTGCATTTTTTCGGATCGAACAGGTGTTAATTAAGATAAGATCAGCCAGTTCAGCATGTTTTGTTAAAACATACTCTTTTTCAGTTAATATCCCCGTAATGATTTCTGTATCTGCAACATTCATCTGGCAACCGTAAGTTTCAATATATAATTTTTTAAAACCTGCAGGATGAATTAAATCATCTGAAGTTAAAACAGTTCCCTGATTGTTATTTTGTAAAATTGAAATCATTTACGCACCAAAATTGGACTGCAAATTTAATAAATTATGACAAAATGACAGTAATAATATTTCAGATAGTTTCTTGGATTCAATCTACTCTGCCTTATATTGAAATCAAATTACAAATAAAACATCTTGCTTGCTGGGAAAAGAATAAAC
>Ga0182027_10009244_pt1 | contig 14204 bp, 14 predicted proteins | sample 712E1DmetaG_FD_121300 | JGI IMG/M metagenome (GOLD analysis project Ga0182027, IMG submission 121300) | Permafrost microbial communities from Stordalen Mire, Sweden - 712E1D metaG (Illumina Assembly) | ecosystem: Environmental > Terrestrial > Soil > Wetlands > Permafrost | place: Sweden...
CGGTTCCAGCGCAGCCTTGCCGAACTCGCGATCCGACACATCCGGACCCCAGATCGACACGCCCTGGACGAACGGCAAGATCGAGGCGTTCTGGCACACCGCTCCAGGCGGAGGTCCTCGATCGCCAGCAGCTCGCCGATCTCGCCGCGGCCGAGGTGGCCGTCACTGCCTACGCCGGCTACTACAACTACCATCGACTCCACGGCGAGCTGGGCTGGCAGACACCGGCCGAGCGGTTCGACGGCACGCCCTTCACCGACCGCGGCTTCGGGAGCGTCCCGTCCCTCGCCGGCGTGGCCGATCTACTCGACGCGATCCTGGCCGCCTGAACCAGTCTCATCTTCACCGGGGAACTTCACTTAGCGCTGACGAGGTCCGCAGATTGCTCGCGGTCGTGCCCGAGACGGTCGCTGGACGACGGGATCGGGCGCTCCTCCTCACGTTCGTGCTCACCGGTCGGCGGCGGGCCGAGGTCATCGGGCTCACTGCTGGCGACATCAGCCTCGAGGGTGAGGTTGTCTTCTACACGTACAAGGGCAAGGGCAACAAGCGTGGCCGGCGAGAGCTGCCGCGACCGGCCTATGAGGCGCTACGCGCCACGCTGGGCGATGCTGGGCTGTCGCTCGCGACGATCGACCCGGGGGCGTCGCTCTGGCAGGCTGGCGCCGGCCCACGCGGCGTGACGGGCTCGACGTTCTACGCCAGGTTCCGCCGCTACCTCCGAGCAGCCGGACTCGCCCCAAGCGGGCTCCACATGCTGCGTCACAGCGCGGCCAAGCTCCGACGTGACGTCGGCGATTCGATCGAAGCTGTGTCGAGCTTCCTCGACCACAGCTCGCTAGCGGTCACCAGCGTCTACCTGCGGAGGCTCGAGGGCATCGAGGATCGGACGTGGGCGGACGTCGCGGCGGCGATCGGCGTGTAGGTGTTCCTAGTCGAACCTACACTGCCCAACGATCTCGCGAGCACATGGGTCCGCTCGAGGAGAGATCTGTGCGGAACTTCGAAGGCTTCGGCGCACAATGGCGACCGTGGCGAGGAGCGTTCCGAGTTCGGCGTGAGATGCGTCGTCCTGCAATGCGTCGCAACCTCGCGACCGCTCCGGGACCGGACGATGGCTGAGCGCCGGGATTTCCTCGATCTTCTCGAGGCCGGTCTGGCGAAGGTCCCGGCGGTGCCGCCCGCGGACACGCCGCCCGGCGCCGGTGACGACGCCCTGCATGATGCGCTTCCGGAGGGTGCCGACGAAGCAGCCTTCCAGATCCTCGTCGCCGCTCAGGCCGATCCGCGCTTTGCCGAGTGGCAGCGGCGGATCGCCGCGGATCAGAACGCGATCATGGAGGTCCGAGCGCGCTTCAACGAGTTGCTGGCCATCCACGAGTCCGGCGAGGTCGCTGAGGACGCCTCGGGGCTACGTGGGGCTGGACACCTGCGCCGGAGCCGCTGAACGCCCCGCAAGGCGACGCCGTGTTGACGCGCCGATGTAGCGCGGGCTGCGCTCGCCAGGTCGGTCGGGGTGAGCGTGGTCGCTCACCATGGCAACCTAGTGTTGGCCCCGTGGCAAGGAGCGATACGATCAAACGGTGCTAAGGCTTGCGTTCGACGTGAGCGGGTGCCCGAGCGCGAACTTGGAGCTGCGACGAGCCGGCCCGCTCTGGCCCACTTTCGAGGAGCGTCCCATGTCGGAAAGAGTTGCCACCTTGGGTCTCGCAACGGTCAACGGCGTCAAGCTCGCCTACCAGATCCACGGCAGCGGCAAGCCGCTCATCCTCCTCCATGGCGCCTTCGGCTCGGTCGAGATGTTTGGCCCGAACGTTGCGGCCCTCGCCGCAGGTCGCTCGGTCATCGGGGTCGACCTGCAGTCGCACGGACGGACGCCGGCCGTCGACCGGCCGATGCGCTTCGAGACGATGGCCGACGACGTCGCTGCCCTGATCGGCCATCTGGGCCTCGAGCAGGCGGACGTCATGGGCTTCTCGCTGGGCGGCGGCGTGGCGCTGCGGACGGCGATCCAGCATCCGTCCTCGGTCCGCAAGCTCGTCGTCGTCTCCTGGCCCTTCAAACGCGACGGGTGGCACCCCGAGATGATCGCCGGCTTCGACGCCATGGGACCCAAGGTCGCGGAGTCGATGAAGCAGACCCCGATCTACGAGGTGTATCGCGAGATCGCGCCCCGGGTCGAAGACTGGCCGATCCTGGTGGCCCAAGTCACCGGCCTGGTCAAGCTGGACTACGACTGGAGCGCCGAGGTCCGCGACCTTCCGATGCCGGTGATGATCGTCGCGGGCGATGCCGACGGGCTGCCGCCCAGGCACGCGGTCGAGTTCTTCGAGCTCCTCGGCGGCGGCAGACGCGACGCCGCGTGGGACCGCTCCGGGATGACCAGGCACGGCCTCGCCATCTTGCCTCGCCTGACCCATTACGACATCGACGTCGCCCCGATCCTCGCGACGAGCGTCGCGCAGTTCCTCGACGCGGGGTAGGCACGCCGAGCCCGACACGACGGCAAGATCGTGTCGTGACGGTCGGTGCCAACTCCGCCCGGTTCGGCGCAGTGTCCGCCTAACCCACGGCCGGGCGCGAACGGCGCCGACCGGAGGTCGGCTGGCTGACCAGCTGGAAGCTCTGCTCCAGGAGCTGGCGGATGACTTCGCTTGGCACGCTCCCGTCGAGCGCGACGGTGTTCCAGTGGCGCTTGTTCATGTGGTAGCCGGGCCTCACGCCCGGATACTGCTCGCGGAGGAACTCCGCGAGGTCCGGGTCGGCCTTGAGCGTGACGGAGTCGGGATCCACGGCGGCTGCCGCAGCAAACATGCGGCCACCGACCTTGAACACGAGCGTCTCGGGGCCGAACGGAGTCTCCTCCGTTGCGCCGGGTTGGCGGCGACACCATGCTAGGACTGCTCGACCGTCCATCGGCCGCAATCAGCGCCCAGTGGCTTCGCGTGAGGGCACGCTAGGCCGCCGGCTGTCCTGAAGCAGCCGAATTCGCCACGCCGGACCGCGCACGGGCGATCAGCGCTCGGGCTGCCGGGCTGATCGGTCCCGCGGTCCGCCACGCGAGGGCGAGACGTCCGCGCATGGCGGGACGCGTGATCGCGATCGCATGCAGCTCGGGGTTGGCGACGGCGACGGATTCGGGGAGGATGGCGACGCCGAGCCCTCGGCTGGCGAGCTGGGCGAGGATGCCCAGGTTGCTCGCCTCGAGGGTGATCCTCGGCTCAAAGCCCGACCGGAAACAGGCGTCATCGAGGCACGAGCGCAAGCCTGTGCCGCGAGGCAGGCTCATGAGCGCCCGGTCCCGGATCGCGTCGAGCGGGATCGACTTTCGAGCGACCAGCACGTCATTCTTGCTGACGGCCGCGACGAGCGGCTCGTCTGCCACGAGCTCGATCTCGATCCCCTGCGGCGTCGTGTCCCCGAGGCCCACGAACGCGAGGTCGAGCTGCCCAGCGCGCAGCCCTTGGATCAGAGCGTCGGTGTTGGCCTCGGACAGGGCGATCTCGACGGCCGGGTAGGCATGGTGGAAGTCGGCGAGCAGATTGGCGAAGTCGTAGGACGAGCAGGCGACCACCATGCCGACGGCAACGTGTCCGCGCACGAGGCCGGTGAGCTCGTCGACCGCGAGTCGCGCGCCAGCTGCCGCTCCGAGTGCAGCTCGCGCGTAGAGGAGAACGGCCGCGCCCGCCTCGGTCAATCGGACGGCTCTGCCCGAACGGTCAAACAGGTCTACGCCGAGCTCTCGCTCCAGCCCGCGGATCTGGGCGCTGACGCCCGGCTGGGCGACGTGGAGCCTGGCGGCGGCCCTGGTGAAGCTGGCCTCGTCGGCGACGGCAACGAAGTACTCGAGCTGTCGGAGTTCCATAACCACGGATGCTAGCAGCAAGACGAACCCGGTCTTTGACTTCTGGCTGCGCGGGCCGCAGGCTGGACGGCGAAAGCAGATGCAGCAATGAAGTTGAGGTTGACGATGACTGGTGAACGTGAGCGAGCGACCACGCCCGAGGATCTGACGCGGCTCTTCGTGGAACTGGCGAATGCCGGCGACGCCGAGGGGCTCGCGGCACTCTACGAGCCCGACGCTGTGGTGGCGTTCCCGCCCGGGCAGATGACGGTGGGCCGGGAGGCGATCCGCGCCCTGTACGAGCAGATGCTGGCTGCCAAACCCCATTTCGAGTTGGAGAAGCCATTGCCCACCCTGCAGCGCGGCGACATCGCTCTCACCGCGACGCCTGCGCTCGACGAGGCCGGCGCGAGGGCGCAAGTCGTGCGGCGCCAGACTGACGGGACCTGGCTGCGCGTCCTTGACCGACCGGACTTCCGCGGATAGGCCTGATCACAGAGGGAACGGAGACCGATATTGGCTACCTGGGGTGAGTTCGCGGATGCGGCACCTGAAATTGCCACAAAGGGCAAGGCGCTCCTCTACCGGACTGGCCATGGCGAAGCGCTCCTGGTGACCGTTCGAGGTGGCGGCTCTCCCCAGGCCCACCCGATCTCGGTGGGCGTGGTCAACGGCGGGCTCTATGCCTTCATCCTCCCGTCGCCGAAGCTGCGAGACCTTTCGCAGGACGGCCGGTATGCCCTGCACGCCCACTTCGACTCCACGGTTCCCCACGAGTTCCTCATCCGCGGCCGGGTGCGACGCGTGGACGACGGGACGCGGGCCATCCTGGCGTCCGACTGGGACTGGAGCGTCGGCAACGCGCCGGCCTTCGAGTTCCTCATCGAGGACGCGTTGTACGGCGATCGCGCAAGCGCCGACGACTGGCCGCCAAGGTACGCCGCCTGGCCCCGAGTGACCAAAGGGAGCGACTGAGTCGCGGATGCGGCGTCTGACGCCTTCACGATCAGAGGTTAGTGCGCAGTCGTCGCCTCTCGCTGTTCGTCCGGGACCTGGTCTTATGCAGGCGCTGTTTCACCGAGGACCAAGCAGCGTGCGCCGAGTCGGTTTCGTGCCGTGGGAGCACCGTTTGCCCTGCTCCGACACCGCCCGCTAGGATCGGCCCATGCCCGCCGCTCCCCTGCTCTCCGGCGCTGAGATCGCGAGTCGCCTCGCCGCGCTGCCCGCCTGGCAGCTGACCGATGGTCGACTGATGCGGACTGTACGAACACGCGACTTCCGATCCGCCCTCGAGCTCGTGACGCGCATCGCTGATCCGGCCGACGAGCAGAACCACCACCCCGACGTTGCGATCCACTGGAACGTGGTGACGCTGACGCTCTGGACGCACGCGTCGGGCGGCATCACCGAGCGCGACTTCCGGCTCGCCGCCGCGATCGAGCGAATCCTGTCCAGCCCGTCAGGCCGCGTTTGGGTCCCGTGAGCGCCTTCGAACAGGCCGCCGACCTCCTGGTCCGGGACCCGTGGTGCCCCGACTGCGGCCTGCGCCTGCAGGTCGAGCAACCTCGCTCCGATCGCCTCCACCCGCCGCGCCGGGGTCCAAATAGCGAGGCCCTGTACTCGGTCCTGCGGCGTTGCCCGCGGAACGCCGAGCGCCCGGCGATCGCGATCGAACCGATCGTCGGGGGCGATGCGCAATACAAACGTGCCTGCGACTTTGCGCAGGTCATTGGGTACGCGCCACTCCGCGACGTGATCGACGCCGACCAGACCAGCCCGTCATCTGGGTAGGCCCGGTCGCCCGACTCCACCGAGCCGCTCGTTGGCTCGCCGGTGGCGAGAGCTCTCCAGAAGCGCGACACCGCCCGATGCATAGGCGGTCGGCAGTCCGACTCCCCACGAGGAGGCGGTTCCTTCGCGTGAGCACCATCTGCTCATGGCGTCCGTCGAGGGGGTTGTCGATCGACGCGGCCAACACGAAAGGCGGCCGGGCAAGCCCGTCGATCTCTTATCGACCTCGAGGCTGGGGCGCGCTCGGCCGCCTTCAGAAGCTGGTGCCCGACGCGGGGGGGTCGATCAGGCACTGCGCGCAGGATCGCGGGTCGGAATGGATGGGCGGCAGAGCCATTCGACCCTCTCGCGATGGTCCGGACGGACGTGGGCGCGACAGACGAAACTGCGAGAACCGGGTGCGGAGCCGAGTCAGGATCGAGGCCAGGGCCGGGGCGGAAATGGCTGCTCGACGGCGGGGAGTCGCTCGGCGTGATCACTTGACCGGCGACCTGGCAGGCAGACGCAATCGTCTCAGCCAAGACTCGCGGTCGTCAGTGAGGGGCGGGCACGTCCGCCTCGATGAACGCCCCGGTCTGGAAGTCGACGATCACGCGAGCGGTCGTGGCCGGTGAGGGACATGGCTGTGGCGACGCGGTCCGGCCGCCGCAGGACGCGAACGAGAACGTCCCCCTTGCGGTGAAGACCCAGACCCACGTATCCGGCGAGACCTGGCTGGAGCGCGAGACATCACCGTATCGAGCAACCTCGGCAGACACGATCTGCGGGGACGATCCTAGAAACGCGGCCCGCGCAGTGGCCAGGGCCCGCTCGAAGCTCAAGCGGCTCGCGGGTGGGAAGACGGCCGGCGGGCTGGTCGGAGCCGGGGACGGAGATGCGGTCGACGAGGGCGCCGGAGAGGTGTGGCTGAGTGCGAGCGACGAGGTTGCGCCCGGCGTGGCCACGAGCACTCGTGGTTGACGCACTAGCTGGGTTCCGACGAGAAAGGACCCTGCGGCGACGACCAGCATGGCGAGCGCGATCCATCCGGATCGCGGGAACCGTCGACGGGAGGGTCCCCTCACCCGCGCGACCGGCGTCGAGTACCCGGCGATTGCCTGGATGTCTTCCTTGGACCTCATGTCTACCGCCGCCTGACGGTGTCTAGCCTCAGATCGCGAGCAGGAGCCGAAGGCGGCCCTTCACGCCGTCAGCAGTCTGGACAAGCACCCCCTGGAACCGGGGGTGATCGACACTACGCGGACATAGTGGCGGATGGTCTCGACCAACCGAGTGGGCGCCCCCGCTTGAGCTGCCGTGCCGAGTGCGTGCCAATGCTCCGTTCATCTCCCCGTGCGTCTGCCATAGGACTTACGAGGGGTGGCACCGACCCGGTCCCGCCGATACGGTCGGGTGGTTATGCAGCGGGCCGCTCGTCCTGGCCACACTTCGCCGCGCCTGAGCGCGCGCGTCGGAGACGCGCGTCGCGCCAATCTCAGGATCCTCCCGCCCCGGGGTGCCCTGCCGCCCGGCGCCGCCGACGCGCTCATCCTCGCCCGCATCCACGACGCTGTCTTTGCGACCGACCTTGAGAACCGGGTCACGTTCTGGGCACCGTCGGCGGAGCAGCTGTTCGGATACCCGGCCGCGGAAGCGGTCGGGCGTCCCTTTGGTGAGCTGATCCCCTTCCGGATCGACGCGCCGCGGGCCGATGCCTCGGATCTTCAGGCAACCGTGGCGGCTGGCCAGACGTGGCGCGGGGAAGGTTCCTGCCTGCTTCCGGATGGTCGCGAGCTGTGGGTAGAGTCGACAGTCAACCCGATCGTGAACGATGGTCGAGTGGTCGGCAGCGTGTCGGTCAGCCGCGACATGACGGCCCATCGGCGGGCAGCCGAGGCGAGGCGTGCGGCCGAGCGGGCCCTACGCGTGCTGAGCGCCGTCAATCGCGCGGTCGTGCGCGCGTCCGACGAAAGTGAGCTTGTCCACGAGGTCTGCCAGGTCCTGGTCACCACCGGCGGCTACCGGCTGGCTTGGGTCGGGTACGCGGAGGATGACGCAGCGCGCTCCGTGCGGCCCATCGCGGCGGCCGGGGTCGACCTCGGGTACGTCAATGCGGCCCAGCTCAGCTGGGCCGACGAGCCACGCGGCCGGATCCCCGTCGGCGTGGCGATCCGGACCGGACGGCCCGACCTCGTGCGCGACCTCACCGATCCGCGCATCGGGCCATGGCGCGAGGATGCCCGTCGGCGCGGCTATGCGGCGATCGCCGCCCTGCCGCTCATCGAGGCCGGCCGGCCGTTTGGTGCCCTTGTGGTGTACGCGCCCGAGCCCGACGCGTTTGGGCCGCAGGAGCTTGACCTGCTGGCCGAGGCCGCCGGGGATCTCGCCTATGGGGTCCTCGCCCGGCGCACTCGGGACGCCGAAGCGCGAGCGACAGTGGCCCTGGGCACCTCGGAGGAACGGTTCCGACTCCTCGCCGAGCGCAGCTCGGACATCATCTACCGCGTCCGCTTGGGGCCTCCGCCTGTCTTCGAGTACGTGAGCCCGGCGGCCGAACGGCTCACCGGGTTCTCGCCTGACGAGGTGCTGGCGCACCCGGAGGTCGGCATCTACCCGGGCGATCCGGCAGGCTGGCCCGACGTCTCGTCCTTGGTTGGGTCATCCCAGCTCGTCCGCCGTCGACGCAAGGACGGCACCACGATCTGGCTCGAGCACAGTCTCGTCCCTGTCCGGGACCCCGCAGGCCTAGTGATCGCCGTCGAGGGCACGGCTCGGGATGTGACGAGCCGGATTGCCGTTGAGGCGGCGCTCTGCGAGAGCGAGGCCCGCTATCGGGCGGTGGTCGACACGCTCGCCGAGGGCGTCGTCGTGCGTGACGCCGAGGGCCGAATCGTGGCAAGCAACCCCGCCGCCCGCGCCCTTCTTGGGCTCGGCGCAGCTGACGAGGGGAGACCCGCGCTCGCGGGACCCGGCTGGCAGCCCATCCATCCCGATGGGTCGCCGTTCGCGTTCGACGAGCACCCAACGCGGACCGCACTGCACACAGCAGCCCGAGGCGACAGCGCCATCCTTGGGCTCCGGGGGCCCGCTGGCGAGCTGCGCTGGATCGCGATCCGGGCCGACGTTCTCCTCGTTCCGGGTCTGCCACCGATGACCGTCGAGGCGCTCGAGGACACCACCGAGCGACGCGCCGCAACGCAGGCGCGAACGCTGGAGATGGAGCTGCGCGCCGTGCTCGTAGATCTATCCCATGCTGACACTTCGTCCGACAACCTGGAGACCACGGCGCGACGCATCTGCGAAGCCCTCGTGCGGATCAAGGGCGTGGATGGTGCCGCCGTCGCGGAGTGGGCAACAAGCGCGGAGGGGACCATCCTCGCCGCCGCGGGCGGCCCTGGGTTCGGCGACCTCGGCCAACGTTCGCTGACGGCCGAGCAGACCTTGGCCCTCCAACGGCGCACCGCCGGCGGCCCCTGGGCAGACGGCTCGAGCCGGGGCAGCGTGGAGTGGGCCAGCGACGCGGTGGGGTGGCCCGCTGAGGTGTCGGCTGTCGCGGGCGCACCGGTGCGCCAACCCGGGCTGTTGCTCGGTGTCCTGCTCCTCGCGACCCGAAGCGCCGACCTGGCCGCCCGCCTCGACCACGAGCTACCGATCATCACCGAGGCCGGCGCAAGCGCCTCGCTCCTGCTCGGGCCGCGGCTTGCCGAGCGACGCCATGTTGGCGTCCGGCATTCTGCGCTCGAGCACGTCCTCGCCGTTCAGGCATTCCACCCAGTCTTCCAGCCGATCGTCGATCTCCGCTCCCGGGAGATCGTCGGATACGAGGCGCTCACGCGCTTCGATTCGGGCAGGCCACCCGACCAGGTGTTTGCCGAGGCCTGGGATGCCGGGCTCGGACCGTCCTTCGAGCGCACGACCCTAGAGGCCGCCGTTGCGCAGGCGATCGACCTCCCCCCGGGACTCTGGCTTGACCTCAACGTCTCACCGCGCCTGCTCGCTGACCCCGCTCCCCTCCGCGACCTGCTCTGGGATGTTGGGCGGCCCATCGTGCTCGAGATCACCGAGCACGACCCGGTGGCCGACTATGCGGCGCTGCGCGCGGCCCTCGAGACTCTCGGTCACGACGTCCGCGTGGCGGTGGATGACGCCGGTGTTGGGGTCGCGAACTTCGGCCACATCGTTGAGCTTCGGCCCGACCTCGTGAAGATCGACATCAGCCTCGTGCGGCGCGTGAACGCCCACCTCGGCCGCCAGGCGCTCGTCGTGGGCCTCGGCCACTTCGCCCGCTCGGCCGGGTTCCGGCTCGTGGGCGAAGGCATCGAGACCCAGGCCGAGGCGAAGACGCTGGCGGCGCTCGGCGTCGAGTACGGGCAGGGGTACCTGTTCGGTCGCCCGGAACCCTGTCACGCGTTGCGCGCGGCGGCACAACCTCGGTCGAAGCGCCGCGCGCCGGGACGGAGGCTGGGCGAATGAGCCGGGCCTCGAACACGGCCCGAGCGACGCTCGCGACGAATCCACCCGTCCCGGCCGGAACCCTCGATGCGGCGCTCCAGGCGTTGCTCGCCGAGTACCCCGACGCGCACGTGGCGGCGATCGGCGAGGACGGGCTGTTTGTCCCTGTGCCGCCCTCCGTCCCGCTACATGAGCAACGCGTGCTGCAGGTGCGCTCCACTCTCGACCTTGTCGTACCCGACGAGCGCGAGCTGGTCCTTCACACCTGGGAGCGTGCTCGCGCGGCCGGAGCCTCCTCCAGTCAGCTCCACTTGCGCGTCGATCCGGATCGGCTCGCCGTGATCCACTTCCTCGATGCCCGCCCCCGACATGGCGTCTACATCGGGGTCCTGGTCGGCGCCGAGGGTGCCACCGTGCCGGACCTCCGCGCCATCCCACCCAGCCCGCCGCGCATCGCCCGGGTGCGCAAGAACGAGCTGGCGGTCTTCAGCGCGGTCGACGAGGCGATGACCCAGCTTCTCGGCTGGGCCGCTGCTGATCTCGTCGGGCACCGCTCGCTCGAGTTCATCCACCCTGACGATCAAGAACGAGCCGTCCAGAGCTGGATGCAGATGCTGTCGGAGCCGGATCGCCCGCAGCCCGCCGAGCGGCTCCGCCACCGGCGCTCTGACGGTTCGTGGGCCTGGTTCGAGGTGACCAACCACAACCATCTGACCGATGGCACCGACGCCCATGTCCTCGCAGAGATGATCGACATCTCCGACGAGATGGCCGCCCTTGAGGCGCTTGAGGCTCGCGAACAGCTCCTGCACCGGTTGGCCGAGGCGCTCCCGATCGGTGTCTTCCAGGTGTTGGCCAATGGCCGCATCGCCTATACCAACGCCCGGCTCCGGGGCATCCTCGGCGTCGGCCCCGCTGCGAATGTCCAGGCTCAGCTGGCGACCGTCTCGCGCGAGGACTGGCCGTCGGTCGAGGCCGCCCTTGACGCCGCCCTGCGCTCCGGCATCGACGGCGATCTCGAGGTCCAGGTTCGGCCATCGGAGGAGGCGCGGCACCGTCGCTGCACGCTGCGCCTGCGTCCGTTGACCGACCGGCAAGGGGCGGTAAGTGGGGCCGTTGTCTGCGTCGAGGACGTGACCGCGAGCGTTCAGCTCCGCGATGAGCTCGAGCGCCGGGCCAGCCACGATCTGCTAACCCGCCTGCTGAACCGCGCCTCGGTGCTGGCCGCCCTCGAGGGCGCGCTGGCGAGCCAGGGGCGAAGTGGCACCGCGGCAATCTTCATCGATCTCGACGACTTCAAGGGTGTCAACGACCGCCTGGGTCATCTCGCCGGCGACGAGTTGCTCCGCACGGTTGCCGATCGGCTCGCCATCACGGTTCGCGGCGGTGATCCGCTCGGGCGCGTTGGCGGCGACGAATTCCTCGTCGTCTGTCCGGGCGTGGGGGACCACAAGCGCGCCCTCGAGGTCGCGGATCGCATCGCCCACGCGCTGGCGAAGCCCGTTCGCCTCGCCGGCGCCACACTCGAGTTGCGGGCGAGTGTGGGTGTCGCGTATACACGCCGCCTCGTGCGAGCGGACCTCCTCGTTCAACACGCCGACGCCGCGATGTATTGCTCAAAGCGTCGGGGTGAAGGACGTCCGGTCATGTACACCTCTGCGGTTGCGCACGCGAGCTCGGCGGACCCGGACGCTCGCGGGACGATCCGAAGGCGGACCCCTTCGTCCACACGCCGTCGTCCACCAGCAGCCGCAATCGGCGGGTCCGCCACGCAGATCGGCCCGAGCCTGGACTGAGGGCCGGATCGAACCGTCCGCGACGATGTGGTCATCGTGGCGAACAGGCCCCGCCGCCTCTAGGGTGGCCCAGCTGCAGTTCCCAGACAGGTTGTTAGCCAACGAGAGTCTCGTGTTGGTTGGGGTGTTGCAGCAACCGTTTCGCTTCACTCGAGCCGCGTCCCGATCGTGGCGAGGGCCCAGCTAGCCGTCACCCGCGATCCCGGCGGGATATCGGGCGTCATCTCGCCCGACCGTGCGCACCGCCCCGATCCGATTCCGCCCGTGCTGCTTGGCCGCGTACATGGCCTCGTCCACCCCGTCCAACAGCTGGTCGAGCGTCGCGCCGTCGTCGGGCCAGGCGGCCAGCCCGATCGACACGCTGACCGTGACCGCGTCGCCCCGCTCGACCGTGCGCATCGCCGCGACCCCCTGGCGGATCTTCTCGGCCACCACGAACGCGCCGGTCGGGACCGTCTCCGGCAGGAGCACCACGAACTCATCTCCCCCGAGACGCGCCGACGTGTCGATCCGTCGGACGCCGTCCCGGATGACGTCGGCCACGCCCGCGAGCACGTGGTCGCCGGCGCGGTGCCCGTACGAGTCGTTGACCGCCTTGAGGTTGTCGAGATCGGCCATCAAGAGGCAGAAGCCACGTCCATACCGCGTGCCGCGCTCGATCTCGCGCTCGACCGCCGCGATGAGGTAGCCCCGGTTCGCGAGCCCGGTCAGCGCGTCGGTGGTCGAGAGGCGGACGGCCGCCAGGCGCGTGCGGCGCTGCTCGTGCGCGACGACCATCGCGACGTAGGCAAGCAGGACGAGCGAGACGAGGTTGACCCCGACCGCTGCGATCAGCCCGACGTCGGCACTGCCCGGCACGAGCTCGAGCGCGATGGCGACGAGGTAGCTCGCCGAGGCGAGCACGACGAGGCTCACGGTTGTGATCGGCGGCACGACCAGCGCCGCGCCGACGACGATCAGGACGAAGGCGAAGAAGAACGGGCTCGCCGCCCCACCGGTCAGCACCACGACGAGCGTCACGAAGATGATCGAGACGCCGCCTTCGACCAGGTACTTCGCCCGGCCGAGCGCACCGACCGGCAGCAGGTCGTGGGCGACCAGGACGAACAGGCCGGCAATGCCGAGGATCGCGTAGACCGCGCCCTCCCGGTCCGGCCAGAGGCCGCTCGTGGACACCAGGATCGCCGTGGAGAGGATCCAGGCCCAGCCCGCGATCCGCACGACGCGGTCGTAGGCTGCGATCGGGACGCCGTCGGCGATGCCCGGGTCCCAGTCCAAGGAGGTCATCGCCCGGACGTCGATCGACGCGAGCGATGCGGGCGCGGGGCGGGGTCTCGTGGTGCGCCGTCGGCCCTGGAAGACCAGCGTCGCAAAGGCGGCGATCAATGCACCGTCCACGACGCTGACCGCGATCAGGCCCAGCAGAAGGCCGGCGTTGGACACGCTGCTCCTTGGTGTGAGCGTTCGTCCACGAGCATCGAGACGATGCCCGCCTCCCGCAGCACGTTGAGACCGGCGACGAGGGAGACCTTAAGAAACGCAGGGTCTTCATTCCCACAGGAGCACAGCGCGACGGACGCTACGAGGGGACAGAAGCCACATCCGGCCAAGCGAAGCACTGGGTCCCATCCCGGCGCGTCGACGTCGAGCGGCGTTCCCTTCCGTGTCGGAGGGACGGGTCCGACTCCGGGCGGAAGATAGGTGCCCAGCTTGAGGTCCACGAGCACAGCGAGTTCCACGCGGCGCTCGCAGTGGCGGAATCCGGACATGCTCGAGCTCTCTGATTGATCCGGCATCCGGTCGCGCAGGATCGTTCGGCACTCGGCGAGCCGTCGGCGGCGAGGTCCGGGATCAAGAGGAGAAGGATGAGTGCGGGAACCAGGAACTCGTCGCACACGCTCGGCGGGGAGCCGCGGCGTGACCGCTATTCAGTTGCTTCCCCGAGGCCCCCCGTCTCGGACTTCCGATGGTACCAACGGCTCATCGGGGGTCCAGTACCCTGGGTGATTCCCGGTGCCTCGAGGCGCCACCGCCAGTCCACCATGCTCGACTCCACCGCCGTCGTGCCCACCAGAGCGCACCGGACCATGCGAGCTAGGAGCCCTGCGTCCACGTTCGTGTCTCGCCGGCTCGCCGATCTCCGGACTGTTCGATGGGGCCGCCTTCGAGGTCGCGAAGCAACGTCAACTCGACCGGACGACGCCCGGCCAATCGTCCGGGAAGGGGAACCGCTCCGGCTCCCGGCGCACGGTCGAGGGGTACGGACGGATGCTCTGGCCGTTCTTCCGTGCCCTCGGCAAGACGCCCGACCAGGTCACACCCGCGGACGTGCTGAGCTGGTC
>Ga0182027_10009246_pt1 | contig 14202 bp, 17 predicted proteins | sample 712E1DmetaG_FD_121300 | JGI IMG/M metagenome (GOLD analysis project Ga0182027, IMG submission 121300) | Permafrost microbial communities from Stordalen Mire, Sweden - 712E1D metaG (Illumina Assembly) | ecosystem: Environmental > Terrestrial > Soil > Wetlands > Permafrost | place: Sweden...
CGAGAATAGAAAGCAGTCCGAGGACCGCCGCGGCGACTGCAAGGACTGCGACACCCGTCGGACGCTGGTGCATCTCTCCTGCCTCGCGCTATCGGGCCCGGCCACACGACGCGGCCATGCAGCACGCAGCGGTCGAGCGCAGGTGGCGATTACTCCGCAAGCGTAATCGTTCAACGGCAGTCCGCTGTCGCTGCGCCCAAGTCTCGACGCCGTCGACGCGGGCTACGGGACCGATGTCGATCGAGTCGCGTCGCAGTGCCCGCAACCAACGTAGCGTCCCGGCGTCCGGCCGGGCATCCGCTAAGCAACAGCCCCTGTTGCGTACTTGCGCAAGTAGCGGAGTAAAGTGATCGACCTGATGGTCCGGCCAGATGAGTCCCGGGGCGGACCTGGGGATATTCGCGGTCAGCGTTGCCGCCGGCCTCATCGGCGCCCTGGCGGGAGTGGGCGGCGGCATCCTCGTCATTCCCGCCCTGACGATCGGCTTCGGCGTGGATGTCCACCTGGCCGTTGGAGCCAGCATCGTGTCGATCATTGCCACCAGCTCGGGCGCGGCGGCAGCGTACGTTCGCGATCGCATGATCGACATGAGAGTTGGCATGTTCCTCGAGCTGGCCACGACGTCGGGCGCGGTGTGCGGAGCTTTGCTCGCTGCCGTCGTCGCGCCGGCGCTCCTGTACCTGCTGCTTGGTCTGGTGCTGCTGGCCTCTGCGGGGATGCAGGTCACCCACATGGAAGAGGAGACGACACCGACAGGTCCGCCTTCGCCGCTGGCGTTCCGCCTGCGGCTGGCGTCGTCCTATCCGGACCTGAAGTCCGGTCGGGAGGTGCCGTACACGGCCCGGAGCGTGCCCCTCGGATTCATGCTGATGTGGATCGCGGGCGTCGTCTCCGGGTTGCTCGGTATCGGCTCCGGCATGCTCAGGTCCTCGCGATGGACGGGGTGATGAGGCTGCCGATGAAGGTCAGCTCGGCGACGAGCAACTTCATGATCGTCGTCACAGCGGCCGCTTCGGCCGGCATCTACCTGGGCCGCGGCGATGTGGACCCGCAGGTCGCGGCGCCCGTGGCACTCGCTTCTCCAACCTGCCGGGCCGACTGGCCTCGGTGGAGCCGGCGGCGATTGCCCAACTCGGTCTGCTGATTCTGCTCGCAACGCCGGTCACGCGGGTGGCCGAATCAGTCATTGGCTTCGCGCTGGAAAGGGACCGTCTCTATGCAGCCATCACCACGGCCGTATTGATGATCCTGCTGACCAGCATCTTCCTCCTCCGCTAAGCCGGCGAGATGTCGCTTGCATCCATCTCCCGCCGGCCGCCTCCAGGCCCCGGCTGCCAGTCGCGTTCGCCCTCTTCCGATGCGCCCACCGGTGCCATCCAGATGCCCGGGCCGGACGTCCGGCGATCACTCAGTCGGCTGCGAGGGGCTCGGAGGGTCCGCCAGCTCCCCCTTTGGGCGGGCCTCGTCGCGCGATGCCACGGTCGGGTCGATCGCACCGCCCGCCGCCTTCGGCGCCCGGGGGGTCTCCCAGGGAAGGTCGAGCGGTTGCTTCGACGCTCGAAAGGAGCGCATGAGGTGGCGATTGACGAGGAGCGTCTCTACTTCGTCGGTGACGTCGTCTGCGCCCCGGCGATACATGATGGTCGCTTCGGTCAATGGCACCCATGCCACGCGCCGCAGGACCACGCCGAGAGGGTCCGACGCGGGCGTCCCGTGTACCGCCCCCTCGACTCGATACGGGCCGACCTCAACCTTGACGCGGGTGGTGCGCGTGTGCAGCCGACGCGCCAGGTCGCCTCGCGGCCCACTCGCGACCACGGCGCAAACCTCCTCGCGCTCGATCGCAAGCTCAGGCATCTCGACCACGTGGCCGTCGACGAGGTCCTCAAGTCGGGCGTCCGTGATGAGCAACTCGGCAGTGCGGTCCAGCTCGTCCGACAAGCGACCATCGCCGAGCTCTATCTGGCCATATACGCGGCAGTCAACTGCGTAGGCGTCTAGCTCGACCATTGCATCATCCTACGTTGTTGGTCGACGGGTCAGAGACGGTTCCGATGCGCGCATCGGTCGATCCTTCGCGTCGGGGCATCCTCGCGCGATGGTGGGGCGCCTACGCTTTGCAGGAAGGCCGTTAACCAGACTAGCGTGTCGGCTCGGAGCGAAGCGCGAAAGTGCCGAAGGATCCCAATCCCAGACCCGATCCAGCCGCTCGAGCTGGCCGACCTGGAGATCGCCACACTCGGGGCCGGCCCCGCGTCCCGGGCGCTTGTCAGGGCCGGTGCCCAGGCGCGCACGAGGCTGGATTCGGAGACTGGCATGACCGACGGTGTGGCGTCGCCTGAGGAGCCATAATGCCGCCGATGCGAGTTGCTGACGGCGTCTACAAGGTCGACGGTGTGCGGGCGGCCAATGTCTACCTCGTGGCAATCGACGAGGGTCTCCTGCTCGTGGACACCGGTATGCCCGGGAACGCGAATCGGATCGTTGCCTTCATCGAGGGCGTCGGCCGTGCGGCAACCGACCTGCGCTACATCGTCCTTACGCACTGCGACATCGACCATATCGGCAGCGTGGCGCGGCTCAAGGAGCTGACGGCGGCCAAGGTCGCCATCCACGAGCTCGATGGACCGGTCCTGGCTGGGGAACGGAGGTCGCAGAAGGGCGGGCTTGCCCTGGCAGCTATCTCGCGGTTGCTCAGTTTTCGGCCGTTGGTGCCCGACCTGCTCCTTCGAGACGGCGACACCATTGGTGGCCTCGAAGTGATGCACGTGCCAGGGCACACCGCTGGGAGCCTCGTTCTGTGTCGAGAGGACGGCGTCGTATTCTCCGGAGATGCGCTCCTGAGCGACAAGCGCGGCCAGGTTCGCCCGCCGAACCCGCGTCTCGCGCTCGATCGAACTCAGGCGCTGGCATCCGCCGAGCGGATCAAGGCGCTGCCGATCAGGCTGCTCTGTACGGGGCACGGTGCGCCGGTATACATGGGACTCGAGCCGCCCCGGGCTACGGCCGGGATAGTCGGCACTTGATCGAGCGGGACCGCCGGCAGCACGGTTCCGTGGAAGACCGCCGGTCGCCTGGTTTCCGCAGGACGAACCAGGGGAGGGCGGACATGGTCGCCACTTCGTACCGGTGAGCGTGGAGCCGCCAGAGGCCCGACGCTCCGAGGGGATGCGTTTGGATCAAGAAGACGAGAAACCGGTTGGAGCGCGGAGCCTGAGGCCGCGACTGGCAATGGTCCTTGCGGTGGTCTTGATCGTCGTGGTCATCCTGGCGGTCTGCGTTCTCGACCCGGATCTGCTACGGCGGTGGCTGAGCTCCAACGAGTCATGGCGCTTGTTCGGCGGGCCCACGCCCTCCGCCTGACGGGAGGGATACCAGTCTGGGAAGACTTCCTGGTGTCGCGCCGCCGGACGGCCACATCTTCCCCCGACGCGCCGCCGGCTGAGGGCCCGGTAATGTTCGTCGCGGGCCCCGGCAGGCAGAGCTGGGTTGGACGGCGCAGTCTCCGACACGACCACTCGAGCGCCGATTCACGGGAAGACCACAGGCTTTGACGTATGGTTTGTGTTGAAGCAAACTACTTGGCGTGGCCACGCCCGTTCTCCCACTCCACGTTGGACCGGAGACGGTGCTCGAGCACGTCCGTCAGTTCATCCGGCTCCGGCGGCCCGATGTTCCACCCTGGATCGCCGACACGGAGCTGACGTTCAACCAGCTGCGGCTCCTCTTCCGGCTACAACGCGACGGGCCGACGCCGATGCACCTGCTCGCCGGGTGGCTTGGGGTGGACAAGGCCACGGCCACGGGGTTCGTCAAGCGGGTCGAGCGCCGGGGTCTCGTGGCACGACAGCGCCGTGAGGACGACCATCGTGTGGTCGAGTGCCGGCTCAGCGACGCTGGCGCAGCCCTCGTCACCGAGATCGACGGCCTCCGCCTGGACGCAATGCGACAGGTCCTGGGCCTGCTCGACGAAACCAAGCTCACCGAACTCGACCGTCTCCTCAGCCTGATCATCGAGCGCTCAAGGGAGAGTGGCTCGTGACCGTGCGCCCGCCCCTCGAGCGGCCCCCCACTAGTGCAGACGGTGAGATCGAGGCGCCGGCCGAACCCGAGGCCGACGTGGATAGCGTCGAGCTCGCCGCGGACGAGGTAGCGATCGTCATCGACCGGCGGCGTCAGTTCATCACTCTCGGCGCGGTCATGCTCGGTATGTTTCTGGGCTCGCTCGACCAGACCATCGTGGGCACCGCCCTGCCCAAGATCGTGGGCGAACTCAATGGGCTCGAGCACTACAGCTGGGTAATCACGGGTTACCTGGTCGCTTCGACCGCGATGGTGCCGATCTTCGGCAAGATCTCCGACATCTTCGGTCGCAAGTGGCTGTACATGCTCGGCATCGGGGTCTTCCTGGCAGGCTCGATGCTCTCGGGCCTGGCCCAGTCGATGGACCAGCTGATCGTGTTCCGCACCTTCCAGGGCCTGGGTGCCGGCGCCATGATGCCCATCGCCCAGGCGATCGTCGGCGACATATTCCCGCCCGCCGAGCGCGGCAAGTACCAGGGTCTGCTCGGCTCCGTGTTCGGCCTGGCCGTCATCATCGGCCCCGCTCTGGGCGGCTACATCACCGACAACCTGACGTGGCGCTGGATCTTCTACGTGAACGTTCCCTTCGGACTGCTCGCCCTCGTGGCCGTCTTCCTCGTCTTCCCGAGCCACACCGCGCTGCACCGGCGCCACTCGATCGACTGGCTTGGTTCGGCGACGCTCATCGGGTCGGTGGTTCCGCTGCTGCTCGCCATCTCCCTCGGCAGCACACAGCCCGACGGTCGCTCCACGTTCGCCTGGGACAGCGTCCAGATCGTGGGCCTGTTGGCGATCGCCATCGGAGTGGGGATTGCCTTCCTCGCCATCGAGCGACGGGCGACGGAGCCCACGCTGCCCCTCGATCTCTTCCGCAACCGGATCTTCACCGCCTCAGCGATCATCACCTTCCTGACCATGGCCGGAATGTATGGCGCGATCCTCTACATCCCCCTGTTCGTCCAGGACGTGCTGGGCCAGTCCGCCACCGACAGCGGCGTGATCCTCGAGCCGATGATGGTGGGCTTGATCGTGGTGAGCATCGTAAGCGGCCAGCTCCTGAGCCGGACCGGACGATACAAAGTGCTGGCGATCGTGGGCACGGCCGTGATGGCCGTAGGCATGTACCTGCTGAGCACAATGAGCGTCCAGACCGACAACAATGCACTCGTTCGCAACATGGTCGTGTTGGGCCTCGGCCTCGGCACGTCGATGGCGCTCTTCACGATCATCGTCCAGAACGCGTTCCCGGCGAATCGCCTCGGCGTGGTCACGGCCTCGCTCTCGTTCTTCCGCTCGATCGGCGGGGCCGTCGGGGCCGCGCTGCTCGGATCGGTGATGACCAACCGGTTCACCGACCAGCTCCAGGCCGGCCTTCGGTCACTCCCGGCCTCAGCCCAGGCTTACACGGGCGCGCTCACGCAGAACGCGCAGGTGCTGATGAACGCGACCAATGCCGAGATCACCCAGGCGCTGCAGCCGTATGGCGCGGCTGGGGCAGTGATCGCCGGCCAGCTCGAGACCATCCGGGCGACGGCCATCGCGGATGGCATCAGCGAGGTCTTCCTGATCGGCGCGGGTCTCACCGTGATAGCTTTCGCGGCGGCCTTCTTCCTGCGCGAGATCCCGCTCAGGAAGACGCACGGCGCGTCGGTTATGACGAAGGCGGCCTCGGGCCCGGCGTCCGACGTGTCCCCTCCCTGATGTCGCACCGGTCCCCGATTCTGCCCAAGGGCACCTCGCCGGACGGTCTGCGGCCGCGATGGTCTCAGGGTCTCGGTGCCCCCGCAGACTCGCTGACTGCGATTGACTCCACACGGAAAGCCTCTGCCCGCGAAGGCTGTTGAGCCTAGAATCGCCCGACCCGAAGCCAGGCAACAGGGAATGTCGGGGCATCGGTTGGCAGCGGCTTGACCGAATTGGAGGGGCGACCCGATGAGCGTCGAGGACCGCGCGATCGAGTATCGGGCCGAGCTGCCCACGCCTGAGGAGTTCGAGCGCCTCTTTCGGTCGAGCGGCTGGACCGAGGCATACGCCGTGCCCGCCGATCGGCTGGCGGCAACGCTACCAAGCGCCTGGTACGCGGTCTGTGCACGTCACGGAGGCCAGGTCGTAGGCACCGGCCTGGTGCTTTCCGACGGAGTCCTGCACGCCCTTATCGTGGACGTGATCGTCCTACCGGAGATGCGTGGTCGCGGCATCGGGACGGAGATCATGAAGCGGCTGCTCGCCCGGTGCGAGGAGGCGGGCGTGCTCCAGGTCCAGCTCTTCAGCGCCCGCGGCAAGCGCGGCTTCTACGAGCGTCTGGGGTTCGTCGCGCGCCCTGATGATGGGCCTGGCATGGAGCTGCGCGGACAGAGCTAGACCCCAACGCGCCAGCGGAAACGCGCTCCCAACGACCTCCGAACGAGCTTGCGCGCCTGGCTCGACCGACCGTGGATGGGCCGTCAGCGTGCGCTGGCGCAGGGCTGGGGAGTGGGCCGTCAAGAATCCGCAGCAAGAATCCAGCTGACAACGCCGGCCGATCCGTTACCTGCCCCTCGACCCCCGCGTCTGCCGTCCGGTCATGCTTCCGAGGTTCACCCAGCCAGGAACCGATCGGCCCACTCGACGACGGAGCCGGCCGACTCGACCGCACCGGCTGCGAGGAGGTCGTCCGCGGTGGCCAGCATGGAAACGATGCCGATCCCTCGAACGCCGGCCGCAGCGGCCATCCGCATGTCGTCGAGCGCGTCCCCGACATACAAGGCGTCCTCAGGTTGGGCAACGCCGGCCAGCTCCAAGGCAAGCTGGATTGGCCTGGGGTCGGGCTTGCCTGCCGCCGTGTCGTCGTCGTAGACGCGCACCGCTATCAGCTTGTCGAAGCCGAGGCGTGACAGCCTGGGCTCGACTTCGGCGCGGTCTGCGCCTGTTACGAGCCCGAGTGTGTAGCCCGCAGCGACCAGTCGAGCAAGCGCGTCCTCGATACCTGGAAACGGCTCAACCTGGTCTCTGTCGAACGTAGCCGCCCAGATCTCGTTCGCCTCGCCCATTCGGTCGTCGGGAACCCCGAGCGCGCGGTACATGAGGCGCCAGTTCGGGGAGAAGGTGCGCCGGAAGATCGACTCATCGAATGACAGCCCGAGCCTCCGGCAGATCGCCGCTTCGGTCTCGAGGACCGCCGACATCGAGTCGATGATCGTTCCGTCCCAGTCGAAAAGGATGATTTGCATGAGAGTGGCCTCGGCTCTACTCCGGCGCCAGTTCCAGGTAGTCCCCCGCTCGGAAGCCCATGGCTTCGTAGAGTGGCCGACCTTCGCCGCTGGCGCGAAGCCAGATCCGGCGCACGCCCGCGGCCCTCGACTCGTCGACGAGTCGTTCCATGAGCGTCCGGGCCAGCCCCATCCGCCGTGCCTCCGGCCGGGTGTAGACGTTGAGGATGTAGGCTTCGAGACCGCCCGGATTGTATGGGCCCGGCGGATGAGCGAACCACAGCAGGCCGGCGCTGGCGACGGGCCGGCCGTCAAGCTCGGCGATCAGGGAGATGAAGTCGCGCCCGAGGTGCTCACTCAGCCACCGCTCGTTCGCTTCTCGCAAAGCAGCCGGAGCGGTTGGTGACACGTCCTCAGTGAGGGGCTCGCTCGCCGCCATATCTGCGAACATCGCCAGTCTGAACTCGACCAGAGTCGCTTGATCTGCGGCCGTTGCCGGACGGATCGAGACGCGGCTGGTATCGAGATGCGATCTCATGGCTCAATGATGGCCGATGACGACCCGGGTCGTCCGAAACTGACCGTGCGCCCGGCGCCGGCCACCTCGACGCGAACAGGAAGAGCCGGCGACCCGAGCGGGTCTCCGGCTCTTCCGTACATCTGCCTCAGGCAGGTCAGTTGGTCGGTGACGTCACCGAACTCGCGTAGTGGTTGCTCGACAGGCCGTTGACCGTGAGGGATCCGGCCATGAAGATGCCCCAGTACTCGTTGGAGATGTGGTTGCCCGCGACCGTGAGGGTCACCGGGACCACGGCGCTGAAGAGCGCGATGCCGGTCGGATGGCCGCTGCCGGAATCGGGGTCGATGCCGTTGCCGGAGATCCAGTTGCCGACGATGACGTTGCCGGACACGTTCTGACTCGGGGCGTGGGCGTGGATGCCCACTCCGGCCTCGCCGTTGTTGCGAAGGACGTTGCCGATGACCCGATTGTCGTAGGAGGCCGTCCCGGGGAACGGGGCGAACATGCCGACACCGGCGCCACCGTTGCCCTCTGACACGTTGCCCATGACCAGGTTGTCGTAGACACCGCCCTGCGTCGGATCGGTCATGGCCAGAGCGTTGTGCGACGGCAGGGTGATCCCGCAGTCCTCGAGGTTGTTCTTCGAGACGTTTCCGGCGATCACGTTGTGCGCGCTCGGCCCGATTTCGTCGGTGATCAGGATGCCGCCGACGTTGTTCTCGACCAGGTTGCCCACCAGGCGCGACCAGGTCACGCTCAGGAAGTGGACGGCCTCGCCGCAGTCTCCGGGGATGTTGCCCTGGGCCTGGCACTCGAGCGTGAGGCTCGTGTTGAAGCCCGCGTCGTCGAGGCGGACGGTGTTGTCCTCGATCAGCACCTTCGACGTCGCGGCCACCAGGATGCCCTCGCCGAGCGCGTGCTCAACCGTGAAACCTTTGACGACCGATCCGGTGGCGCCCGGACCGAAGACGAGGAGCCCGTAGCCGACGACTCCCTGGCCGGCGAGCGGTTGGATGCCACCATTTTGGCCCGCGGCATCGATAACCGCGTCGTGACCCTTGAGAGTCAGCTGCTTGGTAATCGAGACCTGCTCGGCGTACGTGCCTTCGCCGACGTTGATCGTCGCCCCAGCCGTCGCAACATCGACCGCGTGGCCGATCGTCAGGCACGGCTGGCTCTGAGTGCACGGATTGGCGTCGCTGCCATGTTCGTGGGAGACGTACAGCGCGGTCGGCGAGGACGCGGCGACCGGGGTTACGAACACGGCCGCAGCCATGACGGCTGCGAGCCCCACAACGGCCGCCCGAGCAAGCCGGCGGCGTGAAGCCGGGGGCAGGAGACTCCCTTCGGGTCGGAGTCCGGGGTTCGGGCGCTTGGTCCGAACGGCGTGCGGCATCGAATGGATGGCTGGGACTGCTAAGGCCACCGAAACCTCCCTGGGCATGTTCATGCCCGTTGACCGAAGGGTCGGACTCGCCATTGGCCCTGCGCGACGGTCGTGGCGACCGTGTGGGGACGCCGCGCTGGTGGGAAGCAGTGCTCCCGTGCCTCCCTTCGTTGCCCGGAGCTTGGCTGGCGCCGCCAGGAGTGGGAAGACCGTGTTGCGGCCTGTGACTCGGAGTTCCAGCCAATGGCGCCACCCTGGAGCGCGGCATTGGCTCCCGATGGTTCGCACCGATGACACGCCGGACGGACGCCGGGACTCCGGGCAGAATCCTGCGGTCGATCCCATCACCTGCGCTCGGAGCGCCTTGGGGAATCACGCTGACTGCACAGTCCTGGAGGACTGACGCTGTCTCCGGCGGTCCAGCCGGTCAGTTCGAAAGTAGCGGGTCGACGGTCAGCTGAGCGCGCGCCGAATGGCGGGAACGTCATTGCCGCCCAGCACGAGACGGCAGTCGGCGGTCATGTAGAGGAGGTCGATGTTCACGCCCGCCTCGGCCACGCGCTGCAGCACAGCCGCCGCCGATCCTGGCCGGTTCTCGATTGGGATGACCACGACAGGGCGCTCTGCCTGGATCTCGAGACCCGCATCGATGAGCGCCCGGCGCGCCCGCTCCGCTTCCTCGACGAGCACGTGGTATACGCCCCGGCTCTCGCACACGTAACCACAGGCGCCCTCGATGTTGATACCGGCTCGGGCCAGGGCATCGCTCGCACGCAACAGGGTCCCGGGCTGGTTGACAAGACCCACGGTCAGATCGGTCGCCATACCTCGCCTCCGCGCCGCTGCGAAGCTGGGGCGATGGTATCACCGGGCAACGGGGCCGAGGCCGGCATCGCTCGGCTCCTGCCTCCCCTGGCTCAGTGCCCGTCGGCAGGAACGGGATGAGTCGGGCATGCTGCACCTCGTGGGAACCACCCCTGGTGCACCGTCGAGATCCTATTCGCCGCCGGAAGGGAAGTGGGCTCGGGTCAGAGCGCGGCTGACTCAGGGCTCTCGCCGATTCGTGGTCGACCCGGCTGAGCCCGGGGAGATACCGATCTCCTCGCGGGACTATTCGAAGATTGCCGGTCGGCCACCCGGCCCTCCGTTCCGCCCTTCCCGGCCGGAGGATGTGCCGCCGCCGGCGCGGTCGGCTCTGGAGGTCGAGTGCGGCCCGCTTCCCCTCGAGCGCCTGTTCGTCGTCCCGAAGACGACTCGTCTCGTCTCGCCCAAGCATTGCGTCATCACCCCAGCCAGGGTCCTCGGTTTCGGCGCGACGGACGTAGCCCTCTGGATCGACGACTGCCCCGGTGGCCGGGTCCTGTCGATTCCCATCGACCGGCTGGTCACGGTCGACAATCGCTCGATCCTGCTCTACGGCCGCTTGCGACTCCTCGCCGCGGGGTCCCAGCTCGTCGTCCGGTACAACTCGGTCTATCGAGACGAGCTGCAAGAGAACCTGCGCGATCTCCGACGCCAGATGGCACGGAAGGAGCTGCCGGTCGAATCCGGGTTCCTGTGGCTCGATCCTCGGCACGAGCAGATGCGACAGTCCGACCTGCCGTTCAGGTGGCAGGTGTTGCTCGACTACCCAACGGTTCGCCCCAACCTGAGCGAGCCGGTCATGATCGCCGTAGGCGACGTCGCCGGAATTCGTCGTGGCCGTACGGGTCCGCCCTCCGGCATCGCCGTCCTCGGGTCCAGGGAGCTGGTGATCGCGAACGAGCCGTCCGACAGCCTCGACTTCGGACGATATGGCTTCGACCTCCTGGCAGTGCCGCGTCAGCGTCTGGACTCTCTCCGCTGGGACGGCCGGTCTTTGACTGTGCGCCTCGCGTCGGACCACGTCGTGGCGGAGAACTACGCCTCCGTCGTGTTGCCGCTCGATCCGCGCCTCGTAGAGGCGATGGCGAGAGCGTTCGGGTCCGCCGTGAAGTGGACGTGAAGCGGGTTGGTGACCGGCGGAGGTCCGGCCGATCAAGGACAACTGGGCCACGGTCGTCTTGAACCTGGCTCACGGGACGGTTCGCTCCAGACGTCCCCAGCGCGGCGATACTCCCAGAACGCGCCGGCGCGTAGCGGCGCGGGTGAGGCGCCAGGAGTCCTAGGGTTGGAACAACTCGGCCGAGGCGGTCGTCCGCACGACGTCCGGCTGCGGGCTCTGGCCGCCTCCGGCGATGAGGACCCGGCCGCTTGAGAGCAGCGTTGCGGCCTGGGAGAAGCGATCACTGGCCATCGAACCGGCAGCGCTGAAGCCGCCGGTCCCCGGGTCATAGAGCTCGGCGGACGCGAGGGACTTCGAGCCATCGTCGCCTCCTGCGATCAGGACCCGGCCATCGGAGAGCAGCGCAGCGGTGTGCCAGTAGCGAGGGGCCGCCATCGAGCCGGTCCGGCGGAAGGAGCCGGTCGTCGGGTCGTAGAGCTCGGCGGAAGCGACGACCTCGCCGTTCGTCTCCTCGCCTCCGGCGACCAGGACGCGGCCATCCTGCAGCAAGGTAGCGGTGTACTGGAAGCGAGCAACAGACATCGAGCCGATCGGGCTAAACGTGCCGGTTGCCGGGTCGTATAGCTCGGCGCTCGTGAGGCTGCTGTAGCTGCCGCCACTCACCGCACTGCGGCCTCCAGCGATGAGAACCCGGCCATCCGACAGCAGCGTGGCTGTGTGACCGGCGCGCGCCGTCGTCATCGAGCCCATCGGGCTGAACGTGCCGGTCGCCCGGTCGTATAGCTCGGCTGAAGCGATCATCGGAGAGTTCGAGCCGTTGCCGTAACCTCCGGCGATCAGGACACGCCCGTCGGGCAGGGCCGTGGCTGTCGCGCCGTAGCGGCCGGTGGTCATCGAGCCCGTCGGACTGAAGGGGCCATGGGCGCCCCCAGCCCGGCCGACGACCAACGCGCCCGCGAGGGTGACGGCGACCAGCCCGACCAGTCCCAGACCCACCAGGATGGGCATCCTGCTGCTGCGGTCGGTTGTCGGTGCGGGGCTGATCGTCATCCCCTGGCTTCCTCTGCCGGCGATCGAGCCAGCGCCGGCCGCCCTTGCCACCGGGCCCGGCGCAGGGCTGAGGACCAGGATAGCGTCATCGGCGTGGCCACTCTTGGACTCGCTGAAGAGCATGTCGGGCCTCGGCATTTCGGGCCGAGGCCTGTCGCGCCTAGACCCCCTGACTCCCCTTCGCTCGATCGTGTGTTCGTGTTGCCTGGGCCTCAGGCCTTCGATGGCGGCACTCGTCAGGCGGTGGGCTGCACTCAACCAGGCAGTGTGACCCCCAACTCGTCGAGCGAGTCGAACAGGTCCGCCGGGTCCCGGTAGACGCGGAATGCCCCGGCCTGGGTCAGCTCGTCCTGCCCGTAGCCGCCGCTCAGGAGACCGACGCTCAGCATCCCGGCGCGGCGTGCGGCGAGCAAGTCCCAGATCGCGTCTCCGACCACGTAGCAGTCCTCGCGCCGTACACCCATCCGCTCCTGGCAGGCGAGGAAGAGGTCCGGCTCGGGCTTGGCGCGAAGGACGTCGCCGCGATCGATGACGACCACGTCGGCGGGCACGCCGAGGACGTCGAGTGAGGCGTCGATCTCCGGATGCAGCCCCGAGGTGGCGATGCCGAAGGGCACGCCGCCCGCGTAGAGAGCCCGCAGAAGGTCCTGTGCGCCCGGCAAAGGCCGCCGCGCCGGGAGCAGCTCGAGGTAGAGCTCACCGTGCCGGCGCGGCAGCCGCTCCTGCTCTTCCATTGAGAGCGGCCGGCCGATCTCACGTGCGAGGGCGCGGGTGAAGAGCCCGCCGCTCATGCCGATGCGGCGGTGGATGCGCCAGCCGTCGATGAAGATGCCGCCTTCTTCGAGCGCCTGCTGCCAGGCCACGACGTGGGCGTAGACAGTGTCCACCAGGGTTCCGTCGAGGTCGAATATTAAGGCACGCATCGCCACCATTCTGTCACGATGGCGCGCTCCCAAGCTGTCTGACAAAGGCCGTGATCCACGACGCTCTGCTCATCTTCGCCTCGCAGGGTTCGCGAGCGGGATCCACCGAGGGCCCCATCGACTCGACGCCCGACGCCAGGCCCGCCGCTTGCATCGCCAGCCCTATCGGGCCCGGGGTGTCGGGCAGCCAAGTCGGGACTGAACTCAGGGAGCTGAGGCGCTTCACGGGTGCTTCTATGTGCGGCTACTTCTGATCACCGGTTGGTAACGACAATTGCAGTAGAAGTTCCGGCACTCCCGAAGAGGAAGCTCGGGTGCGTTTGCCGGCTCGAAGACCGTGCCGCTGAGTGCCTGGCACGGGCCGCACGGGTCGTGGGCGTTCGTCCAGAGCATCACGCGCACACCCAGGCCGAGCGCTAAGTACCGGACCATCCAGACGCGTCGAAGCTGGCGGAGAGCCTCCGGATCCCACCGCCAGCCTGGCTGCGACAGGTGCGTGAGATCCCAGTGGGCCTCCTTCTCCTGGCGCAGCGGGCCGGCGTCCTCTTCTCGAAGCAGGTACACCACGTTGTCGTCGCCCCGAATCCGAACGATGAGTTGCCCGCATGCGGGGCACTTGGAGTTCCTGGCCGGGAGCTTTACCAGGCGTGACGAGCAGTGTGGGCAGCGGTTGCCTGCATAGATCACGCCCTTGGCCTCGACCGCACCGCCCAGGACCGGCACCCACGCACCGGGCGCCCTGCCCGGGCGCCATGCTTCGGAGGTCTCATCCGACCGCATCGCGACTCCTGTCTGCTGGAACCATACGATGAACAGTCTCCGAGCACCCGTGGGAGCCGATCTGCCGTGCAAACGACGACGGCGTCACTCCATGTCGGTCGCGTTCCGGACGATGAGCAGGAAGGGCGCCGCGCGATCGAAGATGACGGTCTCTGCAGGTCCCGAGCCAGGCTCTTCGTCCGTGAGTCCGGCCGAGAGCTTCGTCAGGAGACGGTGGCGATGGGTTTGTTCGCCCGCCGTCAGGCGAGCTGGTATCGCGCTACGGGCCTACTCGCAGGGTGTCGACG
>Ga0182027_10009247_pt1 | contig 14199 bp, 17 predicted proteins | sample 712E1DmetaG_FD_121300 | JGI IMG/M metagenome (GOLD analysis project Ga0182027, IMG submission 121300) | Permafrost microbial communities from Stordalen Mire, Sweden - 712E1D metaG (Illumina Assembly) | ecosystem: Environmental > Terrestrial > Soil > Wetlands > Permafrost | place: Sweden...
GTGGCTTGAAAATATGGTTTGGGCGGATTCCGACTTTGAATTATCCGCAAACTGTTTATAATTATTGGAATTTGAAAAATCGGCGGAGCAATAATTAGTGCCGGAAACCAGATCACAGCGATAGCCAAAGCCATAAGTAAGAGTACTTGTCCAAAGTCCAGGAGTGACTTGCGTACAGGATGTGCCGCTATCGCAGGTTGTGTCGGGAATTAACGCTCCCATTGCAGGAAAAAGCAATTGATGATTTTCGTATGCCGAAACGATATATCCGTTTGCAGACTGGTTTGACACCGACAAGTAGCTTTGGCGGTACACGGGATTTGCCGGAGTAAGTGTGCCAAAATCAATATCAATGTTGGTAATCGAAAAAGAGAAGGGGGATATTGAGTAAAAATACTGAAATCCGGATTTGACAATAAAATTTGCGCCGGTATAAAGTCCCGGCCCGGTTTGTCCGGCCGTATAGCTAACGTTGTAGCTCGCGTTGCTTGGTTTTCCGGCAACCATATTAAAATTTCCCCACTGAATTTGGTACAAACTATTTTTCATTGTGTCTGAAAAAGCGGCGGGTTTAAAAAGGAAAAGACAGCCAATTATCAAAAAGAAGAGTGGAAGACGAAGCCTGTTTAGTTTTGACATAAATCATTCTTTTGTTTCTTCACGTAAGTCATCAGCTTCTTCCAAAATTTCATTAAGTTTTTCGGTTGCGTTCTCATCGATATTTTTTCCCTCGTCCTTGATTATTTCCTCAACATCCTCGGCAATGTTTTTACCTGCTTCTTCTTCGCGTTCTTTGGTTGCTATTATTTCTTCTTCTTCGCGGCTGCTTTTTTTATATTCATTGGAGAAAAAGAAGGCAAGCGGAGAAATTAAAAGAAGCGAGCCAACCCTTAATAGGTTTGTTGTTACGTCATTTTTTAAGACGTCAGGTAGAAAAATCAAGATTACTCCAACAACAAAAACAAAGACGACCAAAGGTTCAAAAACAAAAGCCACCCCAAAGCCCAAAAAGTATAAAAGGAAAAAGATGGGCGAGTTAATGCTGTCTGTAGCAAAAATTATCAGCAAAATTAAGGTGTTTAGAATAAAAACCGCCCAGGGACTTTCTCCGCCCAAATTCAAAAAAGCGCGTCCTTTTTTGCGCATAGAAAGCAAAAGATAAACAAAAATTAACAGCCCCAAAGCAGGAATTGTATATAAAGAAAGAGATGTTTGTTCCCAAACATAAACCAGGAGAAAAGAGGCGATTAGCACAAATGCTTGCTTAACCAGTTTCATACTAACTATCGTAGTAAATTGCGCTAAAAAGTGCAAGCGAATAACCAGCTTCTAGCTACTAGTTACTAGTGATTAGTTCTATGCTATACTTCAAGCTATGAGCACGAAAAAATCCGATTTGGGGCAATATAATCCCCCGGAAATAGAAAAAAAGTGGCAAAAAAAGTGGACGGAAGAAAAAATCTACCAGCCGGATTTGGATAAATCTAAAAAACCTTTTTACAACCTGATGATGTTTCCATACCCTTCGGCAGAAGGTTTGCACGCAGGCAATATGTATGCTTTTGCAGGCGCTGATATTTACTCAAGATTTAAAAGAATGCAGGGCTTTGATGTTTTTGAGCCAATTGGTCTGGATGGATTTGGAATCCATTCGGAGAATTTTGCCATAAAAATAGGAAAGCATCCCGCTGACCAGGCAAAAACATCTCAAGATAAGTTTTACGACCAATTAAAGCAAATCGGCAACGGCTACGATTGGTCAAGAACCGTGGAAACCTACGACCCCGACTACTATAAGTGGACGCAATGGATTTTTACGCAAATGTTTAAAAAGGGCCTAGCGGTCAGAAAAAAATCACCTGTAAATTACTGTCCTTCCTGTAGAACGGTTTTGGCGGATGAGCAGGTAATTGACGGAAAATGTGAGCGCTGTGAAACAGTTGTTGTGAAAAAAGATCTCGAGCAATGGTTCTTTAAGATTACCGACTATGCGGAAAAGCTTTTAAAAGATATTCCGAATTTGAATTGGTCGGAGAAAATAAAAATTGCCCAAACTAACTGGATCGGCAAAAGCGAGGGAATGAAAGTCGAGTTTAAACTTCAGAATTTTGATATACTTTTAAAAGTATTTACGACCCGTCCGGACACTTTGTTTGGAGCGACTTTTTTAGTTGTTTCTCCTGAGCATCCAATTGTAAAAACTTTTATTTCAAAGTCAGAAAACAAAGAGGAAATTAAAAAATATATTGAGCAAGCGCAAAAGAAAACAGAGCAGGAAAGAATGGCCGAAGGAAAAGAAAAGACCGGAACATTTTCCGGTTTTTATGCGATTAATCCCGTAAATAATCAGCAGTTGCCGGTTTGGATTGCTGATTATGTTGTAATGGGTTATGGAACAGGGGCAATTATGGCTGTTCCGGCACACGACCAACGGGATTTTGAATTTGCTAAAAAATACTACCTCAAAATAATTAAGGTAATAAAAGGAGAAGGTCAAATTTCGGACAAAGCATATACGGGCGAGGGGATTATTATGAATTCCGGTGAATGGAATGGTTGGCAGACATCATTCGAGATTGCTAAAGTTCAGGATTGGCTTACAAAAAAAGGAATCGGTAAAAAACAAGTTCATTATCATCTGCGCGATTGGTTAATTTCCAGACAAAGATATTGGGGGCCGCCAATCCCAATGATATTTTGTGAAAAATGCGGTTGGAGTCCTGTTCCTGAAAAAGATTTACCGGTAAAACTGCCTTATATCGAGGATTACCGGCCGATCGGATCTGATAAATCGCCACTTGCAACCCATCCTGAGTTTTATAACACGACCTGTCCAAACTGCAAAGGAAAAGCAGTTAGAGAAACAGATGTCTCAGACACATTCCTGGATAGCTCCTGGTATTTTTTCAGATACACCTCAACAGAGTTTAAAAACGAAGCCTTTTCAAAAGAAAGAGTTAAAAAGTGGCTGCCGGTAAATATTTATATCGGCGGAGCAGAGCACGCGGTTTTGCATTTATTGTACTCAAGGTTTATGACAATGTTTTTTCACGACCTTGGGTTAATCGATTTTGAAGAGCCATTTTCCCGCTTTTTTGCCCACGGATTGTTAATAAAAGAAGGCGCAAAAATGAGCAAAAGCAAAGGAAACGTAATCGTTCCGGATTCTTATATTAATAAATACGGCGCGGACACAATGCGCTGCTACTTAATGTTTTTAGGTCAATTTAGCCAGGGAGGAGACTTTTATGATACGGGGATTGAAGGAATGAACAGGTTTTTAAATAGAGTTTGGAATTTAGCCACCAAAAAATTGGAAATAACAGATAAAGAGGAAGATAAGGAAACTCTAAAAGAAATTCACGAAATAATTAAGGGAGTAACAGGCGATATTGAAAAACTTTCCTATAACACCGCAATCGCAAAATTGATGGAATTCCATAATTTTGCCGTAACTAAAAAGACAATCGGAAAAGATGTTTTAATTGATTATTTAAAGTTACTTGCGCCTTTTGCTCCGTTTATTGCGGAAGAAATTTATCAGTCATTAAATCCTTCTGCTAAATTTAAATCAATCCATATTCAACTCTGGCCGGTTTTCAACCCGAATTTAATCGAAGAAGAGATCATAAAAATCGCAGTTCAGGAAAATGTTAAATTGCGAGATATAATTGAGATTTCAAAAGACGAAATGGATAACGAAGAATTGGTAATTAAAAAAGCAGAGGAAAGTCAAAAGGTAAAAAAAGCGTTGCAGGGGAAAACTGTGAAAAACAAGATTTACATTAAAGGAAAGGTCGTTAATTTTGTTACCGAATAATGGAAAGTGACTTCTTTCAATAAATTTACCCTCTTTTAAAGAAAAACTTACTAATAATTATTATCGCCAGCCCTAGGTTGATATGCTTAGGTTATGGTTTGATCACTTTATTCAGTTCGTCAAATTCCAGCGATGATATTACGATTCAGTCTCAAAACGAGATTTCTTCGGGAAATAATACAGTATCAAAAATAAAAGCGGATATCGAAGGAGAGGTTGTGAAGCCGAGTGTTTGCGAACTACTTCTGGCAGCAGAATTCAGGATTCAAGGTCTTTCCGCAGCCGCCGACCGGAATTAGGTGGTAAGCTACAGTTTTGCAGGAACCAAAAACCAGCGGTAACTTTCAAATCAAATGCCGTTTTGGGATAGATCAATAGACGTCGTTTTTTAATCCATCCTCAATCAGACCATCTTACAGGTTTAATTTCGGTATTAAAAAGATACGAAGTGATGCATTATTTTACAGAAATTGGGGAAAATGGGATAGAACTTGAAAATTTGGAAAAAGCAACTTTAGCAGTCAAAAGTTTGAGTGCTAAGTATATTTCTTCCAGTGTTTTAGTTGAAACTAAAGACAAAGTTGTAATTTTAACCTTGTGGCCGGATAAATTAGTCACGCAAATAACTTCAAATTTTAATGATTTAGACGCAAACGGCCTTTGTTTAACCCAGCCTTTAACCTACGGGTAAGTTAAATTATTGCTAACAGGCGATGCGGATGAGCCAACCGAGGATAAAATTGCGCCTTTGGCCGGAAAGATAACTGTTCTTAAGGTTTCGCATCACGGATCATCAACAGGAATGGACAAAAATTATCTTGACCAATTAAAACCTGATTTAGTAGTTATTTCAGCCGGAAAAAATAGTAAATATGGCCTTCCGGCAAAACAAACTATTGCTCTTTTAAACCAAGAGCACATAAAAGCCCTTCGTACGGATCAAAATGGAGAAGTTGAAGTCATCTCCGACGGGAAAAGTTATAAAATAAACTAATTGACAGGAAATTAGTGTGATGTTATATTTCAGCTATGCAAGAGAATAAAGGTGGCTTGGAAAGATTGAGCAAAGAGAGACAAAGAGAACTCGTTGAGCGTGTCCATAGTGGATCCAGTTTGGCAAGTGCCATAATATCAACTCCCGATGTTACAGTCGATGATCTTGTTGCGAGGGCAAAAAGAGAAATAGACCCCTTTAATGAACGTAGTCCAGAGCGTGTTCAGGAAATGGCGACTGGAAGAGTTGCGTATTGGGTAAAACAGGTTGATAGATATAGCCAGGGAAGAGGGAAAGAACTTTCCAGACAATTACATCCCGACCAAGATAAATAATTTCCACAGCAAGCTTTTAAGTAGAAATGGATACAGGGTTTAAGTTTTCCAATTCAACTTGATGAATATGATAATTATAGTGGTTGGGGATAGGAATAGGCAGAGAAAAGGTAATTGTGGTTCCTTTTCCTTCCTCCGATTCTGCCCAAACCGTTCCTCCATGCGCCTCAACAATTCCTTTAACAATGTAAAGCCCGAGGCCGGTGCCTTTTTTGGCAAGTTCGTGCGGAGTTGTTCTAATTTGGTAGTATTTTGAAAAAATATCTTTTTGCTCTTCTTTTGGAATGCCAATTCCGTTATCGGTTACGGAAATGTCCAAAAATCCATTTGCAAGCTTTGCAGAAACCGTAATTTTACCGCCTTCTTTAGTAAATTTAAGGCTGTTTGAAATTAAATTATTTACAACTTGAGTGATTCTTGTCGGATCAAAGGAGATGGGTGGTAAATCCTGCGGAAGATCAACGTCAATAGAAATTTTCTTTTTGGTTGCAATCGGTTCAAGGCTTTTTACAGCCACATCAACTGTTTGTCTAATGTCCGATTCAACTTTTTGGATAGTAAAGTTTTTGGATTCGATTTTTGCCGCGTCTAAAACCGAACCAATCTGGTCAAGCAAAATTTTTGACTGTCCATCAATTATTCTTAGCATCTGTTCTTCTTCATTTCTCTCTAATTTTCCGTCCAGTAAGAGTTCGGAAGAAGCCCTGATTCCGGTTAACGGAGCCCTAAGTTCATGTACAATCATGTGGGTAAAGTCTTCTTTGATTGTGTCGACTTGTTTTTCCATAGTAATATCGTGAATTAAAATTGAGGCTCCCAGCACTTTTTGGGATTCGGTTTCTCTTGAGGTAAAAACGGGGGTTATAAAAATATCAAAAGTTTTTTGGCCGATTGTCACATCTTTGTCTTTAATTAAGCCGGAAGTCGCGATTGCCTGGTCGATTTTGGCCGACAGATCGTATTGCCCTTTAAAAGCGTTGATTAAATCGGAGAAAACAGGGTTTTCTCTGGCTGTTTCCAAAAAGCTTTTGGCAGCCTTATTTATAATCAGCAGCTGTTTGTTCGTATCGACCATAAAAACTCCGTCGGCAAGCCCTGCAATCATTGCGGTAAGCTTTCCTTTTTCGGTTTCCAGGACTTCATTTAGCCTGGTCAGTGCTGTTGATGCCTGCGAAGTGATTTGGTAAAGAATTGTCATTTCATCTTCCTTGTAAAGATTCGGAGTAGTTGAAGAAACGGTAATAATTCCTACAACCTTGCCGCTAATAATTAGCGGAATATGGAAAAAAGAGGACAGGGGTTTGGTTCTAATTTCATTGATTGCAGTTCCCGATATCTCCTCATCCAACTCCTCAGGGAGAGCTCCATACAATGCCGATAAAGAGGCAAGAGTGCTTTTTTTAACATCATCAACAAACTTTTTATTTACGGCTTCTTCCAAATGGATTTTAAACAGCAGCTTGTCCTCCTTTATTAAAAGAGAGGAAGAGGCGGAATAGGGGAAAAGGTGGTTTAAGCTGCCGGTTATAACGTCCACGACTTCGCTAATGTCCAAAGAATAGCCGATCCGATCCTGAATTTCCTTTAAAATTGTAATTTGGTAAACCTTCTGTTTTTGCGCGTTTTCTCTATTAGTAAGGGTTTTTTTTGTTTTAATAAGACGGTAAATAAGATAAGAAGCTAGGAGAACGAGGGCGATACTAACATAAAGCAAAGAACGTTCTATCGGTTCGGGCAGATCCATATTTTAATTATCAGCTATCAAAACTTAATTTTCAATGGGGCTATTTTGTGAGGTTTTCAAGTTTGTCCCCGGTTCTTTTACTTCCGATAACAATTGTATAGGTTCCAACAATAAACAAAACATCTTTGGCAATTAAAAGCCAGGTTGAGATAAACATTGTTCCGGAAATTTGTAAATAAGTTTGGATTGCGTCAATTAAGATTCCAAAAGCAATAAAAATAACTCCGATTGAAATTGAGCTAAACCCTGACGCTAAAATTCCCACCCCAAACTTTTTCGTAACCCTTAGCATAATTACTCCGGCGGCGACTGCTGCCAGAGTGGCAATAAACGATCCTCCCTCGACAATTATTGTAAAAAGTTTTGCTGAATCAACCATATTAAACAGATTTTTGTCCCTGTTGGGCATCCGGAATTATGTTTTGGGCAGGGGGAATTGGTGATGGAGCAACAGCTGTGGCAATATTTGCATCATCGGAGCGCAAATTTAAAAGCGGTTCCATTGTTTTTTTAACAATTAAACCCGAGAGCTGGACAAACTGGTCGATTAAGGCCTGAATCATTTCCTGCGGGCTGCCTTTCATATCGGTAACCGTTCCGTCGTCGGAAACAGTAAGGCCGCTAACGTTTCTTGCTTTAGTCAGTGTAATATTTGGTCCCAAAATAACCATTTGCTTTTTTATGACTTCCGTTAAAAGCTGTTTGTAATCAGTGCCACTAGTTGGTGACATTGTCCTCCTTTTTTTCTTCTTCCGGTTTTTGGTCGCTTAAAGTTTCTTTTACTTTTTTTATAATATCTGATAATTCCACCTGGTATTTAAAAACATAATCAACCGCGCCGGCAGCGATTGCTTCTTTGACCAATTCTTCCTGACTGAAATTCGACAAGATTATTACGGGAATTTTTTGAATTTGAGGATCTTTTTTTAAGCTTTTTAGCACTTCGTTTCCCGATACGTCGGGTAAAACCTGGTCAAGTAAAATTAAATCGATTGCCGGTTCTTTTGCTTTTTCTAAGCCTTCCTGGCCATTTGAGGCGCCAATGACTTCATAACCTTCTTTTTTAAGCGCGGTAGAATAAACGGTTAAAAGCGCCTCGTCATCGTCAATGATTAAAATTTTCATTGTCTAATATAAACGCTAACAAGATTTTAAACAAATTGCAAGAGGTTAATTCTTCTTTTGTTTATTTTTGGGCTCAAACATTTTTCCTGAGGCGAATGAATCCGTAAATTCTTTAAATTCTCTTCTAATTTCCTCAATCTGTTTGTCAATTCTTGGCTGCCTAAATCTAAACCGGTCGGGATATCTTAACCCCTGCAGAATTCCGCCAACCAAAAGTCCTTCCACTACCATTGGAAACTGGAAGTTTTCTCCGATAACAATCGGAACCGCGATTACAATCGACAGTAAAAACCAATGATGAAACCAATAAGTCTTACTGCCTGCGTGAATCCTAAAATTTGGCAAAATATCTACATTTTTAATTGAAATCTTCGGGACTTTATTTTTTTTCTTCTCCGGGTGAGAGAAATATAGGAAAAATAAGTATCCAACGCAAGCGGAAATAATAAAAGTTAGGATTCCCTGCATTTGAAATATAATAGGGGAAAGCTAAGTAAAAATCAAATAATCAGGATTTTTTTTCTGTTTCTTTTGCTCTTGCTATTTTTTCATCCAGTTTTTGAACTTGGCTAAGTGTTAAAAAATATCTTCCCTCCGGAGGTTTTTTCTCATCACGTATAAGTCCGCAAAGCCGTCCAGGTTCAGATTGATTATCTCCTGTAGAAATTAGCTTCCCGAATTTTGCAAGCCTAAACCCATTGCTAACTAGATTTTCAATTACGCCATCTTTAAGCAAAGCTTTTTCGCTCTCCGGAATCACTATTTCCGATTTATTTAGTCTTTTAAAGAACTTAAATACTTCAACCATTGTCAGCCAGGATTATCTAGCATTGCAGCTAAAATGTCAACGAAATTTAATCATTTTAATTTGTGGTAAAATGAGTTAAGAATGGAAATTAGGGAATTAATATTAAGGGAACTTGAAGAAACGTTAAAAAAATTAGGAGTGGAAGTTCCAAAGATCGAAATTGAAAGACCAAGCAATCCTTTAAATGGCGATTATTCATCAAATGTAGCGATGGTGGCGTTTAAAAAAATAAAGATTCCTACCTCGCTCCTGGTAAAATTTCCTGAAATTGCTAAGACCAATAAAGATTCTGTAATGCAACCATTAACCCTTGCGCGGTATCTTGCTGAAGAATTAAGCGTCAAATACAAAACACAAAATATTTTTGCAAAAATTGAAGCAGTAGGGGTCGGCTTTATTAACTTCTATTTATCAAAAGAATATTTACAAAACCAAGTAGGGGAAATAATAAAAGCTGGGGATCAATATGGATCAATAGATATAGGAAAACGTCAAAAAGCTTCGGTTGAATATATTTCCGCAAACCCCACGGGACCGCTTCATATAGGTAACGCAAGAGGAGGACCAATTGGTGACGTTATGGCAAACGTGCTGGAAAAAGCAGGCTATAAGGTTACCAGAGAATATTTACACAATAACGTCGGCGGTCAGGTAAAAAAACTGGGAGAGGCGATTTACTATCGACTTCACTTGGATGAAAAGCCGGAAGAAGAGATTTCTTATCAAGGAGATTACATAAAAGATTTAGCTGTTCAGGTTCAAAATAAACTGGGATCTAATTCAAAAGACTTAAATAAGGAAGAATTTTCTAAACAAGCGGGTGAAATTGCCGTTGAAATTCTATTCAAAGAAATTCTCGATGATGCAAAAGCAATGGGAATTAAATTCGACAAAGTAGTTGTTGAGTCGGAGCTTAAAAAAGAAGCGCCGGAAGTTATAAAAACCCTCAAAAACACCAAACAGCAGGATGGAGCCCTGTGGTTTGCGCCAAACGACGAGTTTTTAAAAGACCGGGAAACCGTTCTTAAAAAATCCGATGGGGAATATACTTATTTTGCCTCAGACATTGTTTATCACAAGCAAAAATGCGAGGAGAACGATTTGGTCGTAGATGTTTTGGGAGCCAATCATTCGGGACACGTGCCAAGACTTAAAGCTGCGGTTAAGGCTTTAGGCTTTAATCAGGATAAATTATCCGTCATATTATACCAGTTTGTAAGGATTAAAAGAGGGCAGGAGATTTTAAAAATGAGCAAACGCGCCGGAAATTTTATAACCGCGCGGGAAGTTTTAGACGAGGTTGGAAAAGACGCATTTAGATTTTTTCTCTTAATGCATAAGCCGCAAAGCCACATTGATTTTGATTTGGAATTGGCAAAGAAAAAAGCCAATGATAATCCGGTTTTTTATGTCCAATACGCGCATTCAAGGATCTGTAGTATTTTCAAAAAAGCAGGAGGGGTGGATTTGGAAGACGCAGATTTAAGTTTGCTCAGAGAAAAAGAAGAGATTGTACTAATAAGACATCTTTTGAAACTTTCCGATATAGTTAAAGAGGTTGTTTCTACTCAGGCAATGAATGCTTTCACAAGTTATGCAACGGAAATTGCTTCACTTTTTCACGGTTTTTACGAAGCCCATCAGGTACTAGATCAAAAAGAGCTAACTAAGCCAAGGCTTGCACTCCTTAAGGCGACTCAAATTACCCTTAAAAACACTCTTTCGATTCTTGGAGTAGAAGCTCCTGAGCGGATGTAATTTCTCACATTTTCGGCTTCACAAAAAAAATCATCTGTCGCTTGCAACAGATGTCTGCTAAAAAAAGGCCTGTATTTTTTAAAACTTTAGGAGAAAATCCCAAAAAACTAATAAAAAATAGATCAAATAGGGCAGGGCAAAGAAAAAGTAGAATAAAGTACGAAAAAATTCCCATCTTGGCAAAAGGCGGCTAAAATGCTACAATTATAGCCTCTATGAAATACCAACGTAAAGTTCTCTCGAATGGCATCAGGGTTTTAACAATTCCTATGGAATCGGTAAAAAGCGTAACGGTTCTTGTTTTAGTTGGCGCCGGAAGCAGATACGAAACAAAACAAAATAACGGAATTTCCCATTTTTTGGAACATATGGCGTTTAAAGGTACAAAAAAAAGACCAAGCGCAATGGAAATAGCAACGTTAATGGAAGGAATGGGAGGACAGAACAATGCTTTTACCAGCAAAGAGGTAACCGGTTTTTTTATTAAAGCAGCTACGGAACACTTTGATGATTGCCTGGATATTATTTCCGATATTTTAATTAACTCCAAGTTTCCTGAAGAAGAAATTGAAAAGGAAAGAGGCGTAATTATTGAAGAAATAAATATGTATGAAGATACGCCGATGAGAAATGTTCCCGATATTTATGAAAGGCTTGTTTTTGGAGACACGCCGCTTGGGTGGTACACGGGAGGCAAAAAAGAAATCATCAAGCAAGTAAAAAGAGCTGATTTTATAGATTATATGTCTAAGCTTTACAGCCCTAAAAATATGGCGGTAATTGTGGCCGGAGGCATAAATTCTGAAAAAACGTTTGAAGGTATAAAAAAATATTTCGGCCAAATGAAGTCTTTTAATACACTAAGAGCCGAAAAGATAGTTTTAGATCAAAAAGAACCAAGGGTTTTTATTAAGCCAAAAAAAACCGAGCAGCTGCATTTGGCGCTGGGGGTTACGACCTGTCCTTTGTTAAGCCCGGATAGATATCCCTTAACGCTTTTATCTGTAATTCTTGGCGGAGGAATGAGCAGCCGTTTATTTAGTGAGATCAGGGAAAAAAGAGGACTTGCTTATTACGTTAGAACAATGTCCGATCATTATACCGACTCGGGAACTTTAACGACTTACGGCGGTCTTAATAAAGATAAAATCGAAGAGGCAATCAAAATTATTCTTTCGGAATACCGCAAAATAAGAGACGAAGACGGAGGAATTAGTAAAGAAGAATTAGAAAAGGCAAAAGAAATGCTAAAAGGAAATTTGGTTTTGGAGCTTGAAAACAGCCGGGTTGTTGCCGGTTTTTACGGGGAGCAAGAAATTTTAGGGGAGCCGATTGAAACCCCGGAGCAGGTTTTGGCAAAAATCGACGCCGTAACCACTGGTGACGTCCAAAGGGTCGCAAAAAAGTATTTTGTAACTTCACATTTAAATTTAGCAATAATTGGAGATCTTGAGGATAAATCAAAGCTTGAAAAACTGCTGATTTTATAAACTTCCGCTTGCAAAAAAGAAAAACCTCGCTTAAAATAGGACTAATGGAACAAACATTGGTTTTAGTTAAGCCGGATGGCGTAAAAAGAGGTTTAGTCGGCGAAGTAATTCGCAGATTTGAGCGGATGGGTCTTAAAATAGTCGCTTTAAAAATGGTAATGGCAGATGACAATCTTCTCTTAAGGCACTATCAGTCGGACAAAGAAGAAACCCTTAAAAGATGGGGGAGTAAGACCCTAAAAACCTATACCGAATACGGCAAAGACGCAAAAAAAGATTTTGGAACAGATGATCCGATTGAATTGGGCAAATTAGTCAACAAGTGGCTTTTTGATTACGTTAAATCCGGTCCGGTGGTGGCAATGATTCTGGAAGGTAGACACGCGGTAGAAAACGTTTGTACGGCCGCAGGACCCACAATGCCTGTTCAGGCACTTCCGGGAACAATCAGGGGAGATTTTTCAACCGATTCGGCCGCTTATGCCAACGATGAGCATAGGGGAGTAACCAATATAATTCACATTTCAGCATCGGTGGAAGAAGCAAATTTTGAAAAAAGCTTGTGGTTTACTCCCAAGGAAATTCAGGACTACAAAAGAGCAGACGACCTTATTTAGGTTTCGCTCCGGACTTTTTAACCTCACTAAACTTTATTTTTAAAATAACCAGGAAAAGTAGAATTGAAATAACTTCTGATGCCAGGCAATACTGGCAGTAGGATTTAAGAACAAATGCCTGGGTTAAAAAAAGTACAACCGAAATTATAAGTCCAAGAATTGAATATAAATAAAGGATTAAAAGGCGGATAGAGCCAAATTTTACCAGTAAACTTAAAGATAAACAAAGTAGGAAAGCGTAAAAAATAACTCCAATTAAAGAAATAGGAATCCCCAAAATAGTTGCAAAGTAACTATGTAAAACTACATCACAACGGCTAGAAAGACTACAAATTGGCGTAGAGTTCAAATAATGAAGGACTGTTAAATAAGTTGCGTCGGCAAACCCCAAAAAAGCCAAAACCGCTGCGGCAAGAAGGAGATTATTTCTTGTTAATTTCATTTTGGACCAAGGACTTAAAGTCGTTAAAATTTGTAGGTGAGATAACGTTTCCGTTTAAGTAAAAAGTCGGTGTGGAATTTATGCCAATATTTATTCCCTGATTGTAGCTGTTATTAATAAGATTTTTCGTTGAATCGGCGTTTTCATCATTGTGAAATTTAGTCAAATTTAGGTTCAGTTGTTTGGCATAATCATCAAAAATGCCCTGAGCATTAGGAGAAGCTGCCCAACTTGCCTGATTATCATACAAAAGCTTATACATTTCCCAGAATTTGCTTTGTTTTGCAGCCGCATAAGCAACCTGAGCCGTTAACATTCCGTATTGATGTTGTGGGAGGGGGAAAAACCGGTAGGCGACTCTTAGGTCTTTTGGGTAATCTGTTCTTAATTGTTCGACAAATTTTGAGTACTCGGCGCAGGCTGGACATTCAAAGTCTGCATATTCAATTAAATTTGCTTTTGCAGTTGCGCTTCCGGTTGCAACGTCAGCGGAAGTAATGGGGGAAACCGTATTGGAAGATTCATCTTTTGGAGCCGACACAACTGCCGCAACGCCCCAGATTATTAAGCCCAAAATAACAATTCCGACTATCCAAAAAGCGATTTTTTTGTAGGTTTTTTGCTTTTGTTCCTTTTCCAATTTTTGCAAATTTTCTTGTTTTTTAAGCTCTTTGCGTTCTTTTTTGGTTAACTTTTCCATAAGAAATAGTTTACCAGATTTTTTTTAAAATGGCGAGGGGATTAAGCTTTTGCTAAAGGGAACGGAGATTTTTATAAAATAAACGATCATTTCCTCTTCCTAAGGAAACTTGATATATTAAAAATACGGTCAAGTTTATTAATTACTCCAGTAGGATTTAAGCATTCATCGGATTGTTGATCTTTTATTGTTTCATGTAACATGCGCGGATAATACAGCAAGTTTTTGACCTTGTCAATAATTTGTGTTGGCAGACCACATCGGTAAGACTTTGAAGAAGTGCTCATGAGCATACTCCAAAGGAGTTTTGTAATCAAGGGCTTGATGAGGTCTATAGGAATTGTATTTAACAAGCCAGTTGGTTAA
>Ga0182027_10009248_pt1 | contig 14198 bp, 13 predicted proteins | sample 712E1DmetaG_FD_121300 | JGI IMG/M metagenome (GOLD analysis project Ga0182027, IMG submission 121300) | Permafrost microbial communities from Stordalen Mire, Sweden - 712E1D metaG (Illumina Assembly) | ecosystem: Environmental > Terrestrial > Soil > Wetlands > Permafrost | place: Sweden...
GGGGTGTGTTAAAGCTGAATTGTTTTGACCAAATTTTTCTTTCGCCTCGTCAATTTCCGCAATCACATTTTCCACCAGATATTTTTTATCCAAGAAAAAATTCAAATACGGTCCGGCCGCCTTGGCGCCGGTTATCACGTCGTTGTATTTTATGCCGTTCAAAATTTTGTCGCTTATTGCATTCGGCGCAATGCCGAGTTTTTTCGCCAAGCCAAAAAGCGCGATGCCCAGGTCGCCAAATTCCGGATTCGGCGGAATGATTAAATCGTCCGCCGTTGCCAATTCCGCACCTAAAATTTCATTAATCTTGGCAATTATTTCAAATTTTATTTTTTTCCAAGCATTCATGATTTCGTCATTCCCGTCCCCGTTTTCACGAGGATAAACTCCGGCGGGAACCCAGACTAATTTATTAAATATAACTTCATTTTATGGTAAATAATGCGTTTTGGCAAGAACAAACTGATTAACCTGTTGCCAATAAAAAAACCGCGCCAAGCAACGCTTGAGGCGGTTTGTGTTTTTTAACCGTTATAAAGATCAACGGTTTGAACGATGGTTTCGATGCGAGCCATGGCGCCGACGCCGATGTCACCGCAGGCGAGAGTCGCTTTGACCGGCTCAACCTCTATAAATCTTACATAACGTTTAGTTAAGGCGTTGATATGTTCGCCGGTTATCGGATCGAGCCACATTTCCGTGTTCATTGCCGGAGCGACAACGAACGGTTTTTGTTTCGTCCAGGCGCGGGCGACGCAACAGAGAAAATTGTCGCAAATGCCGCAGGCTATTTTTGCCAAAGTATTGGCGTCGAGCGGCGCGATCAGCAAAAGATCAGCCCAGGTGCGGAATTCGATGTGCCGTACCGGATCATTTTTGTGATAGCCGCCGACAGGCCATTCGTGTTTATCGCAGAAAAGCGGAATTTGTTCCCGACCGTTTTTGGTTTCAACTTCCAGATAATTTACGCCGCCAATTGGGAGAAAATATAATCCCGGATTGGTAGCGACGATCTGAACTTCGTGTCCGGCATTAATCAGCGCGGCGGTCAGTTTTGGTGTCAGGATTCCGGCAACACTGCCGGTCACCCCTAAAATTATTTTCATAAGCCCATTTCCTTTCGTATGGCTTTGGCCAGATCCTGGCGCGAAACCGGCGTGGTGGTTTTGGCAGTGATTATTTCGGCTCGTTCGTTTGACCATTCCAGACAGTTGGCTACAATCATATCGGCGTGGCTGGCGACGCGGCTTTTTTCCGCAATGCTTTTTAATTCCGCATCGCTAATGCCGACTTGCAGTTTGAACTTTACCAGATAGCCTTTGAATCCCCAGGGTTTACGGATTTTGTCGACGATTTTTTCCGTCGGCACCATTCGCAAGTAAAGTTCTTTATGCGCGGAAGACATTTTTTTGCTGCTGTCGATTGGCGTCAACATCTCTGTCGCTTTTCCTCGCAGAAAAACACCGGTGACTTTATAATCGCTGACGGCGGCGGAATGGATTACGACATCGTATTTTACCAGGCGAATTTCTTTTTCCATGGCCGCGTATAATTGATCGTAGGTTCGGTAGGGAATGACGCACATTCTGAAGGTGTCTTTGTTGGAGAGCAAGCCGGGATTGGAGGTAATCAGCGTGACGAGATGTCCTCGGCCGGCAAAATGTTTGGCGATTTCGGTTCCGGTACGACCCTTAAAAATATTGGTGATGGCGCGGACTTGATCAATTGGCACCGTCGTCGCCCCGGCTGTCACTAAAATATTCCTCTTTTTCATTTTTATCTTCCTTTCGGCGGCAAGAGTCGCTGAGCGTTGCCGCTCAACAACATTTCTTTTTCCGCCCGGTTGAGGTTTAATTCTTCCACCAAATTCAAAGTGTCTTGGTATGATTGGATTGGAAAGTCGCTGGCAAATAGAACGCGGTTCGCACCGAATGGCAAAGCGAGAAATTTTTTTATCTCACCAACTAACATGGTGCGGTATGTGGGTGTGTCCTCTTTGCTTGCGGAAACGAATTGACCGGAGATGTCGGTATGGATATTCGGGCATTTTAACATCGCATCGCGCATTTCTTCAAAATACGGATTGGCCAGATGGCAAGCAATGAATTTTACCTTGGGAAAATTTCTTGCTGTTTTGGCCAACTGAATTGGCATCGATAGAAATCCTTGTTCATCTAAATTACATTTTTGCCGGCTGCAGCGAAATTTTTTTTCATTGCGCATCTCCTCGGTGCAACAATGATGTAATTCGCCCAAATGCACGGCCACCGGCAGACTGAATTCTTCTGCCAAGCGGTAGACGGGATTGAATCGCCAATCGGAAAGGATGATGTTCTGATAGCCGGGATAAAGTTTCAGACCTTGGATTGAAAAATTTTCCGCCAGTTGGCGCAATTCAAACAAGGCTATTGCCAAATTTTCTTCTTCCAAATTCAAGCTGCCGAAACAGCCAAACAATTTGTCGCCGCCAATTCTCTTGATCAGTTCCAGATTATGCAATCCGGAATTTTTTAGAGGAAAATAAGTTGCCATCAGATAGATTTTTTCAATGCCGAATCTATCGGCCAATTGGTGCAAATCGGCAATGTCGGCGCTGGCGGTGTGCAGGTTCCAAAGCTTGTGCCGAGACGTGTGGGCATGGATATCGATGATCATCGTAAATTCCTTTCTTTTATGTTTATTTTGTCAAAGAACCAACCCACTATTATAATAGTTTTTGTATTTTTGTCAATAATGATAATAATAAATTGATATATTTTACGGATTGTTGCTATAATGAAAACGTAATCATTCTAATTTTTTATTTCCCTGCCTGCCGGCAGGCAGGTTAATTGCTATGAACGACACTCTCATCACTTTCGTCCGCCACGGGAAAAATCACATCGGTCTTGATTCCACGCCATGGCATGCCGGGCCGAGCTTGAATCCGGAAGGTAGAAAACAGGCCGATAAGACCGGCAAATATTTAAAGCATTTCGCTTTTGATTTGGTTTTGTCGTCCGATATGAATCGCGCCGCCGAAACCGCCAAAATAATCTGTAAGTATCAAAAAAATATCAAGCCGGAAAAAATAAATTTTTGCCGCCAGCTGGCCGAGCACGATGAGATTGTTTACGGCTACACGCACAAGAAAAAAATTACGCCGGACGGCGAATGGGCGAAAGCGCATCGCACTGTCAAATTTTTCAAAGATGTTTTAAAAAAATACAAAGGCAAAAGAATTATGATTGTCGCGCACGGCAATGTCATCCGCGCCTGTGTCGGGGCCGCACTCGGTTTTCCTCTCCACTATTCGCCGGAGTTGAATTCTTTTAACTGCTCAGTCACCACCATCGCTTTCCGCGCCTCGCGTTTGAAAGCAATTTTTCATATTAATAACACTGAACAGATCGGTGAACATTCATTTTTAAAGCGCCTGGAGTCGGTGCAATTTATTTCTGATTATTCCAAGATTGTCGCCGATGGCGCGGTTTGTTGATTTTGTTCTTGACGGCGCATTTTTTCTTTGTTAAAGTTGGCAAATTGAAACAGTTCTTTATATTTCAGCCATGAGAAAGGAGAAAAAATGATCGACCGCAGAGTCATGGAATTGACTAAACAGGCCAGCCATCTTAAAGAAAGCAACCCGAAAAAAGCCTTGAAAATAATCCAACAGGCGAAAAAAATCAATCCGGTCGCTAAAAAAGATGTTTATATCTTGGTAATCCAGAGTTATTGCTACTTGAAATTGCGAAAGCCGGAGCGCGCCGAAGCAATCGCCAAAAAAGCGATTAGTTTGGGCGGCAGTCCGTTCGCTTTCAAAATTTTGATCAAAGCTTTGGTCATCAGCGGCAATTTTAATCAGGCCGAAGAATTCATCGCCAAGGCCGCGCAAACCAAGAATGCCGGTAACAATAAAAATCAGCTGGCGCATCTGTATTTGGTCAAAGGCGATTTGCCTGCCGCCGAAACCGCCGCTCGCGAAGCCGTGCGCCTAAAAGATAATTCGCCCGCCATCGGAATTTTGGGCGAGGTGTTGCGCAAGCAAAAAAAATACGCCGAAGCGCTGGATGAATTGGAAAAAATAAAACCGGCGGAAAGAATGTATCATGACTATTTGTGCCGAGCCTATTGCCTGATGCATTTGCATTTCTTTGCCGAAGCGCAAGAGCAATTTCGCTTGGCGGAAAAAAGTTTGGCGCAGGATAATTTCGGCTATTTTGATTCTCGGATCAGGCTTAATGCCGGCTACATATTTTTATTTCAAGAGACATTGATAGCAGGCGAGACCGTTGGAGACGAACTTTTAGCCAGAGTAAAAAAAGCGGCTCATTGGCTGAAAGAAAAAAGAAAGGATTCCGACATCGGCAAATTTCAAAGAAGCGATATGTTGTCCGCGCTGAGAGCGGCACAGTTCTATAATTTATAACAAGCTCGGCATTGGCGCCGGGCTTTTTTAATACGATTGACAGCCGCTCGGCTTCATTATAATATGAAAGCGCTATTACAGTCGGCACATTAAAAGAATGAAATCATTTCAAAAATGATCAGCCGTCTGATAATAAATCAAGAAAAGGAGAAAAAAATGTATGTTAAAAAATGCACAGTAAACATTAAAAAAGGGCTTCACGCCCGTCCCAGCGCGCTAATCGCGGTTGAGGCGGTAAAATATTCTGACCACGAAAAAGTATTCATCCGCAAAGTCAACGACAATCAGGAACCTGCCAAAGCCGGAAGCGTCATGGATTTGCTGGTGCTATCCGCATCCTATAAAATCGAATTGGAAGTTTATTCCAATGACGACTCGGCCGCCGCCACAGTGGACAATATTGCGGATTTTATTAACAATTTGCGAGAATAAAAATCACGCTTATCCCCCAAGAGCAATCTTCGGGGGATTTTTTTTGCGGCTCTTTTAAAATATTTTATTTGTGTTAATATAGAGGCGGTTGACTTATTTCATCCATCACCAAGGAGAAAATATGAAAGTTCTTTTTATTTACCCACAATGCCCGGATACCACTTTCTGGAGCTTTAAGACTGTTTTGTGGAAATTTTTGCGCAAGAAAACGGCTTTTTCGCCGCTCGGCCTCTTAACCGTGGCCGCGATGCTGCCGAAAATTTGGCGGAAAAAATTGATCGATTTGAACCGCGATCCAGTCTTGCGCGATGCCGACATCGCCTGGGCCGATCTGGTAATGATTAGCGCGATGATTATCCAAAAGGAAAGCGCCAAGGAAGCAATCCGGCGCTGCAAAGTTTTAGGCAAGACCGTTGTGGTCGGCGGACCGCTTTTCAGCGGCAGCTATAAAATTTTTACGGACAATTATTTTGTTCTTGACGAGGCCGGATTGATCGCGGATTTTCCCGGTATTGATCATTTTGTTTTGGACGAAGCGGAAATAACGTTGCCGCCTTTTTTAAAAGATTTGGAAAGAGGCCAAGCGAAAAAAATTTATACCGCCGCCGCCAAGCCGAATCTTTGGCAGTCACCGGTTCCGGATTGGTCGCTCATTAAATTGCCCGACTATACAACCGCCTCGATTCAATTTTCGCGCGGTTGTCCGTATGACTGCGATTTTTGCTGCGTCCACGAGATGCTGGGCCGGAAAATGCGCGCGAAAAGTTCCTCGCAGATTATCGCCGAGCTTAACGCACTGTATCTTGCCGGCTATCGGGGAAGTATTTTTTTTGTTGACGATAATTTCGTCGGCCTCCGCGCCGCGGTCAAAGAAGTTTTGCGCGCCGTCATCAAGTGGCAGGAGGAGCATAATTTTCCTTTTGACTTTTTGACGCAAGCGAGCGTGGACATGTCCGACGATGAAGAATTGTTGGAACTGATGCGCCGTGCCGGTTTTAAAAAAGTATTTTTGGGCATCGAAACGACCAACATCGAAGGTTTGCGGGAAAGTCACAAAATGCAGAATGTCCGCCGCAATCTGAAAGAAACCGTTAAAATCATTCATCGCCACGGCATCCAAGTTATGGCCGGAATGATTGTCGGTTTTGATGCCGACACCCCGAAAATTTTTGACGAGATGTTCAAATTCCTGCAAGAAGCGGGCATCATCACCGCCATGGTCAATATGCTTACCATATTGCCGGGCACGAAACTGTGGGTGCGGATGAAAGCTGAGGGCAGATTGTTGAGCGACACCGGAGGCGATTCGGTTTCCGCTGAGCTGAATTTTAAACCGACGATGGGCTCACAAGAACTTTCCGAAGGCTATCGCCGCCTGCTGTTAAAACTTTATCAGCCCAAACATTATTATCGGCGCTTGCGGCAGATGATGAAAGATTTGCGCGCCGGCAAAGGAAAAAAAATTTCGTTTTCTGATGTCCGCGCTTTCTGCCAAAGTCTGTGGCGCATCGGGATTTTTTCCCGCAGCAACTGGCGATACTTTAAATTGCTGCTGCGAACTTCTATTTTTAAAAGGCGTTCTTTGCCGGCGGCGGTGGAAGCGGCGATAATTTTCGTCCACTACAATAAGTTATCTCGCCAAGTCGCCAAAAAAATCGCGAAAAAATATTCTCACCCCCAATCATAAAATCATTCCAACAGCGGAGCTTCCTTAAGCTCCGTTTTTTATTCCCCCCTCCTTTTCAAGGAGGGGTTTGGGGGTGGTTCAATTTTTTTTGAATAAATATCCTTAATAAGCTAAAATAGAAATATGATTTAATAAATTAATCAAGGAGGGGTATGACAAAAATCAAAGACATGCCGCGTTTCGCGCGGCCAAGGGAAAAATTAATCGAGAAAGGCGCGCAAAATTTGAAAGACAAAGAACTGCTCGCCATTCTGCTCGGCACCGGCCGAGCCGGAAAAAACGTTTTGGAAGTGGCGGAAGAAATTCTCGCCAAACACCCGATGAAAAATTTATTGGCGCTCGATTACAAAAAATTAGCCGAAATAAAAGGCATCGGCCCGGGCAAAGCCTGCGCGCTTCTCGCCGCGTTTGAACTCACGAAGCGCGCGCTGGAAGTGGAAGACAATAATTTGCCGGCAATCAATTCCGCCCGCGACGCCGTCGACCAATTGCAAGAATTGCGCCAAGCCAAAAAAGAAAATTTTGTCGTTCTCTATCTCAACGCCCGCAACCAATTAATTCACAAAGAAATAATTTCTATCGGCACCATCAGCGCCAGTCTCATCCACCCGCGCGAAATTTTCGAGCCGGCGATAAAATTTTTAGCCAGCCAAATCATCGCCGCCCACAATCATCCCTCCGGCGACCTCTCGCCCTCGGATGAAGACATAAAAGTGACCCGGCGCCTGACCGCGGCCGGCGAATTGCTCGGCATTGAAGTTTTAGATCATTTAATAATCACCGCTACTGGATTTACCAGCTTGAAAGAAAAGGGGAGTATTTAGTTTTTGTCATTGCGAGCGCCTCGCGAAGCAATCCCGATAATTGACGAATATATTAATGTACGCTATTATGTACATATAAATAATTTTTGTTATCCTGAGCCCGCGGCGAAGGATCTATTCACGCCGTAATTATGTCTATCAAAAATATTCTATCCATTACCGAAGCTCGCAAAAATATCTTCAAAATATCCGACGCCGTCCAAAAATCCGGAGTCTATTATACTTTGGTTCAGCACGGCCGCCCCAAAGCTGTTTTAATGTCCGCCGAACAATTTGACTCTTGGCAGGAAACAATAGAAGTGATGCGCGATTTCCCGAACTTAAAAAAAGATATTAAAGAAGCCCAAGAAGATTTGCGCTTGGGCAGAACAATTTCTCTGGAAGAAGTTTTAGCCAAACAAGGATATGTCTTAGCTGATAAAGCGAAAAAATCTTATGTTCCATTTAGAGATAAGCCGAAAAGCCGGCAAAGAACTCGAAAAAATTCCAAGCCCGCAAAGAGATAGGATTATTAAGAAGTTCGCCGATTTAACCAATAATCCATATTTGGGAAAAAAATTGGAGGGGGAATATGAGAATTGCCGTTCGGTTTATGTTTGGCCTTACCGCATCATATATATGGTTTTAAAAGACAGACTTTTGGTTTATGTAATTAATGTCGGCCACCGCCAAGGAGTTTATAGATAAAATTGCAAAAAATTCAAAAAATTAAGCTTAATTTGTTAAATAAATATTTATGAAAAAAATTTTAACAATCATCGCAACTTTATTTTGTCTGGTTTTTTCCGGTTGTTCTTTGGTTAAAACGGAAATCAAGCCAATCGCAACAGACAGCTCCGTGCCGGCGGTGGTAAATCAAATAGAAACGGCGAGTAGCACTCAAAATAAAACAGTTAACGTTGTTGCCGAAGACACTGTAACCCCAGATGTTGTTTTTGCCGGAAAGACCTTATATGATTTGGCAACTGAATTTAAAAAATCAGCGGCAAGCTCCACGCCGGAAGAAGAAAATTCTATTTTGCAAAGTATAGTTAAAGAGCTTTCCTTTATGAAGGATTGCCGCCGTGGAACATTACTGGAAGATGAAAATATTGTTTCTAAAATTATCAGCGAAACTTCTCTTTATTATTGCGCTGAAAATAAAAACGGGTTTGCTAAAAATATTGAGATTGCTTTGGCTGTTCAGGCTTATCAAAATTGTTTGGCCAAAAATTCTTCCCAAGCCGCAACTTTGGGTGGACAATATTATTTCTACAAAACATATTCTTTAAGTTTTGCCGCTAATTTTGCAATCGACTCTATATTAAAAGGTTCATTAGAAAAACATCCGGATTGGTGTCAAGAAAATTTAACCGAAACAGAAAAGGAATATTGCCTTAATTTAAACAATAAATCCATTGCGAATGAATTGTTACAGTACTATAAGATTACCGGCATTCCACAAGCCTTTGCCCAATCAGCCATGTTGTATAAAGATTTGGGATACAGCAAGTCTTCCGTTAGCGCTCCGGAAAATTCTGAGCAATCCGCAATTGATAAAATGGCCACCATTAAAAAAAGCATGGAAGAAAATAGCAAATATCCCCAGTGCAGCGCAACAATAACCGCTGCCGCTAGCGACGAAATGTCTTTACCCGGCGGAATCATTGAAAGCGTGGACGATTTGATTTTAGGAGCGGAGGACAAAATCAAGGACGAAATTCTTGGCAAAGCCGACAAGATAGTTTCAATTTTAGATTTCTCCAAGCAAGAAATTTCCGACACAGTCAGTGGTGCGCAATACGCCGGTCTTTCAAGCACGCTTTTGGCTTTTGCTCATCCGGAAAAAGGCGTTCGCTTTTCACCATCACCAATTATTGATTTAAAAAATAATGTTGTTTTAAAACCGGAAGATGCGGAATCAATCGTTAAAGATAAAACATTGTTGTATAATTGGGGTAATAATAGTGAAGGCAAAAATATTAAAATGGGTTTTAATGATTTTTCGATGAAAGTTATTTATGATAAAAATTATGCGCACACTTCCGGCGCCACTTATAATAAATTTGCCGGACAAATAAAAGTTGACTACCAGGGAGTCTATCCCAAAAGCCGATTTGTTGAATATTCTTTTCCAGCCCAAAACGGAGAACGCGAGCATGCTTTATGGTTGTTTTTCGAGGTTTATGATAACGAATGGTATTTAGTGGGAATGGTGCATAGTTAAGTAATTGTAAGTTAGACAATAAAATCGCTAAAATAATATAAGATGTTAATAAACTGGCTTATTATGAAAAATATTTTTAAAATTTACGTTTTAGCTTTAGCTGTTATTGTTTTGACCGGATGTTCAATTGGTCCGGTTAAAAATATAAGTACGGAAAATCAGAAAGAAATACCAAAAACAGAATTAGCGACAAGCGCGAATCAGATTGCGCCGGAAGTAAAAATCGCGGAACCGCAATCAACGCCGCAACCCCCAATAACTACTTCCACCGTGCAACTAACGCCGCAACCTTCGACGGTTACTTTTACGCTCGATAAAGCAATTGCCGCCTTGAATGGCAAAACTGTCCTTGATTTGGAAAAAGAGATGTATGATTTTTATAAAGCCGATAAACCGACCGAAGAAAAATTAGCGGGATATTTTAAGGAAGTTGATTTTTTAAATTCTTGCGCGACCGGTACGCAAAAATATTTGGCGCCCAAAACCGGTTTGTCCCCGGAAAATTATATTACGGAAACTCCGATTGTTTCCTCCGGCACCGATCAAGAAAGTTTTGACAATAATTTATCTACCGCCTTTACCTTAAAGAAATATCAAGATTGTCTTTTAAGTAATTTAGATTCACCCCAAAGCGCTCCGGCAAAATTTTATTATTATAATTCTCTGGCCAAATCGCTGGCTGGCAGTTTTGTCGAAGGAGCGGCGTTTTTGCTGAATTTAAAAGATAATTCCGGCGGTTGCGCCAAGGTTAACGATGCAGAGAAGAGAAGTTTTTGCAAAAATTTTAATGAGCAGGGAGTTATCGCCGATTTAAGAGATTATTACAATATGAGCGGGGTCATTCCGGCGATAAAAAAGATTTACGCCGAAGAACTGACAAAAGACAAGACCGAACTTAAGGATTCTGGTTTTAAAGAATCATATATCCCGACGACCACGGATGAATACATAACAAAAAAAATAATCAGCAATCAGCATCAAATATTGTCTTTCAGAGAGGAAGATAAAACCGGCGATTTGAAAGAATTTAATGACGAAGTTCCCGGTCCGATAGAAACAATAGAAGATGTGTTTCAAAAAACATATCCCGAATAGAAAATAATGAATAGATAAGCTAAAAACACCAGAAATCAAGCTGAAATCGGCTTGATTTTTGGTTTAAAAGAGAGTACGATAAAAGTCTAAATATGCGTTTGATAAAGATTAAGGCATGACACATCAATTGATTGGATAATTAGAGAACTGGTGCACACAAAATTAAGAGTTATTATAAAAAGAATGTTAAAGATGTTCGTGGGATATGAAAAATTGGCCACGGAAAACATTTTGCAGTGGGCCAAGTTTTTTGTGGGCGAGATAATTAATAGTTAATTATTTATTTTAAATAAAATATGCCAATTCCGCAGGACTTTCAAGACATAATACTTCCTTTGTTGCAAAAATTATCAGATAAACAAGAGCATGAAACAAATTTGATTATTGATTCTTTGGCTGATTATTAGTAGACAATACTTTTAAAAAATAATATATTTATTTTTTATGAACCGCGTCAAAATAATTCTCATTTTCGTCGTCATCGCCCTTTTGCTTTTTGTCGCTGTCTTTTTCTACGGCCGATACGAGGGCACGCAGGCGGCTTTACTTAAAGCTCGGCCGGCGACTGTTAGCTCGCAGATTATTCTTGACCGGATTACGAGCCAGTATTTTTTGGTGACCAAAACTGTTTTTATGGATAGCAAGGTGGAAATTGACACCCCGAAAAATAATAATTGGACTGATTTGTTTGTCGGCAAAAAGATTATTGTTGACGGGGTAATTCGAACCGATGTTGGGGTGGATATGAAAAATTTGAGTCTGGATAATATTGTTGTTGATTCGGAGAAAAAGACGGTGACAATAAAATTGCCGCATGCGGAGATTTTGAATTCTTCTTTGTATGGCCAGCTTGATTTTAGCGAGAACACGGCGATTGTGGATAAATTAAAAAGTTTCTTTAACGATACGCAGAATGCGGATTATAATTTGGCACTGCAAACTTTGATTGAGAATTCCAAGACTCAGGTGTTAGCGGACGAGGATATTTTTACGCAAGCGCGAGCGGATTCGGTGAAGTTGGTGGATTTGATTGTGTCGGGGATGCTTAAAGATTGCCAGGTTGTAATCGAATAGGTTTATCTATATAGGATTGTTTATACTAAATCAAACTTCTCGTAACCAGATCCCTCGCTAAACGCTCGGGATGACAAAAGTTAGGGATGCTTAAGGATTATCAGGTGGTGATTGAGTAAGGTTATTTATACTGTATCAAGCTTCTCGTAACCAGATCCCTGCCTACCGGCAGGCAGGCTTCGCGAGGCGCTTCCGCCCAAGGCGGACGCGGCAGGATGACAAGGTTATAAGGCGCGACAGATTTTAAATTAAAATATAAATAAGATAAAAATTTATGGAGGGGAAAAACAAGACAATCGCAATGGGTGGTTGTTTTTTGTTGTTAATTTTGGGACTTAAATTTAAATAGGATTTTTGCTATACTGTTAATGCTTTTAAAATAGATTAAATAATGAAAAAACTTTTGAAACAATATTTCGGCTACGATGAATTTCGTCCTTTGCAGGAGGAGATTATTAATAATGTTTTGGCGGGGAACGATAGTTTTGTTTTGATGCCGACCGGGGGCGGCAAGTCGCTTTGTTTTCAGCTGCCGGCTTTGAAATTTGCCGGCATCACTTTGGTTCTTTCGCCGCTGATCGCTTTGATGAAAGATCAGGTTGATTCGATGCGGGAATGCGGAATTGGGGCGGAGTTTATCAATTCCAGCTTAACGCCGGATGAGATTTCCGGGGTCTATAAAAAAATAAAAGCGGGGAGCGTGAAGCTTTTATATATTGCGCCGGAAAGATTTGCGTTGCCCGCCTTCCAAGATTTTTTAAAAAGTTTGGCGATAAATTTGATTGCGGTTGACGAGGCTCATTGTATTTCCGAATGGGGGCATGATTTTCGCCCTGATTATCGCAGTTTGGGCGCGCTGAAAAAAGTTTTTCCCGGCGTGCCGATTATCGCTTTGACCGCGACGGCTACCGAGCGAGTCCGCGCTGATATTTTAAAACAATTAAATTTAACCAAAGCTAAAATTTTTATTTCCAGCTTTAATCGCGAGAATTTAAAAATTAGCGTGATTGAAAAAAAAGAGGCTTTTCCCAAATTGGTTGCATTGTTGGATAAACACCGTAATGAATCCGCGATTATTTATTGTTTTTCTCGAAAAGAAACCGAAGATTTGGTGAAAAATTTGCAGCTGAATAATTTTAGCGCTCGCGCCTATCACGCCGGCCTTGATAAGAAAGAGCGAAAAATGACGCAAGATCTTTTTATCAAAGACAAGGTGGATATTATTGTGGCGACGATTGCTTTTGGCATGGGCATTGATAAATCCGATGTCCGCTTGGTGGTGCATTATACTTTTCCCAAAACACTGGAAGGTTATTATCAGGAAATCGGCCGCGCCGGCCGCGACGGGCTGGATAGCGACTGCGTGATGTTTTATACTTACGCCGACACGCGCAAGCACCAGTTTTTTATCAATCAAATCGAGGATGATACTTTGCGCCGAATGGCCGAGGAAAAATTGGCTGATGTTTTGAATTACGGCGAGCTTGATACTTGCCGCAAGAAATATTTGCTTAAATATTTTGGCGAAGAGCTGACGGCCGATAATTGCGGCGGCTGCGATGTTTGTTTAACTCCGAAAGAAAAATTTCCAGCTAAAATAGTAACGCAAAAAATAATTTCCGCGATTATCCGCACGGGAAATCGTTTTGGCAAAAATTATATCATTGATGTTTTGCTGGGTAAAGCCACACAAAAAGTGAAAAGAAATAATCATCATGAGCTGTCGGTTTTTGGCATCGCGAAAGATTTTTCCGAAAACGGTTTGGCGCAAATTATTAATCAGCTGGTGAACCTGGGATATTTGTTAAAAAGCGAGGGGGAATATCCGACAATCAGCGTTTCGCGCCAAGGACTTTTGTTTTTGAAAAATAATGAGGAATTGGAATTAACCAAACCCAGAGCTGAAATTGCTTCGGTGAAAAAAGTTAAAAAAGGTGAGATTGATTATAATCAAGAATTATTTGAGGAGCTTCGCGCCTTGCGCAAAGAATTGGCAGGCAAAGCTGATGTGCCGCCATTTGTTATTTTTAGCGATGCGTCTTTGCGGGAAATGTGTGCATATTTTCCTTTAAACCAGGAAGAATTTTTAAGCATTAGCGGGGTTGGGGCAAAAAAACTAGAGCAATATGGCAAGATTTTTTTGGCGTGCATCGGAGAATTTGTTACCAGCCATAATATTTCCAAAGCGGAAGCGCCGGTAAAAAATAAAATAATCAAAGAAGAAAGAGTTATAAAAATGTCCGCGGAGAAGCCGCAGTTTTGCGCCAAGACTAGAGAACTGCTGGTTAAAAAAATACCGGTCGAAAGAATTGCCAAGCATCAAGATTTGGCGGCCTCGACAATTATTAATCATATTGAAAAAATGATTGACTCGGGCGAGCGCTTGGATTTGGAATATTTAAAATTGCCGCTTGATAGTTATCATAAAATTGAATCAGCTTTTACGGAGCTGGGCGATGAAAAATTAAAACC
>Ga0182027_10009249_pt1 | contig 14197 bp, 7 predicted proteins | sample 712E1DmetaG_FD_121300 | JGI IMG/M metagenome (GOLD analysis project Ga0182027, IMG submission 121300) | Permafrost microbial communities from Stordalen Mire, Sweden - 712E1D metaG (Illumina Assembly) | ecosystem: Environmental > Terrestrial > Soil > Wetlands > Permafrost | place: Sweden...
GCATTCGCAGCATCGAGGTTGACATTGATCACGGCCTGCGCATCAACGGCGAGGTGGTGAAGTTGAAGGGCGGCTGTGTGCATCACGACAACGGCCTGTTGGGTTCGGCCGCCATTGACCGCGCGGAGGAGCGTCGCGTCGAGGTTTTGAAGGCCAACGGCTACAACGCGATTCGCACCAGCCATAATCCGCCCTCGCCAGCTTTTCTTGATGCCTGCGACCGGCTGGGGATGATGGTGATTGACGAAGCCTTTGACTGCTGGAATCTCGGCAAGAACGATGACGACTATCATCTCTATTTCAACGACTGGTGGGAGCGCGACATCAAGAGCATGTTGTTGCGCGACCGCAATCATCCCAGCGTCATTTTCTGGTCCATCGGCAATGAGATTGACGGCCGCCGCAAACCCGAGGGAGTCGCCATTGCCAAGAAGCTGCACGACGCGGTAAAGAGCATCGATCCCGTGCGGCCCATCACCATGGCGGTCCCCGGCCCCTACGACCACAACCTGCCGCAGTGGCAGGCCAACGATCCCTGCTTTCTCCATCTCGATGTGGGCGGCTACAACTATCAATGGCAGCAATACGAGCTGGACCACAAGCGCTTTCCTCAGCGCATCATGATGGGCACGGAATCGTTTCCCATCGAAGCCTACGACAGTTGGCGTTATGCGGAAAAACTCAGCTACGTGCTGGGGGACTTCGTCTGGACGGCCATCGATTATCTCGGCGAGTCCGCCATCGGTCATACCATCCTCTCCATGGAGCCTGCCAATTGGCGCCAGAAGTATCCGTGGTTCATCTCCTACTGTGGCGATATCGATGCCGTCGGCCACAAGAAACCGCAATCGTATTATCGCGATGTCCTGTGGGGGCAGAGCAAGTTGGAGATGGCGGTCCAGCGGCCCTTGCCGGCGGGAAGAACGGAGACCCTGTCCTCGTGGGGCTGGGTGGACGAGTTGCGCAGTTGGACGTGGCCCGGCCTCCACGGCAAGACCCTCAATGTGCGTGTGTACACCGCGGGTGATCAGGTCAAGCTTCTTCTGAACGGGAAGGAAATTGGTTCGGCGCCGGTGCCGGAATCCGCCAAGCTCATCGCCATCTTCCCCGTGCCTTACATGGAAGGTGAACTGCGCGCAGTCGCGTACAAAGATGGAAAGGAGATCGCCTCGCAGACTCTCAAGACCGTGGGCAAGCCAGCGCGGCTCCGGCTGACTGCTGATCGGCAGACGATTCACGCCAGCCGCAATGACTTGGCCTTTGTCACCGTCGAGATGCTGGATGCGTCGGGCGCGCTTATCCCGGATGGCGTCCGCACCATCGATTTCCAAATCGAGGGAGTGGGAGAACTCGCCGCCGCCGGCAGCGCCAATCCCAAGGACGTCACCAGCTTCCGCCAGCCCACCTGCCGATCCTATCGCGGAAAATGCATTGCCATCTTGCGTCCCACCGGCCGGGCCGGGACCATCACGCTGCGCGCCAAATCCGCGGGCTTGGAGCCGGCGACCGTGCTGGTGACGTGCGCAGCGGGGGCCGTCTGAGGTAGCGGCGGGTTTACCCCGCCAGATTTGGATGGATGAAGTGAGGGTGTGAGATGCGCACCGTCGCAGCCCTTGGGTTACTGCTTCTTTCCGGAATTTACGCCCCAAATGGTTTCGCGACGACGATCGCAATTATAAGCAACCGGGCTGAGTATCGAGGTACGCAAGCCGTTTTCGTGGGCACGGTGGTCTCGGTCGCCCCCGCACGTTATCCAAGTTATCGTGGGTACATGGTTCGATTTCGTGTGGACAAGCGATGGAAAGGGCCTAAAGTTCCCGAACTCAGCGTGCGCTCCGACCAGGGCTATGCCGGATGCGGTCCGCGGTTTGAGGTCGGGGAGAAGTACCTGGTTTATGCCGGAATCGAGCAGGCACAGCCTGACGACCCTCCGGAGCTTGCGGTTGACCCATGCTCGCGCAGTAGGCGACTCGACCGGCAGACGTCCAAAGAGGTGCGAGGGTACAAAGAGCTTAATAGTATGTGGTTTCGGCTATGGTCGCACTTGCCCCTCTGAGGGCCATAAAGACTGCGATTGCTGGAGCGGGGTAGCGCGGAGAACTCGATGCGAAAGATATGCTTTCTGGTTGCGGCGCTGGCGACTATCGTTGTCTTGCCGCAGTTCGTAGCCGCCCAGAGTCTCGGAGGAATATTCCCGGATATTACGCAGCAGCAGGATTATGTTTCCCGGCGCGTCTCCAGCTATGACGTCACGGGCGCGAACGCAGACAACAAACTGTTGGCGAGTGGTCAAACGCTGACCGTGTTCGATGCGGCGGGGCCCGGCGACATCACGCATATCTGGTTTACCCTTTCGAGTCACGAGCCTTTATATCTGAAGAAGCTGGTCCTGCGCATGTATTGGGACAACGAATCGACTCCGAGCGTGGAAGCACCCATCGGTGGCCGGTGATTGGGAAGAGACCCCTCACCCGTCCCGCGCCCGCTGGAGAAAGCGCGCGGCGCGGTCCACCCTCTCCCCTCGGAGCGGGAAATAATCGAGAGGCGCGCAGACGCGCCGAGAAGACGACAGCCCTCTCCGAGGGGAGAGGGTGGCGGCAATGCGCCGCCGGGTGAGGGGTCTCTTGCCCGCTGTCTGTTGCAATTTTCGCCGCGCATGGCGGCCTGAATTCTCAAAACGTATAGGGAGGGCAATTTGATCAATCGATCTAATGCGAAGAAATCTCTGGCAGGAGCGTTCCTGCCCATCATGCTTATGGCTTGTACCAGTCTTTTCGCAACCGGCCCTTCGGTGATGCACGGCAAGGTCGTCTACAACATCAAGGACTTCGGGGCGACGGGAAATAAAGCCGATAACGCCCTGCCGGCGATTCAGAAAGCCATTGATACTGCTGCCGTCAAGGGGGGAACGGTATACCTTCCGCCGGGCGACTACACTTCCGGAACGATTCGCCTGCGCAGCCATGTGAATTTTTACCTGGAAGCCGGCGCCACGCTCTACGCCTCGGAAAAACCCAGCGACTTTGCCGACCAGAAGGTAAAGTCCAAGGAAGCCTTGCTGTTCGGCGAAGACCTGGAAGACATTTCCATCGAGGGCCGGGGCACCATCGACGGCCAGCAGAAGTACTTCTGGGCGGACGACACGCTCGAGAGTGCACGCTGGACCCATAAGATGATGCAGATGAAGATGGGTGGTTCGACGGCGCGCAGTTATCCCGCGGGCCATCCCAAGCAGGAGGACTATCCTCACCTGTTGTGGCTGGGGCGCTGCAATAACGTGCAGATCACAGGGCTTTCGTGGCTCCACTCGCCCAGTTGGTCTTTCGCGCTGTTTGCCTGTTCCCGCGTGGTGATCGATGGCATTTACATTTACACCAACCTGCACGATGCGGTTTGGGCCGACGGCATTGACATTGTGAGCTGCCACGACATCAGCATTTCCAACAGCCGGATCGAAACGGGTGACGACTGCATCGCCATTGTTTGCGGAATTCCCGAGTGGGGTCCCGATTACCCGACCGAAAACATCACCATCACCAATTGCCGCTTTTCCTCCGCCTCGGCCGCCATCAAGTTCACCGAGGGGAACAGCCGCCTGGTGCAGCACGTGGTGGTCAGCAACTGCACGATCTATGACACCAATCGCGGCATCACCCTGCAAATTGCCACCGGCGGCACGGTGCGCGACGTGGTCTTCTCCAACATCACCATGGACCTGCACCGCTACGATTGGTTCTGGGCGGGCGACGGCAACGCCTTCAATATTGAAATCCATCGCACCAGCGAATGGAATGAGGAGCCCCCCAAGCCCGGCGAACCGGGACCCGGCTTGATCAAGGACGTTATCTTTCACGACATCATCGTCCACTGCCAGGGAACCTCCAAGATCCAGGGCCATCCGGAAAGGCCGCTGGAGGGAATTACTTTCGCCAACATCAAGTTCTTCATCTCGAGCGATCCCAAGTCGCCTTACGACACGGCTACCTCGGCCATGATTTTCCGCCGCGCGAAGAACCTGAAGCTTCAGAATATCGAAGTGGTCTGGGACAAACCCTCGTCCGACAAATGGCAAAGCGCCCTCGAGGTGGAAGATGTGGATGGCCTCCAGCTTAGCGGATTCAGCGGGAACGCCGCATGGCCGGACCAGAATATTCCCGCCGTCCTTTTGAAGAACGTGAAGAACGCCAACGTGGACAACTCCGTAGCGCGGGCGGACACCAACGTCTTCCTGAAGATCGCTGGCGCTCAGACCCACGACATTCATCTTTTGGGCAACGACTTCCACCAGGCCAAAGTACCGTTCCTGCTGGACCCGGACGTGAAACCTGAAAGCGTCACGGCTTTGGATAATTTCCTGCCGTCCAAGTAGTGCCTTTGGAGCGAACGTAGCGGCGGCTTTACGCCGCCATGTGGCGAGGTAAACTCGCCGCTACATCCTGGCGAGGTAAACTCGCCGCTGCATCTTGGCCTGAGCCGGAAGTCCGGGCCAATAACCCAAAAGGAGTTTCACTGTGAAGAATCACGAAAAGAAAGCAGCTTTGAGCCGGCGGAATTTTCTGAGCGGCTCGGTGGCGGCGACGGTTGCGTCCATTGCCATGCCGGGAAACATGCCGGCCCGCGCGGCGGAGAAAACCGGGCAGGGAATGGCATCGACATCCTCCGATGTTGTTTTCCGCTCCGCCAAGCCCATCTGGCCTAAGGGCCGGGAAAAGGAGATGAATCTCTTTGTGGGCTTCCGCGCGGTATTTCAAGCCCCCGCCGGCAAGCATGTCTACCTGCGCATGACCGGCTGCACGTTCTATCGTGTTTATCTCAACGGGCAATTTCACGGCTGGGGACCGGGCCGCCCTCCCCTCAACTTTGCCCGGGTCGACTCCTGGGACATCACTCCGCTTCTTGTTAAGGGTAGGAACATTGTCGCCGTCGAAGTTGCGGGTTACAACGTCAACGCGTATTACGTTTTGGACCAGCCGTCGTTCCTGCAGGCGGAGGTGGTGACGGATTCGGAAGTGCTGGCGTCCACCGCCGGCGCCGGACAGCCCTTTGTGGCCAGGCTCCTTCCCCATCACATCGAGAAAGTGCAGCGCTACACTTTTCAACGCACCTTCTCCGAGGTGTATCACCTGGAGCCGCACTGGAACGCCTGGCGCGAACATGCCGAGGTTCCCTTTGGGCCCGTGGCCTGCGCGGTCTATCCCCAACGCAAGTTGATTGCGCGCGGGGTTCCGTTCCCCAACTACGTCAAGCGGCAACCGGAGATGATCGCGGCGGAAGGCGAGTTTGACTGGAGCGGCAACGCGCCGAAGAGTTTGATGGAGGATCGCTCCATCCCCTCCGCCGCCAGAATCGGGCCGGATATGCTGGGATATGCCTGGACGGACCTCGATGAGATTCCCTACCTGGAAGCGCAGAAGACAAAAACCACGGTCAACAACCGCGTCGATCGGCCCTACGTTCCGGACGAGGCCCTGCGCATCCGTGCCAATCAATTCAAGACCTTCGATTTTGGCACCAACCTGCCCGGATTTTTCGGCGCGCACGTAACGGTGAAGACCCCTGCCAAAATCTATTTCACCTGGGATGAGACGCTGGCGGACGGCGACGTGGATTTCAAGCGCCTGATGTGCTGCAACGTGCTTGCCTATACGCTGGCTCCGGGCGAATACCACCTGGAGACCTTTGAGCCCTACGGCCTGGAGTTCCTCAAATTGATGGTTCTCTCCGGCGAGTGCGAAGTCGACCACATTTTCATTCGTGAATACGCCGCCTCGGACATCTGGACCGCGGACTTCCATTGCAGCGATGCGCGCTTCAATGAGCTGTTTGTGGCGGGCCGGGAGTGTTTTCGCGCCAACGTCCTCGACACCTATCAGGACAATCCCACGCGCGAGCGCGGCACCTGGATTTGCGACCCGTTGTTTTCCGGGAGCGCGGCGCCGCTCCTAAGCGGGCATGCCAAAGTTGAGCGCAATATGTTCCAAAACTATATGCTCCCCGACCACTTTGTGGGTATGCCGGACGGCATGATGCCGAATTGCTATCCGGCGGATCATCCCGGAGGAGACTTTACTCCCCAGTGGCCGCTCTGGCTTGTGGTGCAATTGGAGGACTACCTTGAGCGCAGCGGCGACGGCGAGATGGTGGAGGACATGCGCGCCCGAGTCATGAAGCTGTTCGATTATTTCCGGCCCTTCCAAAACGAGGATGGCCTTTTGCACGATTTGAAGGGCTGGGCATTTGTCGAGTGGTCGAAATCGAATCAATTCGTTCAACCGCTAAACTATCCCACGAATATGCTTTATGCTGCGACGCTGGCGGCCGCTGGCCGGATGTACAACCTTCCGCATTTCATCGAGCAGGCGGAGTCATTGCGAAAATTGATTCGCCAGCAGTCCTATGACGGACAATTTTTTGTCGATAACGCGGTGCTCAAGGATGGAAAATACGTTCCGACGGACAACCGCAGCGAAACCTGCCAGTACTACGCATTCTTTTTCGGGGTTGCAACCCCTGAAACCTATCCCGACCTTTTTAAGACGCTGCTCAACGAATTCGGCCCGCGCCGGCACAAGACCAATGCCTACCCAGATATCCCTCCTTCGAATGCGTTTATGGGGAACGTGATGAGGCAGGACATCCTTTCCCGCGCCGGCCAGACCGAGCAGCTCGCGCAGGAGGCCATTGACAACCTGCTCTACATGGCGGACATCAGCGGTACGCTTTGGGAAAACAGCAGCGATGAAGCCAGCATGAACCACGCGTTTGAAGCGCACATCGTAACCACGCTCTATCGGGACATCCTTGGCCTTTATAAAGTGGATATGGTGCGCAAAGAAGTGCACCTGCGCTTTACGCCGCTCGCCATTGATTGGTGCGAGGGCCGCACGCCCACGCCCGATGGGTTTGTCTACCTGCGCTGGGTCAAGACCCCGGACGGGCTGACTTATCAGCTCGACGTTCCCGCGGGATATCGTGTTCAGGTGGAGACGCTGGGCAATGTTAATGCGGTCCAAAGGCACTTCCCGCATGGCAAGGTGAATTTCGGCTATAAGGTGGAGGGAGGGTATCAGTAACGTGATGAGCGGTAGTGGTGCAGTTTCCGATTTGCCGGTCACTCACCCAAAATGGAAAGAAATGGCGCAAGCAGAACCCTGTGGCGAGCGTATCATCAAATTCAAAGCCGCAACTCCTTAAATGATCTAGGCTCTCTTACATCATGAAAACGATGAGTTATCCAACTCGGCGAACCATAGTGGTTGTGTTTGCACTTGAGGCTTTGACGGCTGCGAACTGCGTGGGGCAGGACGTGCCGAAGGGCGTGAACTACAAGAAGGCAACCGCTGAAACCAACGCCAAGGCTAAAATTGCACTCGAACGGGCGCTTTCAGACACCGACGCCCCGGCGAACTTCCTAAGTCAAGTGATCAGTTGTGGGCCGATCCTCTGGAATGACCTCAAGGCCGATCATGAGTCTCTATCGAAAGACTCGACTCCGGTGACCATGATGTTGTCAGTGCCGGAGCCCGTCCAGGCCGAAGGCCGGGGCTTTCGGACTCAGGAGCAACGGGATAGATTCTGGAAGCTGGTGCTCGATAAATATCCGGGACTGCGGAAGGGGATTGTTCGGCCAGCACGGGCAAATGAAATTCAGTTCTACTGGGCAACAATACCTTTTGACATCGAGGAGCCATTCTTTGCGATTGAGACGCCAACTGACATCTTTGTCGCTAACCTGAGGTTTGAGAAGGACACAGCAACATTGTTCTGGCTCGACAGAATGGACGACCTCCGAAAACTTAAGAAGTGACGGGCGGATTGTCGGCAAACCGGAAACTGCTCCACTACCTGATGAGCCGCCCGCTTGCCGGTAACCACCCCGTCGCCTGCGGTGCCACCCCTCCTAAATCAGGAGGGGAGTTTTTTGGAGCCTTTCCGCAGAGAAGGCGGCGGAGCCGGAGAAGTAGGGTCCTTGGGAATCGATAGCACTTTTAGCAGACAGAACTCACGAGGAGGAATAATTCATGAAAACTGAACTCTCGCGGCGTAAATTCCTCGCTATCTCGGCGGGCGCCAGTGCGCTGACGGTAAATGGCCTGAAGGGTTTTGCCGGCGCCGGAGGGGCTTCTGAGGCTCCCGTGCCCATGGATCCCAAAGAGCCCGACCGGCTGTTTTCACCGGGCCTCAAAGGCGCGGAGTGGAACACCTTCCACGCGGCGGGTTATAGCAAGCCTGTGTCGGGCATCTGCTATCGCACCAAGCCTGAGGGCTACTTTGGCCTCTACATCGACAAGCCGCTACCTGTTTCCGGCATGCCGCTGGGAGGGATTGACACCGGTGCGTTGTATCTCGAGCCCTCGGGCCAATTGGGCTACACCTCCATCTTCAATCACCTCACACCGGTTGGCGGTCCCTTGAATACCCCCTACCTGGGAATCGCCAGCGCCGGCCGAGGGTGGGTATTTGGCACGGGCCAGACCAAGAATTATGCGGGAAACAACGGGCCGTCATTTGGACTCAGCGTGTGCGGCGGAATGCAGGAAAGCGAGTATTGGGGACACTATCCCATCGCCGACGTCGAATATAAGTCGGACGCGCCGGTGCAGATCGGCGTGCGGAGCTGGTCACCGTTCATTCCTGGCGATTCCAAGGCGTCCAATACGCCCGGCGCAGTTTTTGAAGTTCACCTGAGAAATGCGAAAACGACGGGGCAGAAAGGCTGCGTGGTTTTCAGCTTTCCGGGCTTTGCCGAACATCACACCCGTGACTTCTCGATTGGCTGGCCCAATTTGCCCAAGAAGCCGGTGATGCCTCTTCCCCAGATTTCCCGCCTCCCTGCGCCCACTGGTCTCAAAGGCGTCTGGGTGGAAGACAAGGCGTGGGGAATGAGCTACGTTCTGGCGACGGTGGACGAAGGTCAGGTGCGCAGCGGCGGGGCTCTTGGCGTAGACGGACGGACTTGGGATAAGGCAGAAGAGAAACTGCCCTCCACCGCCGAATGCGACGACGGGGGCTCATCCTTGACCGTGGACTATAATATCGGGCCCGGTGAAGAGAAGGTGATTCGCATCATCCTGGCCTGGTACGCGCCGGAGTGGGAAGGCAATGGCGTTCCGGGAACCGGCGGGGAACGCATCTGGACGTATGCACCGGAGGGAGAGACGCTGTCCACCACCGGCAAGCGCTTCACCCACATGTACGCCACGCGCTTTGCCAATGCCGGGGAAGTAGCAAGCTACCTGGCCCGCAACCATGAACAGTTGCTGGAACGCATCATCGCCTGGCAGTCGGAAGTCTATTCCGACCCGACGCTGCCCGCATGGTTGGCGGATTCGCTCATCAACGCCCTCTATTATTTCGCTCCGTGCAGCATGTGGGCGCAAGCCAAAGATCCCATTGGAAGCTGGTGCCGGCCGGAGGACGGGCTCTTTGCTTTGGAAGAGTCCCCGCGCGCTTGCCCACACATGAACACGCTCTCGAACGTGGGGATGTCCGGGCCGACCTTCTCATTTTTCTTTCCCGACCTGGCCCTGTCCATGTTGCGCACCATTCGCTCCACACAAAGAGAGAACGGTGATGTTGCCCAGCTTTTGGGGCGCTGGGCCGACCCGGCAAATTACATGTCGTACGACTATCAGGAGGTGATTTCCGGCTTCTGTTACGTGTCGGCGGCGTACCTGCACTGGAAGATCACCGGGGACGAAGCCTTCATGAAAGAGTTTTATCCATCGGTGAAGAAGGCTCTGCAATACTCCTTCACTCAACGGCCAGACCTGGGCCCGTCGCAGATCATCGCCATGCCGCCGTTTCGGGAGCACACTTGGAACGACAGCGAATGGTTTGAGGATCGCTCCATGGTGGGCTACGTCTCCCACCCGGGCGGGCTGCGCCTGGCGGGGGCGGAAATGCTGAAGGCCTGGGCGCAGGCCATGGGGGATTCGGAAGAGGTTACGTACCTGGATTCACTGGTGGCCGCCGGCAAGGACGCCATGCAGAAATACTTGTGGAAGGGCGATCATTACCTGATTTACAACGATACGAAAACCGGCAAGACGCTGGACGCCATCTTTTCCCCCACGCTCAACGGTCAATACTGGGCGCATTTCACCGGTGTGCCCACCGTCTTCCCCAAGGAAAACGTGGAGAAGATGCTTTCCCTTCAGCGCGACAAGGTTTGCAAAATCAGCAAACTCGGAATGCCGCCGATTTACGCGAATCCCGACGGCACGATGTGGAACAAGGATAAAACCGGGTACCTCACGGGCGCATACCTCTACACCAACCACCAGGTGATGTGGAATGCCCTCACCTTTATCTACGAAGGGCACAAGGATGTCGGGCTGGAGTTGCTGCGCAAGAATCTCGAAATCAACTATCTTGTCTGGGGTTATACGTGGGATGGCACCAACTGCTGTAGCGCCGGCGGAGATACCGGCGAAGTAAACTACGGTTGGGACTATTGGTTCAACTGGTCCATATGGAACGCGCCGGCAGCGCTGCTGAATAAGGACATCACGGCGTTGTCGCAACCCGGCGGGTTGGTGCACAGAATGCTGGAAGCGGCAAAAGAGAAGTCGTAGGCGTGGCCGTGCAACGCTGATAACGCATCGAATTCCTGTGGAGAGACAATTCCCGAGCATGTGGTTCCGCCTTACTCTTGCTGCCTTGTTGATCTCCGGCCTTGCCACCAGCCTGTCTTTAGGGGCGCGTGCGGGCACTCCGGCGGTGCCTGACACGGCCGATCAAACCGCCATTCAGGAAGCCGCCAGTTGGATCGGGCGCGAGAACGAGGTTGAAACCGAATATCGTTACGTCATGACCTGCAAGGTGCGTTTTGTGTTTTTCTGGGCCGGGAGTGATGACGTGGGCGGTGGGTATGTTCGCATCGGGAAGGCCGCCGGGGATGAGCGGCAGCAGATGATCCAGGTCCTTTTTGGATCAGACCCCGCCAAGGCGCCGCTATCCATTAATCGCTGGGGCGCGGGGACGGAAGTTCTGCGCAGTCAGGAATCCGGTCAGCCAGGGGCGAGCGCATTTTTTGGGTTTATGAAATCGTCCAAGGGTCAGTCTGTGCTTGCCATGAGGAGTGAGCTTTCCAAGGAGAAAACCAACGGGGCACACCTTTTTGAGGGGATCATTAGTCGAGTGGACGAAGGCCGGGCGCTGACCACCTCCGTCCCCTATACCTCGAACCGGGATTTTGATCTGCACCAATACGCGGAAGCGGAAAAAGCGGCATTGCAACAATTGGAGAGTAACCCCGCGCGTCATATCCAGCGCGTGGAAGGCGCCGCGCGGCAGGCGTGTCCGCGGGCGGGGGAATTTCTGACGACGATGCTGCAACTGATCGATGACGCCGTGGCCGGCCGCCCTACGCCCGAATCGCTTTGCTACATCTACAACGCCCGCCATTACCAGGCCACCCTGCTGAGTGTCCAACCCGTCGCGGAAAAGACGGTGCACGTCGGGCTGCATGGGAACGGAGGCGCCATCGATCAGACTTATCACCATCTCCGGCAAGGGCACTTTGAGGTGGCGTGCCAGGAGACAGGCACCAAGTCGATATTCGACATCGTGATCGGCATGGAGGGAAACCTGCGCGGCGCGCCCCTTCAGATCACCTACCAACCCAACTGGTGGTTTCAGGTCATTCTCAATCTCATGCCGAACACCCCACATCCCAACCCAGACTTGCATCACTGATGCGCCACCTCTAAGGAGCGAATGATGAAACGTCGCGATTTCATGAAGTCGGGACTGATATCGTTGGCCTCACTGGGTGCGGCAGGCGCCTCGACCCTCGGTGCCCCCGATATTATCGGGGGATATTCTGAGGGTCAGAAAATCACCCTCAGCAACAAGTTTCTTGAGTGGGAATTGACGATGACGGGCGGCGCCGCTCGGAGCACTCGCCTGCAGAATAAGCTCAGCGGGCGGGCTTTTGAGATCAGCGAAAGTCAGGAGCTTCAGCTCACTTTTTCCGCAGCGAAAGCGCGCATTGAAATCCCCTGGTGGCGGGCGAGGGTGGGGTCAGACCATGACGCCGATTCTCCCGACCGCGAACGCGGATACCTGGCCGGCTACCACCTGGAGGAATACCAGGACGACGCGGACTGGTCGAAACCCCTGAATCTACTTCTGCGCGGCATGGACCGCAGCGATATTCCCCCCGTCTTTAATGGGTATGCCTGGTTTCGACAGCAGTTCGAGTTGCCAAGTGACGCATGCGGGGAACTACTTACCTTTTGCCTCGGCGGTTATACGCAAGAGGATTGGAACGAGTACTGGGTCTATGTCAACGGCATCGAGATTGGCCACTGGAAGAAGTCCGGGCGCTGGCGCGAGCCCGAGCAGTTGGCGCTGCGTCCGGGTTCTGCGGGATACGACAAGCTGCGCTTCGGCGGGCAGCAAAACCTGCTAGCCATTCGGACCTTTCAATTCGACAAGCGCTTTGAGGGAGTGAGTGATGCGATCCTCGATCGGGTTACTTTTGATGCCCGTCTCGCCGACCAGTTCATCGCCGTTGGACAGCCTTACCGGCATGTTTCCGATTTCAAGTTACGTGCTTGGCGCAAGACAGAAAGCGGCGAGGGCTCCAAATGCACTTTTGTTTTCGTGAGTGACCAGGAGCAGATTCATCTCACTCTTTATTACGAACTGGTTGGGTATTCGAGGCGCAAATGGGTTCAGGTGACGAATGCGGGAGGAACGGAGCGGCTCCTGCTGGACGTTGACTTGGATGACTTCCACCTCAATGCTCCGATGCGCGAGGGCGATTACGGCCAGCCCTTGATCGCCGCCGGCGAACTATTTTGCGCGGTCGAGCATCCCGCCGGAGTCAATCAAGGCATGGGCGGGCGCGTTCGCCTGCGGCATCTCCCGGGCAAACGACTGCCCGCCGGCGGCAGCTTTACCAGCAAAGTTGCCATCATCGGCGTGGCGCCGCAAGGCGAAGGGCGCGAGCAGTTCCTTGAGTACATTCGCGCCCGCTCCCCGCGCAAGGGGTTGCTGAGTATCTATGATCCGCTTGGTATCAATGGATTTCCCGACCACCCATGCTGGACCTTGGACGACCGGGAAATGCTGGGAACGATGGATCTGTTGGAGAAATGGCAAAAGCAAGGGGTGAAGTTCGACTATTACGTTCCCGACGTCGGTTGGCAGGACCGAACCGGCGACATGACGCAGTTCTGGCCGCAGTGTTTTCCGAGTGGCCCCGATGAGGTCATCCATCGGGCCAACCAACTCGGCATGAAGTGGGGGCTCTGGTTCAGCGGGACGCATGGCGAATGGGGCATTGGAGAAAATCCCCGATTAGGGCCGAGCCAAACGATTGTTCCGGGCGGGGAACCGGTTCGCTATGAATATCGCGACGGGTTTCCACAGGACGATTGGCGGCAGCAGTTCTGCCTGGCCTCCGAGCCTTACTTCACGACCTTCCGCGACGGCCTGCTGCAACACATCCGGCGTTACAATCTCCAATTTTACAAAGTCGATGACTCTACGTATTACTGCAACAACCCGGAACATGGCCACCTGCCGGGGAAATATTCGACGGAAGCCAACTTCGACGCCCTCATCGAAATTGCCCAAGCCACGCGCCAAGCGAATCCCAACATCTACATCATGTGGTATTGGGGAATTCGGTCTCCGTTCTTTCTCCTGTACGGGGATTCAATCTTTGAAAAACGGATCACCCTGGAAGCGTCGAGCACGGGCGACCAGCCCGCCCTTTTCTTCCGCGACGCGGTAAATCTGGCGCTTGATCAAGGCACTCAATTCTGCGAGTTCATCCCTCCCATGAGCAGGGACAGCCTCGGGATCTGGATCACGGACACGCGTTGGGGCAACTCGATGCACAAAGAACGCTGGCAGGAGGCCGCGGTGATGGACCTCGGCCGCGGGAATTTGTTGTTCCCCCAAATCTGGGGCGAATTGAACTTGTTCGATGACCGCGACATCGCCTTTCTGGCGTGGATTCAGAAGTTGGCCAAACAGAACGAGGCAATCCTCCAGCGGCAAAAGACCATTCTCGGCGATCCCTGGAAAAGTGAGATTTATGGATACGCCTACTTCCACGGCGACCGCGGGCTCATCTTCATGAACAATGTGGATTTCCAGGCAAGAAAGATAAGTCTGCGTCTTGATGAAAGCATAGGCTTGAAGTCGCCCGCAGGCACCGGGTTGGGGCTGATGGGGC
>Ga0182027_10009250_pt1 | contig 14197 bp, 12 predicted proteins | sample 712E1DmetaG_FD_121300 | JGI IMG/M metagenome (GOLD analysis project Ga0182027, IMG submission 121300) | Permafrost microbial communities from Stordalen Mire, Sweden - 712E1D metaG (Illumina Assembly) | ecosystem: Environmental > Terrestrial > Soil > Wetlands > Permafrost | place: Sweden...
CGAGCGCGCGCCGGGCAGCTTGCGCCACAACACCGGCGACAGGGTGAATCCGACCAGATAATCGAGGGCGCGCCGTGCGAGGTAGGCATCGACCAGTTCCTCGTCGATCGCGCGCGGATGGGCGATGGCTTCGAGCACGGCCGCCTTGGTCACGGCATTGAACGCGACGCGTTCGATATGCACCTTGCCCAGCGCCTTCTTCTGCCGGAGCACCTCCAGGACGTGCCAGGAAATCGCCTCGCCCTCGCGGTCGGGGTCGGTGGCCAGGATCAGCTTGTCGGCATGCTTGACGGCGTCGGCGATCTCGTTGATTCGCTTTTGGGCGCGCTCGTCGACGTGCCAGGTCATGGCGAAATCGTCGTCCGGCTTGACCGAACCGTCCTTGGAGGGGAGGTCGCGGATATGGCCGAAACTGGCGAGGACCTTGTAGCCGGGGCCTAGATACTTGTTGAGCGTCTTGGCTTTGGCGGGGGATTCAACGACGAGAACGTTCATGCGACAGGGTGCTCATGCGGGCTCCGCGTGCCTCGGGAGGCCGCGAAGACCGCAAACGTCAGCGGCTCATTGGGTCGGGCGGACACTGATGGAAGCGGCGGAGCGGTGTCAACGCGCAATTTTCGGAAGATGGCTTTACTCTTGATTGTAATTCACCGCAATTTACGAAGATTTGTAACTGGTAGTTGCACTTTCCCATGGGGTACCGTACCTTATGACTTCTACCGCCGGTCCATAGATAATGTCTCTTGCACGCGCCACTCCCATGTCACCCCTGAAACCGCACGAAACGGCGCGATACACAAGAGAAATGCTTGATTCCCTTAGGAAAATAGCCCTCCAGCAGGACCAGCGCCTGCTGGCGCATTTGCTGGAGCTGGCGGCGGTTGAAGCCAAGAATCACTGCGATCCCGACGACCACGAAACTTTATTGCCCGCGTGACGGGTCAGTTTTCCGACCAATTCCAGTTCCAACAACACGGTCAGAACGGCGGGAGCCGGCTCGGCGCATAGCCGGATGAGGTCATCGACGGCAATGGACGCCGGGCCGAGCGCTTCTTCGATCTTCGCGCGCACCCGGTCGGTCTCGGCCTCGCTCGGCTCGCCCGCCATCGGGACATCATCGAGGCCATGCGCCGGTTCCTGGAAGGCACCGCCCAGGATCGGCTTCAGCACGCCGAGCACGTCATCTGCCGTCTCGGTCAAGATCGCGCCCTGGCGCAGCAGCCGGTTGGCGCCTTTGGCGCGGGGATCGAGCGGCGAGCCGGGCACCGCGAAGACCTCGCGGTTCTGTTCCAGCGCGTAATTCGCGGTGATCAGCGAACCCGATCCTTCCGCCGCCTCGACGACGATCACTCCGCGCGCCAGCGCCGAGATGATCCTATTGCGGCGGGGAAAATGGCGCGCCTGCGGCGGCTGACCCAAAGGCATTTCCGAGACCACCACGCCCTCGGCCTTGATGCGCTCGTATAGCGGCGCGTTTTCCGGCGGATAGATAACGTCGATGCCGCCGGCGACCACGGCGCATGTACCAGTGGCCAGAGAACCTTCATGGGCGGCGGTATCGATGCCGCGCGCCATGCCGGAGACGACGACCAGGGCCGCTTCGCCCAGATCGGCAGCCAGCCGGCTCGCCAGCTTGCGCCCGAGGGCAGAGGCGTTGCGCGCGCCGACAACCGCGATCATCTCGCGCGCCAGAACTGCCGCATGACCGAGCACGGCGATGACGGGCGGCGGGGCGTCGAGCGCGGCAAGGCCGGGCGGAAACTCGGGTTCCACCGACGCGATCAGCCGGCCGCCCAGTTTCGCCAGAGCGTCGATCTCGCGGCGCGCGTCGTCCTCGCTCGGCAGCGCGGCCGTATCGCCGCCGCCGCGGCGCACCAGCTTGGGAACCTCCTTGAGCGCCGCCGTCGCCGAACCGAAACGCCTGACTAGTTGCGCGAAGGTCACCGGCCCGACATTGGGCGCGCGCGCCAGCCTGAGCCAGGCCAGCTTTTCGCGCTCCGAAAGGGTATGGGACATGTCAGGCGTCTTTTTTGTTCCCGCCGATCCGCGGTTCCTGGCCCAGCCAGAGGCGGTGGATGTTCTCGTGATGGGTGAAGAAGAGGATGACCGCCAGGACCAGCGCCAACAATGCAAAGGGAAAATTGCCCAGCGCGACCGTGTAGGCCGGCGCCAGCGCGGCGGCGACCAGCGCCGCGAGCGAGGAGATTCTCCAGAAATAGGCGACGATTAGCCAGGTCGCGATCACCAGCAGCCCGCTCGGCCAATAGGCCGCGAGCATCACGCCGACGAAGGTCGCGACCCCCTTGCCGCCCTTGAAACGGAGCCACAGCGGGAAGATATGGCCGAGGATCGCCGCGGTGCCGGCGAACGCCGCGCCGTTCATCCCGAAATAATGGCTGGCGATCAGGACGGCTGCGGCACCCTTGCCGGCATCGAGCAGCAGGGTCAGTGCCGCGGCCCATTTCTTTCCGGTCCTGAGCACATTGGTGGCGCCGATATTGCCCGAGCCGACCTTGCGCACGTCGCCGAGCCCCGCGAGCCGCGTGACGATCAGTCCGAACGGGATCGAACCCAGAAGATAGCCGAGCAGAACGCATTTGAGGGCGTCCGGCCAGGCGATGAACCCGCCAACGATCATTTTTCGGACTCGGCGGCGCGGTCGAACACGCATTCGCCGCCGACGAAGGTCTTCATCGCCCGGCCTTGGAACTTGCGCCCGTCGAACGCGGTGTTGCGGGCGCGGGAATGGAGCTTGTCGGGATCGACTACGAACGGCGCGTCCGGGTCGATCAGCACCAGGTCCGCTGGAGCGCCCTTGGCGAGCGTGCCCGCATCGAGGCCGAGGATCGCGGCCGGCGCCGCCGTCAGCGCCTTCAGCACATGAAGAAGATCGGCGCGCCCGTCGTGAAAGAGGCCGAGCGCCACGGGCAGCAGCGTTTCCAATCCCACCGCGCCGAAGGCGGCCTGGGCGAAGGGCTGGCGCTTGGTGTCGGCGGCCTGCGGATCGTGGCTGGAGACGATGACGTCAATCTGGCCCGAGGCCACGCCTTCGACCATCGCGGCGCGATCGGCTTCCGAGCGCAGCGGCGGCTTCACCTTCATGAAGGTGTAGTAGGGGCCGACGTCCAGCTCATTCAGCGCCAGATGATGGGCCGCGACGCCGCAGGTGATCGGCAGTCCGCTGCGCTTGGCGGCAACGATCGCTTCGAGGGAGGCGCGGCAGGAAATCTGTCCGAAGTGATAGCGCGCGCCGGTCAACTCGACGAGGCTGATGTCGCGCTCCACGATCATGGTCTCGGCGGCGGCGGGTGCGGCGGGAAGGCCGAGCCGCATGGCGTATTCGCCCTCGGTCACCGAAGCGTCCTCGGCGAGGTCGGGATCCTCCGCATGACCCACCACCAGCACGCCGAAGGTGGACGCATAGGCCAGCGCCCGGCGCAGCACGCGCGTATTGGCGATGGTGCGGTCGCCGTCGGTGAACGCCACCGCGCCTGCTTCCTTGAGCAGGCCCATCTCGGTCATCACTTCGCCCGCCAGATGCCGCGTGAGCGCCGCCATCGGCGCGACGCGCACCGACGCTGTCGCCTGCGCGCGGCGGCGGATGAAATCCACCAGCGACGGCTCGTCGATTACCGGATCGGTGTTGGGCATGACGACGATGGTGGTGACGCCGCCCGCCGCCGCCGCGCGGCTGGCCGATTCCAGCGTCTCGCGATGCTCGCTGCCCGGCTCGCCGGTAAACACCCGCATGTCGATCAGGCCCGGAGCCAGCACCAGCCCCTTGCAGTCGATCACTTCGGGATCGCTGCGGTCCACGTCGCCGAACAGGCGCGGGCCGAAATCGGCGATCTTACCGTTCTCCACCAGTAGCCCGCCCTTGGCGTCGAGCCCGCTGGCCGGATCGATCAGCCGCGCGTTGCAGAAGACGGTCCGCCGGTTGCTCATGGCGCGTTTCTTCCTGATGCCGCCAGCCCGCGCGAAAGGGCGTCGAGCACCGCCATGCGGATGGCGACACCCATTTCCACCTGCTCGCGGATCAGGCTGACCTCGATGTCGTCGGCGACCGCGGAGTCGATCTCCACGCCGCGGTTCATGGGGCCGGGATGCATCACCAGCGCGCCGGGCTTGGCGAAAGCGAGCTTCTCACGGTCCAGCCCCCAGAAGCGGAAATATTCGCGGGCGGAGGGGACGAAGGCGCCGGTCATGCGCTCTAACTGCAGGCGCAGCATCATCACGATGTCCACGCCGGCCAGCCCCTCGCGCATGTCGGTGAAGATTTCGACGCCAAAGCGCTGCGCGTCGGCGGGCAAGAGGGTGCGCGGCGCGATCAGGCGCACCCGCGCGCCCATCTTGGACAAGAGATGGATGTTGGAGCGCGCCACGCGGCTGTGGGCGATGTCGCCGCAGATCGCAACGACCAGCCCCTCGAAACTGCGCCTGCGCCGGCGGATGGTGAGCGCGTCGAGCAAGGCCTGGGTGGGATGTTCATGGCTGCCGTCGCCGGCGTTGACCACGCAGCAATCGAGCTTGCGCGCCAGCATCTCCGCCGCGCCCGAGTCCTGGTGGCGCACGATCAGGATGTCGGGGCGCATGGCGTTGAGCGTGGTGGCGGTGTCGATCAGCGTCTCGCCCTTGGAGACCGACGAGGTGCGCACCGACATGTTCATCACGTCGGCGCCCAGCCGCTTGCCCGCGATCTCGAACGAGCTTTGGGTCCGGGTGGAGGCCTCGAAGAACAGGTTGATGACCGTGCGGCCCTTCAGCAGCGGCGACTTCTTCTCTTTGGCGCGGCCGAGCGCCACATATTCGTCGCCCAGATCGAGCAGGGATGTGATCTCGCCGACCGAAAGGCCTTCGGTTCCAAGCAGATGGCTTGTTTTGAGGATTGGTGCGGCGCTGGCCGGGCTCATCAAAGTCCGGCTTATAGGCGAGGCGGGGGGTGGGAGCAAGCGCGGCCTGGTTCGGCCCACAAGTTCCGACTATTTCCGGTCCGGCTCGGCCGCGATGTCTTCCAGGGTGCGCCCCGCCGGTTCGGGCAGGCGCAAGAGCGCGATCATCGCAATGGGCATGGCGGCGAGAAGCACGATCACCGCCGGTCCGTGGGCGTGGAAGAGGTCGTAGAGCGGTCCCTCCAGCGCCAGGCTGACGGCGCCGGACAGAATACTCACCAGATAGCGCATCCCCGCGACGGTCGCGCGATAGGCTGTCGGCATGATCTCGGCGGTGAAGCCCTGGAACAGGGAGTCGGCACAGAGGAATCCGAAGAAGCCCGGTACCCATAAGAGCGCCACATATTGCCAGTGAATACCGCTGTAGAAGCTGCCGAAGCTCGCGGTCGCGATGAGCAAGGCGGCGAAAATCACGATCTTGCGCCCGACCCAATCGCTGAGCCGTCCGGCCAGGATGTTGAACACCACCGCCACCAACCCGCCGGGCAGGATCAGCAGCGTCACCTGCGGCGGCGTGAACTGCAGCACGTCCTGCAAGTACTTCTGTCCCAATATGGCCGCCGGCCAGATCGCGAAGCCGTAGGCCGCCGCCGCGATCAAGATCGCGGTCAGCCGGCGCGGATGTTCGCGAGCAAGCCGGCGCGACATATCCATGAAGCCCGCAAACCGCGAGGCGAATTTCTCCACCTCATGTTCGCGCACCTCGAAGCGCTTGGTCTCGGGCAAATAGCGCCGCAGCAGCCCCACCAGGAGGATCGGAACCGACCCGATCACATACAGGCTTCGCCAGCCATAGGGCAGCAGCGCGATCGCGGCGAAGGCAATCGAGGCCACGCCGCCGCCCGCATAATACATGGCCGCCAGCGTGCCGCTCGACCAGCCGCGCGCGGCGGCGGCAATTTCCTCTGCGATGACGACGTAGCAGAGCATCTCCTCCGCATAGCCGAAGACGCGCGTGGCGATCTGCAGCCAGACGAATTGCGCGTAGTCCTGCGCGAAGCCCGAGGCCAGCGTTGCCAGTCCCTGTCCGAAGATCGTGAACAGCAAGAGACGGCGCCGTCCCACCAGATCGGCCGACCAGGCGAGCACCAGCGCTGCGATGGCCGCCAGCCGAAAATAGGAAACGGTCAGCCCAACCTGATCCTCGGGAATATGCAGGCTCAACTGGATCTGCGGGACGGTGAAGCTGAAGACGTTGGTGTCGTAGCCGCCGAACAGAGCCGCGGCGCCGACCAGCAGGAAGACGCGCTCCTGGCGGCTGGTCATCCCGCCCGGCGGCTTCAAACCCGGCGGCAGCCAGCGGATCTTCGCCGGACGGTCGTCGGCCTCGGCGTTCATTTTTCCCCCAGGCGCAGTCGATCAAGCGCGCCTTGCAGAATATAGGCGGCGGCCATTTTGTCCACGACGCGGGCGCGGCGCGCGCGAGAGGCGTCCGCTTCGAGCAGCGTGCGCGTCACCGCGGCAGTGGAAAGCCGTTCATCGTGCAGCGCAATCGGCAGCGGCGACCGCGCCGCGAAATTGCGGGCGAAGGCGCGGGCCGATTGCGCTGCGGGGCCGTCGCCGCCGTCCATATTGAGCGGCAGGCCGATCACCAGCCCACCGACGCCTTGCTCGGCGATAATCGCGTCCAGCGCCGCGGCGTCGGCGGAGAACTTGCCGCGCTTCAGCGTCTGCATCGGCGTGGCGACCGAGAGCGTGGTGTCGGAAAGCGCCAGCCCGATCGTCTTCTCGCCGAGATCGAGCCCGAGCAGCCGCGCGCCCTGGGCCATCGCCCGGAATTCAGAGAGGTTCGCAACAATCATTCTTGCCCAGTTCCGGTGTGCATGGCGGCGCGGGTCGCTTGCCAGCCCGGCCCCCGGTTGCTAGCAAGGTATGAATTCTTAGCACGGCACGGCCCCCATGTCCGTCGACAAGGACACCGTCCGGCGCATCGCCCGGCTTGCCCGGCTGGCGCTGGAAGAAGAGCGCGTCGAACCCATCGTCCAGGAGTTGAACGGCATCCTCGATTGGGTGGAGCAGCTCAAGGAAGTGGACATCGAAGGCGTCGAGCCGCTGACCAGCGTGGTCGCCCAGCGCCTCAAGATGCGCGTCGACGTGGTGACCGAAGGCGACAATGCCGACGCGCTGATGTCCAACGCGCCGTCGGGCGAGGATCACTTTTTCGTCGTGCCGAAGGTGGTGGAGTGATGCCGCTTCCCGCCAGCCCCATCGAGTTCACTTTGGCCGAGGCGCGCGACGCCGTCGCCGCCAAGAAGATTTCCTCGCGCGAGCTGACGGCGGCGTTTCTCAAGGCGATGGAAGCGGCGCGGCCTCTCAATGCCTACATCACCGAGACTCCCGAACGCGCGCTGGCGATGGCGGACGAATCCGACAGGCGCATCGCGGCGGGCGCGGCGCGGCCGCTCGAAGGCCTGCCGCTGGGCATCAAGGACCTCTACTGCACCAAGGGCGTGAAGACGACGGCGGGCAGCAGGATTCTCTCCAACTTCGTGCCGCCTTACGAATCCACCGTGTCCCAGAACCTGTGGGACGCGGGCGCGGTAATGCTGGGCAAGACGAACCTGGACGAATTCGCGATGGGTTCGTCGAACGAGACAAGCTGGTTCGGGCCGTGCATCAGTCCGTGGCGCGCGAAGACCTCGAATGCGCCGCTGGTGCCCGGCGGGTCGTCGGGCGGTTCGGCCTGCGCGGTAGCGGCCAATCTCTGCCTCGGCGCCACCGCGACCGACACCGGCGGCTCGATCCGCTGCCCCGCCGCCGTCACGGGAACCACCGGCATCAAGCCGACCTATGGCCGCTGCTCTCGCTGGGGCATCGTGGCGTTTGCGTCTTCGCTGGATCAGGCCGGGCCGATTTCGCACTCGGTGCGCGACTGCGCCATTATGCTGAAGGCGATGGCCAGCGTCGATCCCAAGGATTCCACCAGCGTCGATCTGCCGGTGCCCGATTACGAGGCGGGGCTGGAGGGCGGCGTGAAGGGCATGCGCATCGGCATCCCCAGGGAATATCGCGTAGACGGCACCTCGCCGGAAATCGACGCCATCTGGAACAAGGGGGCCGAGTGGCTGAAGGCCCAGGGAGCGGAGGTTGTCGAAATTTCGCTGCCCCACACCAAATACGCGCTGCCGACCTATTATATCATCGCGCCGGCGGAGTGTTCCTCGAACCTCGCGCGCTACGATGGGATGCGCTACGGCCACCGCGCGGCCGGCACCGACGACCTGATCGAGCTTTATGAAAGAAGCCGGGCGGAAGGCTTCGGGGCCGAGGTCCGCCGGCGCATCCTGATCGGCACCTATGTGCTGTCGGCGGGCTATTACGACGCCTACTACCTGCGCGCCCAGAAAGTGCGCTCGCTGATCGCCCGCGATTTCAGCGAAGCCTACAAGAAATGCGACGTGGTGCTGACGCCCGCTACGCCGGGCCCGGCCTTCAGCATCGGCGAGAAGATCTCCGATCCCGTTACCATGTACCTCTACGACGTGTTCACGGTGACGGTGAATCTGGCGGGGCTTCCAAGCCTCGTCGTCCCGGCGGGTATCAGCGAAGCGGGCCTGCCGTTGGGCTTGCAGCTGATCGGTAAGGCGTTCGACGAGGCAACCTTGTTCCGCGCCGGCCGCGCCATCGAAACTGCCGCGAATTTCACCGCCAAGCCGCAGCCCTGGTGGAGGGCCGCATGAGCGACAAGCTGATCCAGGGCACCACCGGCCCGTGGGAGATCGTCGTCGGGCTCGAGGTCCACTGTCAGGTCCTGTCGAAGGCCAAGCTGTTCTCCGGCGCGGCCACGGAGTTCGGCGCTGAACCCAACTCGCAGGTCAGCTTCGTCGATGCGGCGATGCCGGGCATGCTGCCGGTCATCAACCGCTATTGCGTCGAGCAGGCGGTGCGCACCGGGCTGGGCCTGAAAGCGAAAATCAACCTCACCTCGGTATTCGACCGGAAGAATTATTTCTATCCCGACCTGCCGGCTGGCTATCAGATCTCCCAGTACAAGAACCCCATCGTCGGCGAGGGCGAGGTGTTCATAGACCTTGCGGGCGGGGAGAGTGCGCGCGTCGGCATCGAGCGGCTGCACATGGAGCAGGATGCAGGCAAGAGTCTGCACGACCAAGATCCCGACCATTCCTTTGTCGATCTCAACCGCTCGGGCGTCTGCCTGATGGAGATCGTCAGCCGGCCCGACATGCGCTCCAGCGAGGAGGCGGCCGCCTTCCTCAAGAAGCTGCGCGCCATCGTGCGCTATCTGGGTACCTGCGACGGCAACATGGACGAAGGCTCGATGCGCGCCGACGTCAATGTCTCGGTGCGCAAGCCGGGCGCGCCGCTGGGCACGCGCTGCGAGATCAAGAACATGAATTCGGTGCGCTTCATCGTCCAAGCGATCGAGTTCGAGGCGCGCCGTCAGGTCGACGCGCTCGAATCCGGGGGCACGATCCGTCAAGAAACGCTGCTGTTCGACGCCAAGGCGGGCGAAACCCGCCCGATGCGCTCCAAGGAAGAAGCGCATGATTACCGCTATTTCCCCGACCCCGACCTGTTGCCGCTGGTACTGGATCAGGCGTGGGTGGATGCGATCGCCGCCTCGCTGCCCGAGCTGCCGGACGAAAAGCGCGCGCGGTTCATGAAAATGGGTCTGTCGGCTTACGACGCCACCGTGCTGGTCGCGGAGAAAGAGGCAGCGGACTATTTCGAAACGATGCTGGCGGCGGGCGCCGACGCCAAGTCGGCGGCCAACTGGCTCAACAACGAATATTTCGGCCGTCTCAACAAGGCGGGGCTGGCGATTGCGGACGGGCCGGTCTCCGCGATTGCCAACAGCGCCATCGTGCAGATGGTTTCCGCAGGCGTCATCTCGGGGAAGACGGCCAAAGACATTCTCGACATCGTCTGGAGCGAAGGCGGCGATCCGCGCGCCATCGTGGAAAGCCGCGGACTCAAACAGGTGACCGATACGGGCGCCATCGAAAAGGCGGTCGATGCGGTGATCGCCGCGAACCCCGATAAAGTTGCCGCTGCGAAATCCAAGCCCGCGCTCGCCGGCTGGTTCGTCGGTCAGGTGATGAAGGCGACGGGTGGAAAAGCGAATCCGGCGACCGTCAACGCCATCCTGAAGGCTCGACTCGAATTGCCCGACGAGGGGTGATTCGTACATTTGCAAGCAATCGGCCCCGCAACGCCCGATTTTCTGGCAAAATCGTCAGTGAACTGACGAAGCACGAATAATTCAATAAAAATCGGTCTTTTGTGACAGTCATGCGAAGCGGGCTTGGCGCCGCCAACAGGGCAGTATTGCAATCCTTGACGCAACCCACTCATATTGTTTGCGTTTTGGGGGGCGGCATGAGTCGCCCGACCCGGACGAACGTAAGAGGAGTCTCTACTCATGCCAAAAGTTGCAAAGAAGAAGACGAAGAAGGTCGCAAAAAAGAAGACCAAGAAGTCGAAGAAGAAGGCGAAGAAATAGCCTTCATTTTTCGCCCGCGCCGCCTCGGCGCGCGCGGGGTTCACGGTTGCTCCCGCTTAGGCGATATGGAGTACCCGATGACGAAGGCAAAGGCCGCGGTTTCCGGGCTCGGCGCAGAGGCGCTGCCAGGGGCCGCGGCCAGCCCGCCTCTAGAGGCCCATTAACGAAACCTCAATTTCAAGGTTAAGCGCGTTTACCGCGTCTTAGCTTCTTCAGCGACACCATGACCTGACGCACCGGGCGGTTTTCCGATGCGCTTTGGGGACCTCGCGAGGGAGTTGGGCGATGGCGTGCATGGATACCGACGCGCTGGCGCATTTCGAAGACGCCGCAAAGCAAGGGCGTGCGGAAGCGCTGTATAATCTCGGACTGGCTTATTCCACCGGACAAGGCGTCGGCGTCGATTACGTCGCCGCCCACAAATGGTTCAATCTGGCGGCGCTGCGCGGCATCGAGGAAGCTAAGAACTGGCGCGCGCAGATTTCCCGCGAGATGGTGCCGTCGCAGATCGCCGAGGCGCAGCGCCTGGCGCGGGAATGGCTCTCCATTTTCAGTTGAGGTTAATGCGCCCTTGACGGCTTTTCGCTCGGTTTGACCGCCGGGACGGGAACGGCTGGAGGCGGCGGTGGTGGCGTATAGGCCAGCACTTTGGGCGGCGGATTGGGGCCATAGAGATCGGCCAGGATGCGCAGGGGCTGGTCGTGGCCGGCAAGCCGGCCCCGGTAGATTTCCATATTCTCCACCACGCGCTGGACGTAGTTCCGCGTTTCGCTGAACGGGATCTGCTCGATCCAATCGATCGGGTCCACGCCCGCGCTGCGCGGATCGCCATAGGCCGCGATCCACCGCTTGGCGTTGGTCGGCCCGGCATTGTAGGCGGCCGCGGCCAGGATCAGCGAATTGGACCAGTCGCCGAAATATCCGGCGAGTTCCGTCATGCCTAGCTGCATGTTGTAGTCGGTGTCGCTCATCAGGTCGTTCGGCCGGTAGAGCACATCGGCCAGGCGCGAATTGTGCCGTGCCGACGACGGCATGATCTGCATCAGGCCGCGGGCGCCCGCGCTGCTGACCGATTGCGGATCGAATTCCGTTTCCTGGCGGATTACGCCCAGAACCAGCGCCGGTTCCGGTCCGTTGCCCGGCCCGCGATAGACCGGAATGCGGATCACCGGATAGTCGTAGGCCACCATCAGGACGCCGTCGTAGCTTGCGATTTTCGCCACGCGCAAGGCGACGTCGCTGAAGCCCATGCCCGTCAGCGCCTCGGCGAGCTGTTTGGCCTGTCCGGCGCCGGGATGACGCTCCTGATAATGCAGCGAAAAAGTGCGCAGGAAATTCTGTGCCCCTAGATCGGCCAGGACCCGCATGGCGCGGACCAACTCGTCGCGTTCAAAGGCGGTGCGCGGGGGCGGGTCGTCGATCGCCGTGCTATGCACATGGAGCACCGGCGCGGGGTCGATGCGGGCCAGCGCGAGCTGGCCGTAGAAGGTGTCGGGCGCCTTGGAGACGGCGCGGTATTGCTGCCACGCCGAGGCCGCGTCGCCCGCGGTCTCGTAGGCTCGCCCCTGCCAGTAATGGGCGCGCGACAGGCTGATCGGCCGCGAGACGTTATCCTCCAGTTTCTTAAAATGCGGCAAGGCCGCCTGCGGGTCCTTGAGAAAGCGCAGGGCGATCCATCCCGCCATGAACTCCGACTCGGAGAAATCGGTGCCGGTCGTGAGGCCGGTATCGGAGACCAGCGCGTAGGCGGTTCCGGGATTGCCGTCCTGCAAGGCCTGGCGGGCCTCGATGTTGAGTTCGGCCCAGAGCGAATGCGGATGGGACTTCGCCAGCGCCTTGAGCGGCACGCGCTGCAGCAAGGCCAGCGCACCGGAATTATCGCCGCCGCGCCGCGTAGCGCGGGCGCGCTCGAACAACAGGGTGGGGTCGGAGCCGAGATCGGCCGACAATTCCGCGATGGTCCTCTGCGCCGCGGCCGGATTGGTCGTCAGCGCCAGGCGCGCCGCGCCCAGCCGCTGGGCGGTATCGTCGACGCGCGCCAGCTCGCGCTTGGCCGCCGCGATGTCGTCCTGCCACAACAGATTGTCGAGCCGGCGCTTGTCGATATCGGGCGTCAGGACGGCGCCGTCCTTCTGGACGATGGCGAGTTCCTGGTCGGGCTCGAAGCTTCCCTCCATCCAGCCCTCGCGGACCAGATCGCGCCCCGCCGCGACCTTGCCGGTTGCGATCAGCGCATCGCCGAGGCGGATCTTGCCGATGGCGCTGACCGGATCGCGCCCGGCGAACCAGGCGACGACGGCGGCAGGCGCGGTCGCCGGATCGAGCGCCGCCTCGGCGCGGGCATAGAGCGTGTCGCGCAGCGGCCAGTCGGGATTGGCCTTGAGGAAGGCGTCGATGTCGGCGAACGGCGCCTTGCTGTCCTTGTCGAGCAGATAGCGCCATTGGACCAGGCGGCTGGCTATCGCATCGTGGCCCTGTGCCGCCAGGGCACGCGCGGCCGTCCAGTCGCCGCGGTCGGCGGCATCGAACGCCTTGGAGTACAGATCGTGGTCGGCGGCGCTCAGCACATGGTAGCCTCCGGCCCGATGCTCGGTCGGTCCTGCCGGTTCGGCGTCGTCCGGCTGCCCGGAATCCGCGATCGGCTTCATCATGATGACGCCGCCCTGCTGGGTGAGACCCTCGGGCAGGCTGCCCTGGGCCCACGCCGCCACCGCCCCCAACAGGAGGGCAGTCACCAGCAACGGGAGGCGACGATAGAGCATATTGGCTCTCGGGGTTGTCTGCGCAGAGTACGGCGAAGGCAAGTCACAATAGCGACGCCACCCACGCCAGACAAACCGGATTTGCACCCCGGAATTGCGCGCCGTCGCCTTGCTCTAGCGGCTGTGAACTGTATTTTGGCAGAATCCAACGAGTGGCGGCCATGGCGTTTTCGCGCAACAGCTTCAAAGGTTCGTTCCCAGCCCTCATCACGCCCATGAAGGGCGACGCGGTGGACGAGGTGGCGTTCCGCCGGCTGATCGCCTGGCAGATCGCGCAAGGCAGCCATGGGCTGGTGCCCTGCGGCACGACGGGCGAATCTCCGACGCTGAGCCATGAAGAGCACATGCGGGTGGTGGAAATCTGCGTCGAGGCGGCGGGGGGGCGGGTTCCGGTGATCGCCGGCGCGGGCTCGAACTCGACGGTGGAGGCCATCGCGCTCACCCGCCACGCAAAGGAGGTCGGCGCCGCCGCCGTGCTTTCGGTCACCGGCTATTACAACAAGCCGTCGCAGGAAGGCATCTATCGCCACTACGCCGCGATCGCCGAAGCGGTCGACATTCCGATCATCGTCTACAACATTCCGGCGCGCGCCGTCGTCGAGGTTTCCGTCGATACGATGGGGCGGCTGTCGAAGATCGCGAACGTCATCGGCGTCAAGGACGCCACCGCCAATCTGGCCCGGCCGCTGCGCGAGCGCGCGGTGTGTGGCAAGGATTGGGTCCAGCTTTCCGGCGAGGACTCCACCGCGCTCGGCTATATGGTTCAAGGCGGCCAGGGCTGCATCTCGGTGACGGCCAATGTCGCGCCCAAGCTCTGCGCCGAATTCCAGAACGCCTGCCGGAAGGGCGACTACGTCGCGGCGCTGGCGCTGCAAGCGCGCCTGATGCCGCTGCACGACGCCATGTTCGTCGAACCCAGCCCGGCGCCGGTGAAATATGCGGCCTCGCAGCTCGGCCTGTGCACCGACGAAGTGCGTATGCCGCTGATTGCCGCGACCGAGACGGCGCGCGCGAAGGTGCGC
>Ga0182027_10009251_pt1 | contig 14195 bp, 7 predicted proteins | sample 712E1DmetaG_FD_121300 | JGI IMG/M metagenome (GOLD analysis project Ga0182027, IMG submission 121300) | Permafrost microbial communities from Stordalen Mire, Sweden - 712E1D metaG (Illumina Assembly) | ecosystem: Environmental > Terrestrial > Soil > Wetlands > Permafrost | place: Sweden...
CTTCCTTTTTTTCACCCTTTCCATTGTCGTCTATTCCAAACGGTGAGAATCCGATTCCTCCATGGGCAATCACTTCATATAAATATTTTGTGTATTCCGCATCGGATCGTGTTTCAGGTACGAAAAGAGGGTTATCCGGGCGACTGTATAATTCAATCACTTTCAGTACCGTATCACTGCCTGAGAGATAGATATCGGGAGCAAGCAAGTCAATAGCCGGTGCGGCAACTTTCCAGATTGGAATTACATTATCCGTTGCGCCGCCACTTTCATATGTCGATGCACTGGGATTACCGATAGGACTGCGTAATGCCGCATTAACGTACATTGGTAAAGGGTATTCCTTTTTACCTGCTGCTGCAACTTGTCCAATATATTTAGCTACTGACCAAGCATGGAAATACTCATCAGCGTCATTTCCAAATACCTCTTGCCATGTCCCCCTGGAAACAAGAGGCTTATTCAGTTCTTTAAGCACTTCAGGTTTTAATAATTCTACCGGAACTGATCCTTCAATTAGTTTCTGAGCGACAGCAGAATAATCACGTACACTTCCCCATGAACCGGGTTCGTTTTGAACCTGAATCATTATAATTGTGTGTTGTGTATCAGCTTTCTTCAAATACTTCATTACAGCTGCGAATGCTTTTGAATCCGCTTCCATAGCAGCCTGTGTATGCGGTGAAGGTGAATCGACCGGAGAACCATTACGACCTGTTATATTGGGATATTTATCCGCATCATGTTTCATCCATTCGGGCATATAGTGATTGCTTCCATTCTTCCAGGTAGCGAACCATAAAAGTACAAGATGAACTTTGCGCTCCCTTGCTTGAAGGAGCAGTGTATCTATTAGAGAAAAATTGAACTTCCCCGGCTGCGGTTCAATCTGTTCCCAATAAATTGGTATTTCCAGGGTATTGGCATGCATCGCTTCAATTGCAGACCATACCTGTGGTAACATTCCAGGCCATCCGCTTGAATTGTGTGCTTGTCCTGCCAGCATTAAGAAAGGTTGTCCATCTACCAGAAGTGCATGTCTGCCATCTTTCTCAACAATTTGCGGCATTGATCCTTTGCCGGATTGACCAAAGACACCCACAACTGTTAAAAATGCTGCTATACAGCCCATAGCAGTTATTCGCATCATAATCTTCATCATTTTAATCATGATTCTCTACCTCATATTTTTTTATCAGATTTATACTATATAACTTGAAATACAGTTTTATTTAGATTAGATAAGTGGATCCGACTTAAAAACTCATTTACGATTTTTAATCGAAAGAATTATAACAAATGCCAATTAATTAAAAAAAATAATTTACTCTGCATTCTTTTTATCAGCGCTCTTTACAAGATCGTGATTATTTCATTTAGGAAGTTCAAGCCTCATTCGTTATCAAACTAAGAATTTTATATTAAAAACGCTATATTTATTTCCTACTATTAGCACATTTTATTTCTCCTTCCTTTTCGCCTCGTTAAAGACGCGAGTCAAAGCGGGGTCGGCAGACTGATAAATAGTTGGTTTTATTGAATACTCTGTTTTTTTATAGAATTCTCTTGTTTATTATTATTAATCATATTAGATTTCGACCGTAAAACGAAATTGGTCTAACGACATGAATAGCATAAATAAAGATGAAGAAGTAAAAAATTCGATTCTTGAAGCAGCAAAGCGCGTTTTCCAGAAATGGGGATTAAATAAAACCACTATGGAAGATATTGCCCACGAAGCCGGAAAAGGTAAAAGCACACTTTATTATTATTACAAAAGTAAAGACGAAATTTTTGAAACTCTAGCGATGATGGAACTTAATAGCTGTATCTCCAAGGCAAATTCTGCGGTTGTTGAATTAAAAACAGCCAAAGAGATGTTAAGGAAGTATATAACTGTCATGCTTATTGAAATTAAAAAGACTGTAAGCATTTATCCTTTAGTTAAGGGTGAAATCAAAGGGAATAAAGAGTTTTTGAATATGGTCCTCAAGCAGTTGCACACAAAAGAGGTAACAATAATAGAAGGAATATTAAAAATTGGACTACAATCCGGTGAATTTCATTTTTTGGATGAAAAAGAAATAAACAAAGTTGCTAGTGTTATTGTCAGTGTTGTTCGTGGACTTCATTTTTATCTCTTTTTAGATAATGACGACAATGAACAAATTGATATAGTTACAAAATTGATTTCTGAAGGGATATAAATTTTTTTATACCTACTTCGACTGTAATACTAATATAGTCTAATAAACTATAAGGAAATATAATGAAACGAAAAAGAGTATTAGCTTATTTATTAATAACCGTAACTGTTTTATTCTATACGGGCTGTTCTAATAAAACAGATGAAAATTCTCAAAACTCAGGTATTGCAGTTGAAGTTGAACAGGTAAAGACTTCCGATGCAAGTGAAGCACTTGCTTACAGCGGTACAATAGAAGAATCTGAATCAATACCGCTGAGTTTTTCCGGTTCCGGAAGTGTTTCCCGGGTTCTTGTCTCCGAAGGTGATTTTGTAAAAAAAGGAGATCTTCTTGCGACTTTAAATGACGAATCATATAAAAACGCTTATGAAAAAGCATTGGCATCAAAGACTCAGGCAGAAGATACATATAACCGTCTATTGCCAATGTATAAAAACGGCAGTCTTCCTGAAATTAAATTTGTTGAATCAGAAACCAGTCTTCAATCAGCCAAATCATCGGCAGCTATTGCTAAAAAGAATTATGATGATTGTAAACTCTACTCCCCTGCAAGTGGATATATCGGTAAGCGTTCTATAGAACCTGGAATGATCTCCCTTCCAAATATAACTCCTATAACAGTAGTAAAGATTGAAAAAGTATTTGCAAGAGTAGCGGTATCGGAAAATGAAATTTCATCTATAAAAAAAGGTCAGAAAGCAAAAATTAAGATTGCCGCCTTAAACAATTCCGAATTCACCGGAACAGTTGAAGAGATAGGTGTACTTGCAGATCCGATCGCCCACACATATAAAATTAAAATTGGAATTATTAATAAATCGTTAACAATAAAACCGGGTATGGTTTGCAATGTAATTATAGACAATGCAAAAACTAATTATGGTTTACTTGTTTCCAACAGAGCTGTGATGGTTGATGAAAACGGGAAAAACTTTGTTTACACAGTTGATCCATCTCAAAATAAAGCTTTCAGAAAATTTGTAAAAACCGGAGAAATACTTAATAACGGAATAGAAATAATTGACGGATTAAACAGCAATGAAATTGTTGTTGTTGCCGGACAGCACAAATTAGTTGATAAAGCAAACGTGCGCATTGTTAATAAATAAAGTTGAGACTATAAAATTATGAAGAAGAAATTCACATTACTGGAAACGCTGCTCCGTTATAAACAATTACTTTTTCTTATAACCGGTCTTCTCATAGCGGTAGGTGTTGTCGCATTAATACAGATGCCGCGTGATGAATTCCCGGAATTCACCATAAGGCAGGGATTAATTATAGGCATATTTCCCGGAGCATCATCCAATCAGGTTGAAGATCAATTAACTACGAAAGTCGAAAACTATCTTTTTCAATATAAATCTGTTGAACGTTCAAAAACTTACTCCGTTTCCAAAGAAAATGTAATGGTTATTTATGTTGAAGTTTCAGAGAAAGAAAAAGATCCCGATGCATTCTGGGCAAAACTCAAGCAGGGACTTAATGAACTGAAGGCAGATTTACCGCCGGGTGTAACTTCACTTGTTGCAGATAATGAATTTGGAAATACATCGGCATTGCTGTTGGGAGTTCAATCAGAAAAAAAGACATATAGAGAAATCGAAGATTTTATAAAATCATTTGAAAATGATGTAAGAAAAATTCCATCTGTTTCAAAAGTTAAACATTACGGTTTGCAGAAAGAACAGGTAAGTGTTTATATAGATGATGCTAAACTTGCTAATTATGGAATTAAACCTATAACAATTCTTTCCGTCCTTAAACCTCAAAATGCAGTAGGCTATGCCGGAGAAATTGATGACGGTAAATCAATTTATCCCATACATATTCCATTGAGTTATAAAACCGAACAGGATGTAGCAAATCAAATTATTTATTCGGATCCTTCAGGTAATGTTGTAAGGGTAAAAGATGTAGCGAAAGTTGTAAGGGAATATGATGACCCGGATTCTTTTATACGCATAAACGGGAAAAAGTGTCTGATCGTATCCCTTGAAATGCAGACGGGCAACAACATTGTTCATTTCGGGCAGGATATAAGTAAAGAGATTGATAAATTCTCCAAGTCCCTTCCATCAGATGTTAAAATAATAACCATCTCAAATATTCCGGACTCAGTATCTAAAGCTATTGCCAATTTTCTGAAGGAATTTGCGATTGCAATGGCATCGGTAATATTAGTAACTATATTACTTCTGCCCGGACGGATAGCCGGTATAGCGGCAACTGCAATTCCAACTTCAATTTTTATTGCTCTCGGGATTATGTGGTCTATCGGAATGGATTTACAAACAGTGTCATTAGCCGGTTTGATAATTGTTCTCGGAATATGTGTAGATGATGCTGTAGTAATAATAGATAATTATGTGGAGAAATTAGATAATGGAGTTTCGCCCCATGATGCGGCATCACAAAGCGTATCGGATTTATTCGCCTCCGTTGTCACTGCTACGCTAATAATCATATCATGCTTTATTCCAATCCGGTTTTTTATGAAAGGCGCAGCTGCAGATTTTGTCAGATCGCTTCCAATGACTATTACCTATGCCCTTTCGATATCATTGTTAGTTTCTATTACACTTACACCGCTCATAAGTTACATTTATATAAAAACAGGCATCAAAACAGATAAGTCAAAAAAGAAAAGAGCTTCGTTTCTTGATATGCTTCAAAAATATTACGATATCCTTCTTGAAAAATCATTCACAAAGAAAAAAATTGTTGTTGCAGTAGGTATTATATCTTTTAGTATAGGTCTTTTTATACTTGCTATTACTCCGCAGCAGTCATTTCCAAAAATAGAAAGAAACCAGTTTGCGGTTGAGGTTTATCTTCCTAATGGAAGTTCATTGCAGCAAACCGATGCCGTCATGAAAGATTTGGAAGAGAAACTTCAAAAAGATTCGCGTATAAAAGTTGTGACTTCATTTGTTGGAACCGGCTCTCCCCGCTTTCATACTCTTTATGCGCCTAATTTTCCTTCAAAAAATTACGGACAATTAGTTGTGCTTACAGAGTCCAAAGAAGCTACCGTTCAAATACTTGATGAATACAGCAAGAAATTCGAGAATTATTATCCTCAGGCAAATATCAGATGGAAACAACTTGAAATGTCGCCGACAAAAACTCCTATAGAAGTTCGTATATCCGGAGACAGCATTAAAACAATAAAACAGGTTTCCGATAAAGTCTTAACAATATTCAGACAATCGAAAGGTATCTCATGGCTTCGAACCGACTATGAAAATCCTGTTCATTCATTTGATCTAAAAATAAAAACTGATGAGGCAGCCCGGCTTGGATATTCAAATTCATTATTAGGTTATTCTCTAATGGTTGATACAAAAGGATTTCCGGTTTCAACAATGTGGGAAGGCGATTATCCTGTAAACGTCACATTGAAAGTTGATAAGAAGACAAAATCAAGTCCGGATGATATCAGGAATAATTATGTAACATCGCCATTTCTTGTTTCCTCTGTACCATTAAGGCAGATTGCTGATCTTACTCCAGGCTGGACTGAAGGACAGATAGTAAGACGAAACGGAATCAGAACAATAACAGTATTGGCTGATATTGAGAGGGATGTTTATGCCTCAAATGTTTTCAATCATGCGAAACCTCAGATTGATAAATTGGAACTGCCTAAAGATGTATTCATTACTTACGGCGGTGAATACCAAAACAGTATTGAGTATATCACTCCTTTTTATTATGCGCTTATGGTAAGTATTGTTATTATTTTCATAATACTGATGTTTCAGTTTAGAAATGTAAAAACAGCGCTTCTAATAATGATTACAATGCCGTTAAGCGTATTCGGAGCAGCTATAGGAATTTTTATAACACGCTATCCTTTTGGAGTTACAGCGTTTATCGGACTAATCGGTTTGATGGGTATAGTTGTCCGAAATGGAATTATCTATATATCATACGCCGAAGAACTAAGGCGTAAACATGGTTATACTCTTGAAGAAGCCGCGATCTCTTCCGGAAAAAGAAGAATGCGTCCGATCTTTCTTACTTCTTCGGCAGCCGCTGTGGGTGTTATCCCAATGATCCTCAGCGGTTCATCATTATGGGGTCCGCTCGGTTCGGTAATTTGCTTTGGTTTACTTTTCGCACTAGTGTTATCGCTGCTTGTCCTACCTGTACTTTATTATCTTTTTCATAGAAAAGATTTTGATAAAATTGAAGAGAGTGAAGTCTTATGAATAAAATAATATTTTATATTCTTTTAATAATGTTGCCGGTTATCTGTCCGGTTTTCGCTCAACAAACCTTAACACTTGATGAGAGCAAACGATTGGCACTGCAAAACAATGCAAAAAGTAAAAACAGCAGACTTGAGATTGAGGCATCGCAACAGGTAAGAGCATCTGCTTTAACACATTATTTCCCTTCTATTAGTGCCGGTGGTTTAATGTTTAATTCACAAAAAAGTCTTATGGAAATGGAGACCAAAGGTGGCAATCTTCCGGTTTATGACGGCAATCCCGCGCATCTTGCAACCGCAACTCAATTTGCATATATGCCCGGTTCAACAATAGGCGTGCTTCAAAAAGGAACTGTAGGAGTTATAAATGTAATTCAACCTGTATTTGCAGGCGGAGTAATAATTAACGGAAACAGACTTGCATCATTGGGCGAAGAAGTATCGGGATATAAAGATAAACTTACAAAACAGGAAATACTTTTAAAAACAGAAGAACAATACTGGCAAATTATTTCCCTCGAAGAGAAATTCAATACAGTTAATAATTATGAAGCATTATTAAATAGTCTTCTCAAACAGGTTGAAGATGCTTTTAAGTCAGGCATTTCTATGAAGAATGATGTTCTAAAGGTAAAATTAAAGCTGAGTGAAGTTCTGTTTAACAAATCCAAATTAACTAATGGAAGAAAACTTGCTGCTATGGCTTTTTGTCAATATATAGGTATACCATATGATTCAAGTGTAGTATTAAAAGAAGAATTAAAAGTATCAAATATTCCTCAAAGTTATTTCGTTGATAAAAACGAAGCTCTAAAAAATAGAGCTGAGTATTCCCTGCTTGAAAAATCAGTTGAATCGGAGAAACTTCAAACAAGTCTTAAACTTGGTGAATTTCTTCCTCAGGCAGGTATAGGTATAAGCGGGATGTATTTGAAATTTGATGATGCAAAAGAAAGAACGATTGGAATGGTATACGGCGCAGTTTCAGTTCCTATTTCAGGATGGTGGGGCGGATCGCATGAACTTCAGGAAAGAAGTATAAAAGAGGAAATTGCAGAGAATAATTTCAAAGACAGCTCCGAACTTTTAATTCTTCAAATTGAAAAAGCCTGGCAGGATTTGACCGATGCATACAAACAATATTTATTAAGTGAAGAATCGAAAGCTCAAGCCGAAGAGAATTACAAAGTGAATGACGACAGTTATAAAAACGGGTTAATCAACGTATCGGATTTGCTTGAAGCGCAGGCATTGCTGCAGAAAACGCAAGATCAATTAACCGACGCAAAGTCAAATTACATTATCAAAACAACAACCTATTTACAGGTTACCGGCAGGTAACAAACATAAATTATATTTTTTGTTTAATTATATCACTCAATAATTTAATAATATCTTCTTTGGAAAACGGTTTTGCAAGATAATTTGAACATCCGGACTGCAGGAATTCCATACGGTCATCCGGCATAGCGTAGGCAGTCATGGCAACAATCGGTATGTTTTCGTATCCTTTGATTGTCCTGATAAGCTGTGTAGTCTCAACCCCGCTTATTCCATGTTTAAGATTGATATCCATCAATATAATATCTACTCGTTGCTTTTTAACTTCCTCAACAGCATCCGCACCATTGCTGACAGGAATGACGTAATAGTCTTTTTCCAGCATTTTTCGAATGGTGAGGATATTTATATCATCATCGTCAACAATAAGAATTTTATAAATCTGTTTTTCGGGCAATGGAATTGATTCATTTTTAACGGGTTTAAAAGTATCAATAGTAAAGGTTTTCTCTTCATACTTAATAAAAGGCAAACGAACTATAAATGTTGATCCTATATTAAGTTCACTTTCAACACTAATACTTCCATTTAAGAGTTCAACATATTTTTTAACAACCGTTAGTCCTAAACCGCTGCCCTCAAAACTACGGCCTATTCCCTCACTTAATTGGCGGAATTCCTCGAAGATTAGTTCGAATTTTTCTTTAGGGATACCAATTCCGGTATCAGAAATCTTAATTAAAATATCACCATTAGTTTGTTCAAATGAAATGGTAACCTTTCCCGTAAAAGTAAATTTAACAGCATTATTAATAAGATTGTTGATGATTGCAATGAGTAATTTTTCATCTGTAATGATCGGCACAACTTCCATTGAAAAAGATTCAATTATCAAAATTCCTTTATGATCAGCAGATTTTTTATATGATTTTATTTCATCCAACAGAAGTTTTGTTAGATTTATTACAGAGAATTCTACTGTTGTTTTTTCCGATTCAATTTTAGAGAAATTTAGAATCTCGGTTATGGTTTTCAAAAGCCGTAATCCGCTCTCATGAATATTATTTGCATTTTCATTGCTTTCACCATCAGTTTCTGTCATCATTAATTCAGAGATTCCAAGTATTCCAACTAAGGGTGTTCTTAATTCATGACTCATATTTGCCATGAAGTTTGATTTTGCCCTATTCAATTCTTCGGCTTTTTCTTTAGCTTCAATTAATTCATTTAATATTTTCTTTTTTTCCGTTATGTCTTCCTTGATAGCCAAATAATGAGTGATCTCCCCTTTTTCATTTATTATAGGTGAGATCGAGGCTGAATCCCAGTAAAGTTCCCCGCTTTTTTTCCTGTTATGAAATTCACCACGCCATTCTTTACCCGATGTAATAGTATCCCAAAGAATTTTATATTGGCTTTTAGGTTTTTCTCCCGAACTGAAAATTCTGGGATTCTGTCCAATTAATTCCTCACGATTATAACCGGAAATTTCAATTGACTTCGGATTAACATATTCAATCCTTCCGTCAAGATCTGTTATTACAATTGAAGAAGGACTTTGTTCAACAGCGCTTGATAATTTGCGTAATGCTTCTTCGGCCCGTTTGCGAACTGTAATATCAAACATAATCCCCTGAGAACCGATAACGGATCCATTTAGATCAAAGACCGGCATTCGCACTACATGCATGTACAGTTTATCGCCGTTTATTTCCGGATACTCTTCATCCGTCTCAATAGATTGTCCGGTACGCATTATCAATTCATGAACATCTTCGCCTACATTTGCATATTTAGTTGCTTGCCCTTCTTCGCCTTGTATTTCTAATTCAATTCTTGCAATCTCCATCGGTTTTTTACCAATAAAATCTTCCTTATTTAGTCCTTTTAGAGTGCAAAATTGTGAATTAACAAGTACATAACATCCTTCTTTATCTTTGCGGAAAACCGCATTGGGCAATTGCTCTATGAAAGAATGATAATGTGATCTAGATTCCATCAATGCTTCTTCAGTTAGTATGCGTTCAGTAATGTCACGCGCAATGACCTGCACTCCTTTCGCTCCTTTCCAATCAATGGCTACAGCATTTACTTCCACATCAACCAATTTACCATCGAGACGAATAAATTTTTCCACAAGTAATGGTACAGCTGTTCCTTTAAAAACGAGATCCCAACGCTCGTGCACTTGTTTATGGTATTGAGGATGGATTATTTCTAGTACCGGTTTTCCGATCAGTTCCGACGGATGTTTGGCGCCAATCAATTGGCAGAGAGCCGGGTTGACAAATGCAATTTGGCCGTTTACATGAACATAGAGAGGGTCAGGTGAGAATTTAACAAGCGTACGGTAACGTTCCTCACTTTCAAGTAATGCTTGTTCTGTCCTTTTACGTTCGGTAATATCTGTTACGGTACCAATATAACCGATCACTTGATTTTTCGAATTCCTCTCCGGAACTGCCTGTCCCATTACCCATACAATTGATCCGTCTTTGTGAACGAAACGATATTCTGCAATAGAAGAATCATGTTCTTGTGTTGCTTTGTTCCAGCCATCGATTAGTTTTTCTCTATCATCACTATGTACAACTTGTAACCATCCCTGGCCCAATGCATCTTCTTTTATCATTCCTGACATCCGGCACCACTGTGGATTAACATAGAGTGCAGATCCTTCAATATCTGTTTGGAAAATTCCAACCTTGGACATTTCCGCCAATGTATGAAAACGAAGCTCACTTTTTTGTAAATCAATTTCTGCCTGTAATCTTAATTTAGCTTCCATTGCTTCATCAAGAGCTCTCTGAACTGCAAATGCAAGTCTTGCCATCCTATCTTTTAAAACATAATCGACGGCCCCTTTCTTCAAAAGCTCGACGGCAATATCTTCCCCAACCGCTCCCGATACACAAATAAAAGGGGTGTCCGGAGAGATTTTATTTAACCATTTTAATGCAGCCGGAGCTTCAAATCCGGGTAATTTGTAATCAGCCAGAATTATATCATACTTTTGGTTGTGTAGAAAAGAAACAAATTCTCTTTCCGTTGAAACGATGTCCATGTTTAAATCAAAAGCTGCATCTATCAATATTTCGCGCATGATTTCGGCGTCGTGTTGCGAGTCTTCAAGGCACAGGACTTTTAATATTCTCTTTCCAATAGTCTTCTTTTCCATTTTATTATTCCCCATCAGGTGGTAATTCATTTATAACTGCCCAAAAAACTCCAACCTGTTTAACTGCTTCAATAAATTCTTTGAAATCAACCGGTTTTACTACATAAGCATTAACACCCAGTTCATAACATTTTTTTAAGTCAGGTTCTTCTCGTGACGAAGTAAGCATAACAACAGGAAGCATTTTAAGAGCCGGGTCATCGCGAATAGCTTTAAGAACTTCCATACCATCAACGCGCGGCATCTTTATATCCAATAATACTACTGCAGGGTTACCCGGTTTACGCAGTTTATAATTCCCTTCGCAACGGAGATATTCAAGCGCTTCGACACCGTCTTTTACCACGGCCACATGGTTTGCAAAATTAAATTCGGAAAGAGCTTCAAGAGTTAATTCTATATCCTTAGGATTATTCTCTGCTAACAATATGGTTCTTAGATCTCTCATAACTTTTCCTCATTATTTTTTGGTAGTGTGAAATAAAATAGCGCTCCTTTATCCAATTCGGCCTCAGCCCATGTATGTCCGTTATGCCGGGAAATAATTCGACGAACATTCGCAAGACCTATACCGGTTCCTTCAAATTCTTCCGTTGAATGAAGTCGTTGGAAAACTCCGAACAATTTGTGAGAATATTGCATATCAAAACCAACGCCGTTATCCCTCACAAAAAATAAAAATTCATCGCTCTCGTCCCGAAATCCAACTTCTATTATAGCTAATTTTCTAGTTCTGGTAAACTTTACAGCATTACTTAACAGATTTATTAGTACCAATTTTAGCATTGCTCTGTCACAAAATACATGTGGTAAATCAGCAATAATCCATTCGATAGATTGGTTAGGGTTATCGTGACGGATATTTTCCAACACTTCAGAGACTAAATTATTAATATCAGTATTTTTTTTATGTACTTCGGCCCGTCCGGTTCTAGAAAATTGGAGCAAGTCATCTATCAACATTCCCATTTGATGAACAGATTCTGCAATAGAGCTCAAATAATGTTTACCCTTTTCAGATAAATCATCAGCACATCTTCTAATAAGAAGATCTACATATCCGCTTGTATGTCTTAAGGGTGCGCGCAAATCGTGAGAAACCGAGTAGGAGAATGCCTCCAATTCTTTATTTGCTTCTTGAAGTTGTTCGGTTCGATTTACTACATTATCTTCAAGCGAAGAATTTAATGTTTGAATTTCTCTTTCTACACGCCGGCGTTCGGTTATATCGTTAATTACTACAATACGGGCAGAATGTCCCTCAAATAAAAATCCATGTGAATGAACTTCGACTATTATTTGAGTCCCATCCTTTTTGAGATGATGCCATTCTCCCACATAAACAAGTCCAAATATTTTTTTTGTTAGATCAGCAATAGCAAGTTTTTCTTCTTCAGGATAAAGATCTGCAACATGAAGCGATAAAATTTCTTCTTCAGTATAACCATAGTGAGCAATGAATGCATCATTTACCGAAAGTATCATTAAACTATCTATTTCATAAATCAGCATAGGTAAAGGATTTTGCTCAAACAGAAATCGATAACGGGCTTCACTATTTCTTAAATTTTCTTCAGCTTGCTTACTTTCAGTAATATCTTCCATTACTCCAATAATAGCATTTATCTTAGCGTTTGGACCTAAAAGCGGAATTTTAGTAATATCAACCCAGATTTCTTTTCCATCTGCAGTTAAAAGCGGTTCTTGTATATGATAATTAGCTATTCCGCTTGAAATCACTTTCCTATCATCCGTGCGGAATTTATCTGCTTGCTGTTTCCACGGTAAATCAAAATCAGTTTTACCAATAATCAAATCAGGGTTATCCAGACCGGCAAAATCTGAAAATGTTTTATTACATCCTATATAATTACTGTTTTTGTCTTTCCAATATATTGAGAGCGGTATTGTATCAAGAATAGTATTAAGATTTGATTTACTTTCTCTCAATTCATTAATTAATATTTTCTTATCCTTGTTTTGCCAGTCAATTGTATCCAGCATGTGATTAAAAGAATTCACGAGAATACCAATTTCATCATCACTGCTTTTTACTGCACGCAAGGAATAATCGTCTTGCGAAGCAATTATCTGGGCAGTTTCCGTCAGATATAAAATAGGTTTAGAGATAAATAATTGAAACCATGAAGAGAGAAGAAAGGCAAAGAATGATGAGAATAATATCATCATACCAACTAAAAATATAACATATTGCTGTTGAGTATAGATATCCTTTAAGCTTGCACAAATAAAAACTGTGCCGATCTGTTTCCCATCAAAGATAATAGGCTGGAAAAACAATAGAAGATTATTTTCAAAACTATAGCCATTCCTTTTTGTTCCGGTCGGAAAAGTTATTGTCATGTTATCTTTAGCGCTGTATTTGAAAAATTCATCCCCCTTTTCATTCAAAATCCGAGCCGCAACTATTGGAGGCTTTATAAGAAGAGTTGATAGATTTTTTTCTGCAAGACGATAATCCTGATTTGCCAAAGCCGGAGCACTTTTATCGGCTATCAGTATGCTTAAAGCGGAAATATCTCTTAAGAGATATTGTTTTAATTGGTAATGTTCATATAAAATAACAGTAACACCGGTTAATATCAGACTGCTTATACTGGTCAGCATAATAACAAACATCAGCTTAATTTTGATCGGTTGTTTATTGAAATAGCCTATGATGCTCAACACAAATCCCATGGTTTAAGTTTTTATTAAAAACAAATATTATATAGAAAAGACAAACCACGACCATTTTTTCGAGTTAATCTATAGAATTTAATAATTGTAATGTTACGTTCAGAATGGATTAAATCATGAAGGCAAATAAGCATCATAATTACCAGGTACATTAATAAGTTCAAAATACGTAAATTAAGCTTAATAATGAACTGATAAGTCAATAGATTTTTGATCTATTTTACTGCTGATTAGATGTAATTTATTTTCTAAATTTTCAGTTTTATTGTAAGATTAAAATGCCTTACAAATAAAAAGTTGTAAGGCATTTATATAAGATGCTTGAATAATTTTTATGAATATTTGATTAGAATCATTTAATAAGAATTAGTTTTTTCACATCTGTAAAATTATTTGACTGTAATTTATACATATAGATACCGCTTGATAAATCATTCGCATTAAATTCAACCTCGTGAAAGCCGGTAGTCATTTCAGCGCTCACTAGAGTTTTTACTTCCCTTCCAAGTACATCATATATTTTAAGTGTAGTAAATGCATTTTCAGGTAACCCGAATTTAATTTTAGTTGTCGGATTAAATGGGTTAGGATAATTCTGCATTAAAATAAA
>Ga0182027_10009253_pt1 | contig 14193 bp, 12 predicted proteins | sample 712E1DmetaG_FD_121300 | JGI IMG/M metagenome (GOLD analysis project Ga0182027, IMG submission 121300) | Permafrost microbial communities from Stordalen Mire, Sweden - 712E1D metaG (Illumina Assembly) | ecosystem: Environmental > Terrestrial > Soil > Wetlands > Permafrost | place: Sweden...
CGGTGCCATCGCCGCTCTCGTTGCCGCTCGCTCCGTTCCGAACGCCGAGCAAGTGGCCTAATCTATCGGAGCCGAGGAGCCTGCGCCGTCACGACTTTTCCAGCAGATCCCGGACGCGACCGTGACGGGATCGGTCTTCACATTGGGCGCGGCCATGCTCCTCTCCGGCCTCGTCGTCGTTGTCTCGGTGCTCCGAGCACGGCGCCGTCGAGCTGACGCCTCAGGGTCGACGGCCGAACCGGCATCGCGGTCGGAACCGGCCTGGCCCGACGAGCGTGCCTGACAGGGGTTCTTGCCTCACCCGCCCGTGCCACGAAACCGCTCCTCTCAGTAGGGGAGCACGACCGTCGAAGCCGTCGCCGCTGCGCCAAGGAGAGGAAGCCCCCAGGCCAGCTCGATCGTGCGCAGGATGGAGTAGTGGCTGGCCGCGCCGGTGAACCGGGACCCGGGCGTCATCCCCGGGCTTACGACAACGGTCGCGATGTGGCCGCCACCGCCCTTGACGTCGCTGCCGCTGCCCTCGTCCCAGGTGATGAAGAGCACCGAGCCGGCGAAGGCCGGGCTGTCGACGATCTGCGGCACGAACGCCTTGAGGAACGCGTCTCCGGCCTCGGTGGAGCTGCTGTGCATGTCGTTGATGAGGTTGGGAACGATCATCTCGAAGTCGGCGGCCGCAGGATCGAAGCCGGCCAGCTTCGTGATGTTTGCGCACTCGGTCGGGTTGCCGCTGATCGAGGTGTAGCTGATGGCGGGATTGTGCTTGCGGACGTATTCGCCGGCGGCGCCGGTGCCGTCGACGACGCCGGCTGACAACGAGCCCTTGTAGCAGTTGCCCGGGTATCCCTGGGCGTAGACGTGCCAGGTTCGACCGGAAGCCTCGACCTGGTCGAACAGGTTCGGGACGGCCAGGTTGTAGGTGCCGTCGCTGTCGGTACCCTGGAGGCCGCCCGAGGTCAGCGCGATGTAGTTGGGCTCCGACGGATGCGCTTCGGCGTCGAGGTTGGTAGCCAGGCCGTAGCGGGCGATCAGTGAGTTGAGGTACGGCGCCGCGCTTGAGCCGACGATGCTGCCATAGTCCTTGTTCTCCATGATGATCACGTACACGTGGCTGAAGTTCGGCAGGCCCGAGCCGGGCGTCGGCGACACCGTGGCGGGAGGAGAGGCCGTCGCAGAAGGAGAGGCCGTCGTCGCGGCCTGGAACGTGGAGGCGGCCGAAGTCGGAGCGGGGGTCGGGCTCGCTGCCCCAGTCGGGCCGGTCGTCGGATTGGCGCTGCCGCCGCAGGCTGCGGCCACCATCGAAAGCGTCAGCGCCAGTGCCGTGAGGGTGCGAGTCGGGCCGAGGCGAGTTGGCACGCTGCGATTTTCGCCCATCGGCGGCGACCTCGTTGGATTCGTTGTCGGCACTGCGGCTTCGACGCCGCAGAGGGCGGCGGAACGAATCCTGATCGCGGCTTCGATGCTCGGTCTCAGTGCCGGCATCACCTGGATCAGGCCCGAGAGACGCGATGCCATTCGCGACGTCCTGGCCCTCACCGAAGGCCAGTTCACTGGAACCGTCATCGCCATCGGCCACCCGACCGAAGCGGCTCTTCAACCGAAGAGCGCGCCCGGAGAGGCGAGGCTGCCGCGCGGCGAGGTCGTCTTCGAAGAGAAGTGGCCGACGGATTGATTCCGCGGCCACGCGGTGCGCCTTCGGTGTTGGTGAGCTCTACTCGGCCAGGCCCGGCGTGGACCCGCCGGGCGAAGTTTGAAGCCCCGCTCGAGCCGCTTGCTCAGCATGGAAGTGCGTGCGGAGCGGCTTCTCCTTTAGCGCCAGAACGGCGACGAGGGAGACGACCGAGGCAATGACGCCCAGCCAGACGGAGTTGGCGATGGCGAGAGAGAAGGCTTCGTTGAAGCCGTTCGCGTAGGGCGCTCTCAGCTGCGCGGGAAGCTGAGCGAACGCGTCGGCGACCGAGCCGCCGACGGAGATGAGCTGGTTGGGGTCGAACGCCGCCGGTGCGGTGGTGGGCACGGCCGAGGACGGCGCTCCCGCCGACACGATCGCCGAGCGGATCGAATCCCAGGTCAGGTTCTCGCGGAAGAGGGTGAAGGCCATCGTCAGGCCTACCGAAGTGCCAATCTGGCGGAAGAGGGTCAGGTCGCTCGTCGCGGTTCCGAGTCGCTCGAACGGAACGTCGTTCTGGACGATGAGCGTGAAGATTGCCATCGTCGGGCCGACGCCCAGGCCGGCGATCAGCATCCAGAGCGACAGCACGGGGAAGCTGGTGTCCGCGCGCAGGTTCTCGAGCAGGTATACGCCGACGCCCATGAGGATCAGGCCGATGGCCAGGAGGACCTTGTATCGACCGTTCCGGCTGACCATCAGACCGGCCGCGACCGAACTGAAGATGAGCCCGAAAAGGAACGGGAAGAGCAGATAGCCGGAGGCGGTCGTGCTCTCGCCCTTGACTATCTGGAACCAGAGCGGCAGGAAGATGATCAGGATCGAGAAGCCGAAGACCGCGAAGAAGGTCGCGATTGTCGAGACGGCGAAGGTGCGATTCCGGAAGAGATCGAGCGGGATCATCGGATCGCTGGCCCTTGCCTCGGCCACGACAAAGGCAACCAGGAAGACGACGCCCACGCCGAACCAGCCGAGGACGGAAGGATCGAGCCAGCTGCTGGTTTCGGCCAGGGTGAGGGCGATCAGGACCGGAACGACCGCGCCCACGAAGGTGATCACGCCCGCGATGTCGAGCGTCAAACGAGCGCCCCTGGGATGGACCATCGGCAGCAACCGGCTAATCAGGAACAGCGATATGAGTCCGACCGGCACGTTGACGAAGAAGATCCAGTGCCAGGACAGGTTGTCGGTAAGGAAGCCGCCGAGGAACGGGCCGACCAGGAAAGCGACACCGAAGACGCCACCGAAGAGTCCCTGGTACTTGCCTCGCTCCGCAGGGGTAAACAGGTCGCCGATAACGGCCAGCGAGATCGGGAAGAGGGCGCCGGCGCCGAGGCCCTGGAGCCCGCGGAACGCGATCAGCTCCCACATGGTCTGACTCAGGCCGGAGAGCACCGACCCGATCAGGAACAGGACGATGCCTATCAGGAGCATCGGCTTTCGGCCGAAGTAGTCCGACAGCTTGCCGTAGAGGGGGATGGCTGCAGTGCTGGTGACGAGGTACGACGTGACCACCCAGGTGTAGAGGTCGGCGCCGTTCAGCTCCGTCGAGATCCTCGGCAGAACCGGACCGACGATCGTCTGGTCGAGGGCGCCCAGGAACAGGGCCAGCATGATCGCGCCCATGATTTCGAACCGGGCGCGCGAGTTAACTTCGATCGCGGCGTGCGCGGGCGCGCTGCTGGCGATCTCCGAAGTCATCAAGGTCTCCTTGCTCTGGGCGCCGCCTTGCGATCGAGGTCGGCTGAAGTCGCGCGGCCAACCTCATCTCAGGCTCGAGGGTGGCTGGTCTACGAGTTGTGGACTTGCTCCAAGAATCCGGCGGTGATGGGTGGAACCGGTCCGCGACATCCCACTGCTGCGTTGCCGACGCTGCTCATTTCGTGCTATCGGCGGAATCAGGATGGCATATATACAGGAGTTCGCCGACGGCCGCCAGCCAGAGGCCCGCCTGTTGCACGGGCAATAGATCGGGCCCGCCGGCCGGGCAGAAGTCTAGACGCGCTTGCGGGCCACGAACTCGACCAGGTGGAAGTGGTGCGGCTCGCCCAGGGCGGTCGGTCGATCGTCCTCTTCGACCGACCAGTGCTCGATCTCGAGGTCGGCCAGCTCAGCCTCGATTCGATTCGGCGAGAGGCACGTCATCTCCGGGTCGGAGGCGGACTCGTCGCGGTCGCCGAAGAGCATGGCCGCGAACCTGGTTCCGGGCCGAAGGGCGCCGACGATTCGCCGCCAGGTCGTATCGAACGCGGCCGGGGCAAGAAACGGCAGACACAGGCTCGCGTTGACCAGATGGCAGGGCGGGATCGAAGCCGTTGAGAGATCCTCGATGCGTATCTGGAGACGCTCTCGAAGGTTCGGCTCGACGGCGGCCTCGAGGACGGTTCGGGCACCTGGCTCGCGATCCACGGCCAGGACGCGCCAGCCCGCTCGGAGCAGCGCGCGCGCGTCGCGCCCGGCGCCGCACCCGAGATCCACGGCGAGACGCAGGGCCGGACCGACTGCCTCGCCGGTCGGCATCGGGTCCGCCGTCGCGTCCTCCTCGCGGAACCTGTCGATGGCCAGGCGCACAGTCCGCCAGGCCGGTCGCTCGACCGTGACGGCGTAGTAGTCGGCCCAATGCTCGGAGTCGGCGCCCATGTCGTTGAGAATAGCGTGCCGCTAACCTTCGGTCGTCGATCGACGTTCCGTCCTCAGACGAAAGCGGCCGCGGCGTATCCGACTGTCCGACGCGCGTCCCCCCCGGCGTCGGCCGAGGTGGCGGCGCCGAGCAGGATGCCGCGCGTCGCGCCCATCTCGGCGAGGGCCGCGAGGGCGACGCGCACGGGATCGATGCCGCACAGCCCGCAGACGAGCCCGGGTCGCCGTTCGAGGAGCACCCCGGCCTCCGCGTCGCGGAGCGCGTCCGCGTCCAACCGAAGCAGCGGTTCGAGCAGCTCGGCGTCGGTCGTCTCGCAGATCCGGGCCGGCGGATAGTGGGCCATGTCGGAGCTGGCGACGAGGAGGATCCGCTCGCCCGCGGCGCGCTTCGATGCCAGGAGACGGCCGAGCATCACGCCGGCTCGGGCGTGGGTTCGGAGCCGCGGGCTGATCGCCATCGGCACGATTCTTGCCGCGGGACAGGCACGGGCCAGGAGCGGCAGCTGGACCTCGAGCGAGTGCTCTCCGAGGTGTGCGGCGTCGTCCGGCGCGAATGGCGAGCCCAGCGCCGCGATGGCATCGGCGAGTGGCTCGTCCACGGGCACGTCGCCGAGGGGAGTCCTCCACGATCCGCCGGTCCACACGCCCACGCCGTCGGCGAGGGCCCCGTGATCGGTGCCGGCCAGGACGATCGTCGCCGGCCCGATCTCGCCGGCGAGCGCCCAGCCCAGGGCCGCGATCGTGCCCGAGAAGACGAGCCCGGCATGAGGAACGAGGATCCCCGAGACGGAAGCGGGATCGAGATCCTCGGGTCGTTTCGCGTGGGCGGCGCCGGCCAGCAGGATGTCCACCAGCGATCCCAGTCTGTCGGGCTGGGCTGGATAGAAGGCGCCCGCGACCGCAGGCTGGCGTGATTTGCCGCTCATGCTCGGGCTCCTTTCGCGTCGGGTGCGATCGCCCTTGCCCCAAACTCCGCAAGCCCTACTCCGGCGAGCGTACGTCCGCAGCGGGCGCAGCCACCGTCCGTCAGTGCAGCGGCCGGTCTGGCCGAGAAGCCGCGCCGCCGGATCAGTGTTTCTCCGCATCCGGCGCAGCGGGTGTCCTCGTCGCCGTCGCTCATGTTGCCCGAGTAAACGTGGCTGAGCCCGGCGGCGCGGCCGATCGCCGCGGCCCGTTCGACCGTGGACGTGGGCGTCGGGTCCAGGTCGGTCAGCCGGTACGACGGAAAGAAACGACTGACGTGCCAGGGCGTCTCAGGCCCGAGCTCGGCCACGATCCAGCGAGTCAGTGCCTCCAGCCCCGGCGGACCGTCGTTGAGGCCGGGGATCAGCAGCGTCGTCACTTCGACCCACACACCGCGCTCGCGCATACCGACGAGAGACGCGAGGATCGGCGCCAGACGCGCCCCGCAGATGCGTCGGTAGAATCGATCGTCGAAGGCCTTCAGGTCCACGTTTGCGGCAGCGACCAGCGGCGCCAGGAGATCGAGAGCCTCGGGCGTCTGGTAGCCGTTGGTGACGAGCACGTTTGCCAGCCCCGCTTCGCGGGCAAGTCGAGACGTCGCGACGACGTATTCGATGAAGATGGTCGGCTCGGTGTAGGTGTAGGCGATGCTGCGGGCCCCGGCTGCCAGTGCGGCCGACACGACCTGGGCCGGCGGCAGGCTGAAGGAAGACACCGTCAGCCCGTCCCGCTCGGACTGGGAGATGGCCCAGTTCTGGCAGTTCAGACAATGGAAGTTGCAGCCGCGGGTAGCAATGGAGAAGGCCACGCTGCCGGGGTAAACGTGGAAGAGCGGCTTCTTCTCGATCGGGTCGGCGTTTGCGGCCACGGCTCGTCCGAACACGAGCGTGACGAGCCCTCCATCGCGATTCTCGCGGACGCGGCAGATCCCGGCCCGACCGGGCCTGACCAGGCAACGGTGGGCGCAGGCGACGCATCGAACGGCGCCATCGGCTTCCGCCAGAGCCAGCATCGCCGGAGTGGCGGTCTCCCCGGATAGTCCGTGAGTTGGAGCGATCGGTGGCATCGGGACGGCTCCTCGCCATCATGCTGGTCCCGCGGGCCGAGTTCGGCAAAGGGCCGAACGGCCCGAGGTACCAGCCCGGACGAGGCGCTGCAGCGAGCTGGCGAGGCCGATCCGCCGAAGGCCGCGAAGCCCCGGCGGCAGAGCGTCCGAGTAGCCCGGCTGGCCGGCATACGACCCGAGATCGCGCCGTTTGACTCTAGCGGCGGGCGGGGCCCCGAGTAGTCTCTGTGGACCGACTTCGAGGTAGCGCATGAAGCAACTCGAGAAGCGCGACCAGCGTGAGCTTCTGGCCATAGCCCGGCGTTCGATCGAGGCCGCCGTTGGCCGGCGCGGATCCTCGGGCCTGGCGGCGGGCCCTCTCTCGGCTGCCCTGGGCGAGCCGGCCGCGGCTTTCGTCACCATCCACGAAAGGGGCGGACTGCGCGGTTGCATCGGCCTGATGCGGTTCGAGGACCCGCTGTGGTTGAACGTCCGAGACGCCGCCGCGGCCGCCGCCCTCGACGACCCGCGCTTCCTGCCACTCGACGAGTCGGAGCTGCCGGCCATCGAACTGGAAGTGTCGGTCCTGGATCCGCCCGTGGAGCTGCTCGATCCGGCCGGTTTCGTGGCCGGGCGGCATGGAATCGTCATCGAACGCGGCAGGCACCGGGCCCTGCTGCTCCCGCAGGTGGCGACCGAGATGGGCTGGGGCGAGCGCGAGATGCTCGAGGCAGTTTGCCGCAAGGCGAACCTGCCCGCGGACGCCTGGCGGGACGGGTCCGCTCGTCTGTACGTCTTCGAGTCGACTTGCTTCAATGAGGCGGGTCTTGCCAGCTCATCAGGCGAGACGACGGTCAACTGATCGGCCCCTCGCCCCGCCAGCCGGGCGCCTCCCACGGCGCGCTCCTGGATGGCTTCAGGTTGGTTTCAGGCCGCAGGCCGACGATGGGCGCTGGTTCGATGCCGCCGGGTGCGTAGACGGCGGTCCGCAGGAGGTAATCATGGTGTCCGATAAGCGGCGACTAAGCCGGCGCTTCGCCGCCCCGGTCGTGTCACTTGTCTTCGTGGCCGTAGTTGTCGCGGCCTGCAGTTCGGCGGTCGTGGGCGGGACGACGGCAAATACCGTCGGCGGCCTTCAGGCGTCGGCGAGCCCGACAGTGGCGGCCCTTGTCCCCGCGGAGCTGCCGGCAGCCACGTCCTCCACTGCCGCCACGTCGCTGGCGGCGTCCGCCTCCGCTCTCTCCTTGCAGGACCAGATGGTCGACGTGATCAAGCAGGTCGGCCCGTCGGTCGTCGAGATCCAGACCGACGCAGGCCTCGGCTCCGGCATCGTGTACGACTCAAAGGGCGACATCGTTACCAACGCCCACGTCGTGGGAACGTCGACGACATTCACGGTCACTCTTTCGAACGGCAAGACATACCCGGCGACGTTGGTCGGCAGCTATGCCCCTGACGACATCGCGGTTCTCCACATCACGGCCACGGGGCTCGCCCCGGCGACTTTCGGTGACTCTTCCCAGCTGTCCGTCGGCGATTTCGTCCTGGCCATGGGCAATCCACTCGGGCTCCAGTCGAGCGTCACCGAAGGCATCGTCAGCGCCCTCAACCGGCAGGTCAGCGAGCCCACCGGCAACGCTCTGCCCGACGTCATCCAGACCAGCGCAGCAATCAATCCCGGCAACAGCGGCGGTGCCCTCGTCGATCTCAGTGGCGACGTCGTGGGCATCCCAACGTTGACGGCCTCGGACCCGCAGCTCGGCGGCAGCGCTCCCGGAATCGGCTTTGCGATCTCGAGCAACCGGGCCAAGTTCATCGCGGATCAGCTCATCGCGAGCGGAAAGGTAACCAGCTCGGGCCGCGCCTACATGGGCGTTCAGCTCACGGACGGCCAGACTGGCCCGATCATCGTGGCGGTGACCGCCGGCGGACCCGCGGCTGCGGCCGGGGTTCAGGTCGGTGACGTCGTCATCTCGATCGACTCGACCCTCACGCCTGATAGCGCCACGCTGATCGACGCGGTTGCCGCGTACCACCCCGGCGACAAGGTCACGCTGAAGGTTCAGCATCAGAACGGCACCGTGGCCACCCTTACCCTGACCCTCGGGCAGCTGCCAAGCTGACCCCTGGCCCACCCACCCGGCAACGGACGCCGGCCATTGCGCAATCGAGACGGAGAGGCGGCCGGGATCGGCCGCCTCTCCTCATGCTCTGGGTCCGGTCGGTAGCTCGAAGACGATGGTCGTCCCAACGCCGGCGGTACTTTCGACCCTGATCGATCCGCCGTGGGCCTCAACCAGCCGGCGGGCGATGGCCAATCCGAGGCCCGACCCGTGCGAGTCCTCGGCCCTCGCGAAACGCTCGAACATGCGGGGCAACACCTCGGGGGCCACGCCGGGTCCCGTGTCGGCGACCGAGACCCTGACAGACCGGGCCTGGGTCTCCCCGATGATCGACACGACGCTTCCACGCGGCGCATAGCGTATGGCGTTGGCCACCAGGTTTCCGACGACCTGTTGGATCCGGAGCGGGTCGAGGTCCACGAGCGGCATGTCATCGGCCATCCGAACTTCGAGCCTCAGCCCGGCCGTCGCGGCGAGACCCTCGAAGGAAGCGATGGACTCGTGGATCAGGATCGACAGGTCGGTCGCTTCCCTGTGGAGGGGGAGCGTTCCGGCCTCGGCCAGCGCCAGCGTTCGAAGGTCCTCCACGAGCTTCGTCAGCATCGAGATCTGGTCGACGGCCGCCGTCAGGTGGGCCTCGTCCATCGGGTGGACGCCATCGATCATGGCCTCGAGTTCGCCTCTCAAGACCGCCAGGGGCGTGCGCAGCTCGTGGCTGACGTCGGCAAGGAGGGAGCGCCGCTGGCGCTCGTCCGTCTCGAGTCGCGCGGCCATCGAGTTGAACGCCTCGGTCAGCCATCGCAGCTCCCGCATGCCGTGGCGTGGCACCTCCACTCGGGCGGTGTAGTCGCCGGCCCCGACCTTGCCGGTTGCCTCCATGAGGTCGCCGAACGGCACGGCGAACCGTCGCGCGCCTCGCGCCGTGCCGCCCAACGCGAAGAACAGAACCACCAGGATCGCCGCGGCCAGGATCCCTCCGCCGGGCGAGGGCAGGCCCGTCACCGACAGCAGCAGGCCGATCAGGACGATCGGCCCGAGGACCAGCAGCACGAAGACGAGCGTCACGCCTGCGGCGAATCGGAGTAAGAAACCTCGTCGCATCTTGCGCCACGGAAACTCGTGAGTCGGCGGCCAGGGCTCCTCCCCGGGCCACCATGCCGGGCGGGATCGGCGTCTTCGACGGCGATCGCCGCGCCATCCGAACGACCAATCGGAACCCGTGACCTCGGAGCCCTCGCTCGGCATATCGCTCGACTCCCGGTCCTGCGTCCGGCGGTATCGTCGATGGGCCGCCCTCAGCCTGCGACCCCGGAGCGGCTCCGGGATCTCCGGGTTCTCCGGGTCGCTCACTCGGGCTCCTCGGCGAACCGGTAGCCCACCCCGTAGACCGTCTGGACATATCGGGGCCGGCCCGGGTCGTCCTCGAGCTTCCGGCGCAGGTTCTTGACGTGAGCGTCCACGGCCCGTTCGTAGGACTCGAACGCTACGCCATGGATTGCATCGAGCAGCTGCGATCGGGTGAAGATCCGCCCGGGCTGTCGGGCCAGGGCGACCAGCAGCTGGAACTCGGTGGGCGTCAGCTCGACGGACCGCCCGGCGGCCGTGACGCGCATTCGGGGCACGTCGATCGAAACAGCTCCGACGTCGATTCGATCGCCCGGCTCCATCTGTCGGTCGACCCGCCGAAAGATGGCGCGGATGCGGGCCACGAGCTCGCGCGGACTGAATGGCTTGGTGACGTAGTCGTCCGCGCCGATCTCCAGGCCCAGCACGCGGTCCAGTTCGTCATCGCGGGCAGTGAGCATGAGGATCGGCACGTCGGAGTCGCGCCTGATCGTCCGGGTCACGTCCAGGCCGTCCATTCCCGGCAATCCCAGGTCCAGGACGATCAGGTCTGGCTTGCGAGCGCGGACCGCCATCAGCGCCGATGGGCCGTCCGTGGCGGTGATCACGTCGAAGCCGGCGTGCTCGAGATAATCGCGAGCGAGCTGCACGATGCGAGCTTCGTCGTCGACGACGAGAACGGTCTTCACGGTGGCTTCATCGTACGGCTCGACGTGGCGGGGCGTGGTGGGCGAATGCGCGGCGCAGTGGGCGAATGCGCGTTGCTGCCGCCCACCGCTCCGTCGGCCGGCCGCGGCGCCGTCGCGCCTGCCAGCGGCTCAGGGCGCCGTCGGGGTCGTTGGGTCGCCGCCTCTCATGGGCGGCTCGGCGGTATGGGCCCTCCGATGGAACTCGTCGAATGCAGCCTGCCCCGCCTCCCGCCACTCGCTCCTGTGCCAGCCTCCCGGTCGGCCGCCCGGCTCGGCGGAATCGGAGTCGGCCCAGGTCCTCCAGTGGCCGCGGTGAGCCCACGCCCGGCGATGCCCGCCGAAGAATGCCAGTCCGATCAGCCGGACGAGGAGTATCAGCACGATGATCGTCACCAGGAGGCCGATGACGTGGCCCGCTCCCAATGCCCCGCCGTATGCCCAGGCCGGAATGCCCGTCGAGCCCGAGGCGGCTCCGGTGGCGAAACCAGCGCCGTAGGCGCCGGCCGTCAGAACCGCGATGAATCCCAGTAACAGCAATGCGGCCAAGACTCGGAAGCCGCCGCCGTGTCGCATCTGGATCTCCTTGCGATTGCTCCCGATGGTCTGCTCGGTCGGCGGGGAGCGGTGCCAACCTGACTCGGAAGACTGGCGGTCGCCTGTGAAGGAGTCGTGTGGGCGGGCCGGAGAAGTCGTAGTTGAGGGCAGCGAATGCTCCCGGCAGCGAAGGGGTTGGCCACTGGGACGTGCGTAGGACACGGCAGATCCCGTGGCGCCGACTCCCGCCAATCGCCGCGCCGAGCCGCCCTACTGCCGGTCGCCCCCAGGTCAGGCGATGTCCCGCCGGCGGATCCCGATCGCCCCGAGAAGCAGGCCGCCCACGGCGAGGACCAGGCAGGCGACGACGCCGGCCGGATCCCAGTTGCCGATCATCGTCTGGCCGAGGTGAGCCGATAGCGCCAGCTGATGCACCGGGTCGGGCAGGTTCAGCGCCGGCGCCAGGAAGTCGACCAGGAACGTCGCGATGACGAACACGGCCGTGACTTCACCGGCGACCGTGTTTCGAAACAGCCCGCCGACCGCGAAGCCGACACCGGCGGCCGCGGCCGCGTACAGCCCAAGGATCAGAGCGCCCATGACGGGCGTCGCGACATCGCTGCCCGCCGACGCCACTCCGATTCCGACTCCCAGCATGGCCACTGCGGTCATCACGGCGATTGCCCCGAAGACCCCGATGCCGCCGGCGATCGCCCAGCGAGCGCGACCCAGCGGGCTCGCCAGCAGCAGCTCGAGCCGCCGGCCGTTTTCGTCGGAGGCCCAACCGGAAACGAGGGTTGCCGCTGCCAGGCCCGCGATCAGGTAGCCCATGTAAGCGAAGAGCAGCTGCAGGAAACCGCCCCCGGTCGTGATGTCATAACCCTTGAACAGGGTCGTGAAGAGCTTCGCAGTGTCCGGCGACTTGGAGAGCTCGTCGGCGAACGATCGGCTGGACGCGGCGATCATTGCGGCATAGATGGCCAGGCCGAGGCCCCAGGCGAGCGCCTGGGGCAACCGCTCCCCGAAAGAGCGGCCTGCAGGGCCGCGAACGCCCAGGATCGCGCCCGGCATGGCGGGCGTCGGGATGGCGCTGATGGAGCCGAGGTCGCGCCGATCGAACGCGACGATGCCGACGCCGAACAGGACGACCGCGACGATGGCCACCGGCACGAGGGAGATCCAGTCGTACTGGCCGGCCAGGGGCAGGTAGCCGGCCGTCCAGTGGAACCAGGTCAGGTTTGCCGGCGCCTGCAGGGCCGGCACGGAAGCTGAATAGCCGCTCACGACGTAGCCGCCGATCATCACCGCACCGGCGACGCCCGCGGCGCTGGCGCGACCCATGAACGGGGCGAGCGCCCAGGCTACGGACCCGGACACCAGGCCGATCAGTGCGACCCAGAGCGCGAAGCCGACGGCCCCCGAGATAGGAACCGCGTCGCCGGGGAGGGTGCCAAAGGCTGCGGTGCCGACGAAGGTAATGATCGCCAGGAAGGCCGTGGCAGCGACCATCCCGGTGATGTGCGCGGCCAGCTTCTCGATGGCGATCCGGCGCTTGCCGGATGGCGCCGCGGCGACCATGTCCAGGCTGCCACGTCGCGCCTCCGCGGCCAGGGTTCCCGAGAGAGCGAAGATCGACCAGAACCCGGCGGTAAGCCCGAAGAATGGACCGTACTTCCACGCCACGGCACCGCCCAGGGTCTCGACGTTGACCGGGTTGCCGACGAACCCCTTGATCACGGCCGGCATGCTGTCGATGACGTTCTGCAGGTCCAGACGCGACGCGGGAGTGGCATAGGCCTCGCCGAAGGCGTATGCCCCCGCCAGCATGATCCCGCCCAGGAGGCCGGCGACGATGATGAACGCCAGGCGCGAGTCGCGGATAGTCTTGGCATAGATGCTGCCGAAGCCGTACAGGCGGCTCCACATCGGCACGGACGCTGCCCGGCGGATCGGCGGGCTGCCAGCCTGGGCGGCCATCACTTCACGTCGGCGGTCTCACGGCCGTACTGCGCCAGGAACGTCTCCTCGAGGCTGGGTTCGCGGCTCAGGAAGTCCGTAACTCCGAGGCGAGCGGCGGCCTGGACCACCGGCGCGATCGGTCCGAATACACGAAGCCTGATGAGGTGGTCCTCGACCTGGACGTCGCTCACGCCGGCGATCGCAACGAACTCGGCCGCGGGGGGCTCGCCGGCGAAGCGTAACTCCACCTGGTGATGGGCCAGGTCGCGCAGGGCATCGACCCGGTCGACACGAACGATCCGGCCTTCGCGGATGATGGCGACGCGGTCGCAACTCCGCTCGACCTCGCTCAGGATGTGGCTGGAGAGGAAGACCGTCCCGCCGTCGGCGACGGCCTCGCGCAGCAGCGTGAAAAAAGTCTGCTGGACGAGCGGGTCCAGGCCTGCGGTCGGTTCGTCGAGGAGAAGCAGCTCGGGCTTGTGCTGCAGCGCCGCAACCAGCCCGACCTTCTGCTTGTTGCCCTTGGAGTATTCGCGGAAACGCCGGCTCGGATCCAGGTCGAAGCGCTCGATCAGCTTGGCCCGGTAGGCCGTGTCGACCCCTCCGCGTAGGTTGCCGAAGTACTCGAGCGTCTGCCCGCCGGTCAGTCGGTCGTACAGCGCGAACTCGCCGGGCAGGTAGCCGAGCCGTCGGTGGATTGACGCCGGGTTGGCCGAGCTCTCGATCTCGAAAACGTAGGCCTTGCCGCTCGTCGGGCGAATCAGATCGAGCAGCGTCCGAATCGTCGTCGTCTTGCCGGCGCCGTTCGGCCCGAGGAAGCCGAAGACCTCGCCCTTCTGGACCTCCAGGTTCACCTCCACGATTCCGCGGTGAGGGCCGTAGGACTTGGTCAGCTTCTCAGTCCGAATGACCGACGGCATGCGATGGCCTCCGACACGACGATACGACTGGTGATTCTCGTCTCTTTCGAGCATTCGGTCTATCTGCCGCAGGTTCGTCTCCCGCGCCGTGTCGGCGTCGAGGCCGTCATCCGGGGTCACGTCGGATCGCAAGAAGCCAGGTGGAGATTCATCGTTCCGCGGACGGTGTCGCTCCACTTCCAGCACCCTGTCGCCGGACAGCGACTTTGACCGCTAAGCGGCCAGCGACTTTGTCACCGTTGGCGAAGAGCAGGATAGCGTCGCCACGGATGAGTTGGCGCGGGTCGCGTGACGCTGTGAGCCGAAGGTA
>Ga0182027_10009254_pt1 | contig 14193 bp, 12 predicted proteins | sample 712E1DmetaG_FD_121300 | JGI IMG/M metagenome (GOLD analysis project Ga0182027, IMG submission 121300) | Permafrost microbial communities from Stordalen Mire, Sweden - 712E1D metaG (Illumina Assembly) | ecosystem: Environmental > Terrestrial > Soil > Wetlands > Permafrost | place: Sweden...
AAGACAAAAGACAAAAGTAAAAGATAAAAGTGGCAAATGACTGATTCTGAAAACAGCAAAACGCCAATTGGGGAACTGGGAAAATTTGGTCTGATTGACCATCTGACTAAAAAATCCAAACCCGGAAATCTATCCACAATTTATGGTATAGGTGATGATGCTGCTATAATAGATAATGGTAATCAGTTCACGATTGTAACATCAGATCTTCTTTTGGAAGGGATTCACTTCAACCTTACATATACTCCGATGAGACATCTTGGCTACAAAGCTGTCATCAGGGGTATTTCTGATATTTTCGCCATGAATGGAAAACCGGGTCAGATTATTATTTCGATCGGAATCAGCACAAGGTTTACCGTGGAACATCTTGAAGAGTTGTATGAAGGTATCTATATGGCATGTGAAAAATATGGGACTGACCTTGCCGGAGGAGATACAACAAGTTCATTAACAGGACTGACCATAAGCTTAACGGCTGTCGGGTCGGTTGAAAAAGAAAGAATCGTAAGAAGAGACGGGGCAAAACCAAATGACCTGATATGTGTGACCGGGGATTTTGGAGCATCATACATGGGATTGCAGCTTCTGGAACGGGAGAGGAAACTATTTAATACCGGTCAGGTCATTCAGCCAGATCTTTCGGGATATGAATACGTAATCGGTAGGCAGCTTAAACCAGAATTCCCATCTGAAATTCTGGCAGATCTCAGGCAAAACAATATACTGCCTGATTCCATGATAGATGTTTCTGACGGACTGGCATCTGACATGCTTCATATCTGCAAAGCATCAGGTACAGGTTGCAGAATTTATTCAAATAAAATTCCCATAGACCAGGAGACCTGCAGGCTTGCTGAAGAATTCAGGATTGATCCGCTTACTGCGGCACTGAATGGAGGAGAAGATTATGAGCTTTTATTTACTATTCCCCTTGAAATGATTGAAAAAATAAAAAATATTCCTTCTGTAAAAATTATCGGGCATATCACTGCATTTGAAAACGGGAAAGTGCTGGTTTCAGATGATGGCATGGAGACTGTTCTTACAGCCCAGGGATGGAAATAATGATCCCATTCCGGTATTCCTTATCTCGGCCCCCTGATTATTCCTCTTTCCGATTTCCTGATAAATTCCAGAATATAATCCCGGTGAGATGAAGGTTTGAATTCTATCTCAATGCGTTCAAGCGCCTGGGTTATATTTAATTTACTCTGATAAATAACCCTGTAAATATTATGTATTTCATCAATCTGTTCTTTCTCAAATCCCCGTCGTCCCAGTCCGACTGTATTTAATCCCATGAATGACAAAGGATCCCTATCGGCTTTGATGAACGGAGGAACATCTATTCTGACCTTTGAGCCTCCCCCGATAAAAACATGACCACCAATGTTTGTGAACTGATGCACAAGAGTTCCGGCGCTGATAATAGCCCAGTCATCAACCTTCACTTCACCTGCCATTGCAGAAGAATTACCTATAATACAGTTATCACCGATGTTGCAATCGTGTCCGATGTGAGCATAAGCCATTAAAAGGCAATCATTACCAATAACTGTTTTTCCAACAGCAGCTGTACCACGGTTAACTGTAACGCCTTCCCTTACAGTTGTATTATCGCCCAGCTCAGCAGTTGAATCTTCACCTTTGAATTTAAGATCCTGTGGAATTCCTGAGACAACAGAAGAAGGAAATATTTTGCAATTCTTCCCTATCCTGGCTCCATCGAGAATTGTTGAATTCGGACCAACCCAGGTCCCGTCACCAATTACTACGTTGCCGGCTATATATGCAAACGGCTCTACAATTACATTTTCGCCTATAATGGCTTCAGGATGTATGTAAGCTAATTTCGAGATCATTGAATGATTATTTATTTTTTATAATCTGAGCTGTAAGTTCGCCTTCAACAACTAGTTTATTCCCCACAAATGCCTGTCCGAACATTGTCACAATACCTCTGCGTATAATATCTGCAAGTTCCATTTTTAAAATGATTGTATCACCCGGGACAACTTTCTGCTTAAACTTCACCTTATCAATTTTCAAAAAGTATGTAGAATATTTTTCAGGTTCTTCAACAGTATTGAGGACAAGTATACCTCCCACCTGGGCCAGCGCTTCAACCATCATTACGCCAGGCATAACGGCCTCATCAGGAAAATGACCCTGAAAAAAAGATTCATTATATGTAACATTTTTAATTCCTACAATTGAAGCTTCGTCGATAAATATAATTTTGTCAACCATAAGGAAAGGATATCTGTGAGGAAGAATTTTCTTTACCTCATCAATCGAATAAACCGGTGGTAATGCAGGATCATAAACGGGAATATCTCTTTTTGAGAGTGCTTTTTTGATCTCCTGCCTCACTATTTTTGCAAGGCGGGTATTTGCAAAATGACCCGGACGCGTAGCGACCACTTTCCCTTTTATTGGCTGCCCGACCAGGGCAAGATCGCCCATAAGATCGAGAAGTTTATGCCGGGCAGGTTCATTCGGATAATGAAGCTCGGTATTATTGAGAACACCTGCTTTATGGTTTGTGATTCCCGGCCGGTTAAATAACTTTGCGATACGATCGATCTCTTCCTGAGAAACTTCTTTTTCAAGGATTACTATTGCATTATCGAGATCTCCGCCTTTTATGAGCCCCTTATTAAAGAGAGGTTCCAGCTCATGAAAGAAAACAAAAGTCCGGCTTCTGGAAATTTCATCTTCAAAATCATCGATTGAATCAAGAATAGCATATTGGTTTCCGAGAATCCTGGAGTTGTAATCAATGAGGACGTTTATACTGAAATGATCATCGGGATATAAAATCAGGTCGACTCCGTGCTCTTCATCAGAAAAAGTGATCTTCTGTTTAACAATGTAATAGTTTCTGTCCTCCTTTTGCTCAACAATCCCTGCCTTTTTAATAGCATCCACAAACATCGAAGCGGCCCCTCCCATGATAGGAGCTTCCGGACCGTTAAGTTCGATAAAAGCATTATCGACTTTCATACCATTAAATGCTGCAAGAACATGTTCGACGGTAGAAACCGATGCATTATTCTGGACAAGAGTAGTTCCTCTGGATGTTTCAGTAACATGCTCTGCGAGGGCATCGATTACCGGGTGACCCGGAAGATCAACCCTGCAGAATTTATATCCATGATTAGCGGGAGCCGGTTTAAATGTCATTTTGACACTTATTCCCGTATGCAAACCTTTACCTTCAAGGCTTATTTCCCTTGCCAGTGTTCTTTGCTTTTCACTCATTTATCAATCCGTTTGATTAATTAACGGGTACAAAAAAAGCAAAAATTTTTCGAACAAGCCAGAAAATTGTACTATAACTCGATTTATAAAAGCTTGTCCGATCCTGAGTATATCTATAACTGCTTTTTTTTCAGAGATTCTAACTCTTTTTCAAGTGCATCTATTTTTGTCCTCATATCCGGTAATTTTTTAAAGATCACTGAAGACTTAAGATATTGCTTGTAGTCAAATGCCGGAGAACCAAGAATGATTGTGTTTTCTTCCTTTATATCTCCAAGAATTCCAGCCTGGGCCCCTATTTTTGTATTATCTGCTATTTTAATGTGTCCGACTATCCCTACCTGTCCTGCCAGCATGCAGTTTTTTCCGATTTTTGTTGAACCAGCTATTCCTGTCTGTCCGGCTATGACTGTGTTTTCTCCTATTTCAACATTATGACCGATCTGGACCAGATTATCAATCTTCACTCCTTTCCTGATAATTGTCGAGCCCATTGTAGCACGGTCAATAGCAACATTTGCTCCTATTTCAACATTATCTTCAATAAAAACATTCCCGATCTGCGGAATTTTCATAAACTCATTCTCTGACTGAGGGGCAAATCCAAAACCATCACTGCCTATCACAGTTCCGGCATGAATTATACAGCCATCTCCAATGACACATTCATGGTAAACTTTAACGCCTGGATTAATTATACAGTTTTTACCCACTTTTGAATTGTCGCCAATGTAAACCTGAGGATAAATTTTGCAACCATCTCCAATAGAGCAATTTTCACCGATATAAGCACAAGCGCCAATAAATACATCTTTGCCGATTTTTGCTGAAGGTTCAATTATTGCAGTTGAATGAATTCCTGTTTTTTTAGGTCTTGACTGTTCAACCAGAGTAAGCAATGAAGCAAAAGCTTTATAAGCATCCGGCACCCTGATTAATGTGGCATTGATCTTTCCTGACGGAACAAATTCCTTATTTACAAGAACGACTGATGACAGGGTAGTATAAATGTAATGTTCATATTTGGGATTGGCCAGGAATGAAAGCGCTCCTTCATGACCCTCTTCAATTTTAGCGACTGTGTTTACTCTTATTTCCGGGTTTCCTTCAACTTCACCTTTTAAAAACCCTGCGATTGTTGCAGCAGTAAATTCCATGATGATATTTTTTAATTATCGGCACTCTTTTGGGTAACAAAGAAAATATTTTATAACCCTTTCTGAAAGGAATCTGTGATCAAACATATCGGAAACAGAAGATATGTCAGATATTAAGCCCGATTTGGTCAGTATTTTAACATCCGGAGCATCGGGTGCATAAGCCAGGTTTGAAATATTACCGGAAAAGACAAAGTATTTCGTCATTTCCTGGTTTATATTTAACATGCTTCCTGTTAGCTTTTTCAAATCGTTTATTCGTTTTTCAGGAAATGGTTCATTCTGAAGTTCTATTGCCAGCATATCTCTCGTTGTTAATCTTCTCGAAAGATCTGATAATACTATATCTGAATGATCTGCCCAGTACTTGGCTGAGACAAGAATATCATTATCATCCAGCCTAGTAAAATTTGCAGCAATCTGGGCCGGTGTAAAAAGGCCTTCCCCGCTGAGGTCAGCTGGTCCTATTTTATTGTAAAGAAAGAACCTGAGTGCCGGTGTTGCATACAGATCATCTCCCGAAGATGCAATTTCTTTAGCACGTTTTAAAATATGGACCAGCAGGCTTTCGGATGAAATGACTGTTTTATGCATATAAACCTGCCAGTACATCAGCCTTCTTGCAATAATGAACTTTTCCAGGGAATATATTCCTTTTTCATCAATAACAAGCCTGTCATCTACCACATTGAGCGTCCTGATTATCCTGTCAGACCCTACAGAGCCTTCGATGACTCCCGTATAAAAACTGTCCCGCCGCAGATAATCCAGTCTGTCCATATCAACTTGTCCGGCGACAAGTTCATGGAGAAATTTGCGTTTGTATTTTCCTTTGAAAATATCGATGGCAAGTGTAAGCTTTCCATGAAAAGTCTCATTCAGTTTTCCCATAAGCAATAATGAAAGCTCTTCATGGGATATTCCTGAAATAATTGAATTTTCAAGGGCATGAGAAAAGGGGCCATGACCCGTGTCATGAAGCAAAATAGCCAGCAGAGTTGCTTCTTCCTCTTCCTGACTTATCTTAACGTTCTTGCTTTTCAATGTTTGAATTGCCTGATCCATAAGGTGCATAGCACCAAGTGCATGCTGGAATCTGGTGTGTGTTGCTCCGGGATAAACAAAGCTGGTAAGACCAAGCTGCCTGATATTCCGTAAACGCTGAAACCATGGGTGTTCGATTATATCAAAAGCAAGATCTCCGGGAATGCTTATAAATCCGTAAACAGGATCATTTATGATTTTTCGTTTATTAGTAAAATAAACCACCTTCGAATTTTTGACCTACAAAAGTAGGAATTAGTTTAATAACAGGAACCAGGTTTGATTAAATATTGAAGTAACCTGCTCAACAGAATGCCAATAGAAAAGGGCGGTTAAATCTAAATCAATTTTATATTATTTCTATCGAAAATTATGAATATCCTGTTCATAATCGAATAATTCGTATTTACTGACTGTTATAACACTCTAACTCAATGCCAGACCACATTCCTGGCAGATAACTGCCTTGTCGCTGATCGTGGCTCCACACCCGGGACATTTATTTATATCACTTGTCCATTTCTGATTACTGACGGATTGAACTATTTCCTCTTCTTCAACTTCAAGATTATTTTGTTCTTCCATTTTGTCCTGTGCTGTCATGTTTCCCGAAAACATCATTTCTTTAAACCTATTGTCAGAAATTCTGTCTTTTAATTTCTGTTTGAATTTTTCTTTTAATTTTATTTCGACCTCGGTCATTTCTTCTTCAGACAGATCTTTTGTAGATTGAATGTGGAGAAGTTCAGACTCGAAATCCAATCGCAATTCATCTACAATTTTCTTTATATTTTTATCATTGATCTTATAATCCTGAAAACCAAGAACGATTAATGTTATTGGTGGAAAAATAAAGCCGAAGAAGCCCCAGATATAGGGAGACCGATTTAGTTTCCCGGCTATCTTTATAACCCATACAGTAATTGCAATATGTACCGCCCAATTTGATAAATAAATAAGCCCATAAACAGTTAATAAACCTCTGCTGATTATTTCATTAGGATCAGTGATTATTGAACTTCTATTTCTGAGAACAAAAGTTGGTATGACAAAGTACAATCCGGATATAATTCCCCAGGTAATTGCTGAAGAGACATTTCTCTCTTCAAACTGAATTTCATTAAAGTCATTCATGTTTCAAAATTTTAGTGAACCCATTGGGCTTAAATTTTTAATCTTAATGTTTGACAAGTTCAACCTTCTTAAAATCCTGCAACAATTATCGTCTGATGTTAAGCTTACATCAAATTTAATACTTCTTCCAGTTAAAGCCAATCTAAATTAGAATTAACTTAGGGTGCAGTTAAGATGCCACAGGCTTTGACAAAATTTTCTGATCAGCCTTAGTAATATTATAGATCCTAAATTGGAATAAGAATATGAAAAACGATGATTACCAGAGTACTGGCAAAACAAAGTCAGAAGAAGAAAAGTTTGAAATTAAAGTTATTGATACTTTTTCAAAAGATACTCAGAAGCCAAAGAAAAGATTAATGCTTTGGTTTTCCCCTCTTTTCATTGTTGTTGTCATGATAGTTTATTTCATTGCAGGTGGAAAAAAGAATCGTGGAAACGAAATTCTTACGGGCAATAATCTGTCAATAAAAGAGGTAAAAATCGGAAACCAGATCTGGATGACAGAGAATCTGAAAACAACCCGCCTTAATGATGGCACTCCTATTCCCAAGGTGACAAATAATTCTGAATGGAATAGTTTATTATATATTGGTTATTGCTTTTACGATAACGATGAAGCTACTTACAAGGCAACTTATGGAGCATTATATAACTGGAACACGGTAAACACAGGTAAACTATGTCCCACTGGTTGGCATGTTCCGTCCGATGCCGAATGGACAACCCTTATTAACTTTCTGGGTGGTGACAGTATAGCAGGTTATAAACTAAAAGAGACCGGAACGGTACATTGGAATAGTCCAAATACCGGTGCGACAAACGAAAGCGGCTTTACAGCACTTCCCGGAGGTTATCGTTACTTCGATGGTACATTCCACGACATTGGAACCAATGGTTTCTGGTGGTCTTCTACCTGGAGTTCAACTTTTAATGAAGACATTTACCGTGCAATGAACTTCAGGAATGGAGCTGTATACGTCGTTAATGAATATTCCGGACTTCCGTCTATAAGGGTAGGCTTGTCAGTACGCTGTATCAAGGATAAGTAATAATAAGTAGAGTATTCTGATTTGAAATAGGTAATATTACCAAATACTCTGATATTCAAATTATGAAAAGCAAAGCCATTTTACTGAGCCTCATTTTCAGCATATTTTTCTTAAGGTGTAACAGGAGTCAAAGCCTGGAAAAAGATGGAGGTATTAGGATAATACTAAAGATAGATTACTCAGTTTTCTGCCAATCTGTTGGATTCACTGAAAAAGAGCAGCAATTAGTACAAATAAAAGTATTGGGTGAAATTAAAAATATGCCGGTAAAAGACTTTGCCGGATTTATTAATGCTTATCAGAAAGCTGAGGAAAAATTATTTCCGGAAACCAGCCTTGCATCAATCTTCGGATCATTACTGATGCTTAACAAAATTAATTATAATTCAACAAATGAAGAAGTTACGCAAGCATTAAAAGAAGAATGGGATACGACACTATTATCAACAACAAAGATCATTAAAAAAAGACTTGATCAGATTGATGCTGAAAATGCGACAATTAAAACTGAAAATGGGAATAATATAATTGTTGAAATACCTGGAATAAAAAACCCGAAAAGAATACAACCTGTTCTTTTGACAGTAGGTAAGCTGGGCTTCTGGAACACATATGATAACACTGATTTTTTCTCATTTCTTATTCGTGTCAATGACTATCTGGTAAAAATAAAATATATTCCCAAAGCTCATGATAATTCGATTTCAGAAAGACCCAAAAATGATACTACGCACCTTAATGCAGCTATCGCTTCCCTTTTAAAAGCACAAAACAAACAAAATGCCGGTTCCGGGTTTCCTCTGTTTTTCATTCTAAAGCCGTTAATCTCAGATGATGGAACCCTGATTCCTGGCTCAGTAATTGGAAATGTGGGAAGCAAGGATACAGCTGAAGTCAAGAGAATTTTTCAAAATGATACTATATCGCGTTTGTTACCTCGCGATTCAAAGTTGCTTTGGTCGCTGCCTGTTCAGAAAAACGAGATGACATACTTTGAGCTGGTAGCTGTAAAAGTCGATAGAACAGGTGGCCCTTACCTTGATGGAAGCGCAATTACCAAAGCAGAACCGCAGCAAACTAAAAACGGGAATGAAGTATCGCTTCAAATGGATTCTGAAGGGACACGGATCTGGAGGCAGATGACTCTATATAATATTGACCGTCAAATAGCTATTTCAATTGATAATGTGGTTTATGATCATCCCCTTTTTCATAACAGAATTGAGAATGGGAAATCATCCATCACCGGAAATTTTACCGGCGATGAAGTAAAAGATTTGGCTTCTATCCTGAATTCAGGAATGTACCCTGTGAAATTAGATCTGGTAAAGACTGAAATAATCGAGGCTAAAAAATGAAGTTCCAATTTCAGATACAGTCATTTGTCGACATTAATGTTTAATAAATAATAATAAAGATGGCAATCATGTCAGAAGAAATTAAAGAGATGGATACTTCTCCAAAAAACTCCCGTCAGCCGAAGAATAGATTAATACTATTGCTGGCTGTATTTTTACTCGGTATTATTATTATAGCCTGTTTTATAATAAGCGGAAATAAAAATCGTGCAAATGATAAAGATTCCGGCAATAGTCAGATAAATAGAAAAGTTAAGATAGGCAATCAGGTCTGGATGGTCGAAAATCTTAAAACGACCATGTTCAACGATGGCACTCCTATCCCTCAGGTAAAAAACAGTAAAGAATGGGAGAACTTAAAAACCCCGGCTTACTGCTGGTACAATGACAAGCCTTCGACTAACAAGGATACCTATGGCGCTTTATATAACTGGTACACAGTAAATACCGGCAGACTTTGTCCTGTGGGTTGGCATGTTCCGACTGATGCCGAATGGAGAACTCTTACAAACTTTCTGGGTGACAGTGTCTATTTTGTTAAAGAAGTTGCCGGTATCAAGTTAAAAGAAACCGGTAATGTACATTGGGAATTTCAGGATACAATTAACCCGGTCAATGAATATGGTTTTACTGCTCTTCCGGGTGGTATCCGTACAATTTATGGGGTTTATTTTGGTATCGGAAAGGAAGGTAACTGGTGGAGTTCAACTGATAAAAATGAAGATAACAGAGATGCCGTGACCCGGCAAATGCGTTTCGATTTTGGCGGAGTATCGAAGTTACCTCAATATAAGCAAACCGGTTGTTCCGTGCGTTGTATAAAGGATAGTGTTTGAAAATTGACCATCAGAAATATATATGCAGGAGCTGTTGAAAAAGACTTTTTTAACAGTAGAGAGCACAAAGCTGTTGCGAAGCACGCAAAGTTAAAACAGTGTTCAACTATTCTTTGCGATCTTAGCGATAAACCTTTGCTGACTTTGCGGTTAATGGATTTTGACTTTTTAGAAAACCCCAAAATGAAAGCTTTTGTCTCAGCCCTGTTTTGACAGGTTCGATTGCTCCTTCAAATAAAAAAAGAGCCCGTAAATAATAAACCCCACTCCTGCCAGTGCAAATATTATCCCTGTTGCAATATCTATGTCACGGAAAATCCAATAATATTTGAATGAAAAAGTCCAGACCAGGGATATCAGAACAATAAATGCTCCGCACGCGATTAAAATAAAACCTGTTCTGACAGGACTAAACACTTTGCGGGTTTTAATCTCTTTTATGACTTCCTGCCTGTCGGGATGCACAATTGTCTCAGGGATCTCAGTCTGGCAATTCCAGCAGACATTTAATTCCATATTAACCATCTCATTGCATGAAGGGCACTTCCAGTATTTTTTGATTTCAGCTTCCAGTTCAGCTTCATTCACTTGTTCATTACCCGCGAAGGATTCTGTCATAATCTCATCGATCATCTCCTTTCTTATCTGGTGACGCGTCTTGGGAACAGCTTTTCCCTGTTTATAATATTCGGCAAAATCCTCTTCAGAAATCAGCTGCCGCTCTTTTGCAGTTGACAGGATAGCATGATAAAAATCTATTACAATACCCTTCGGGTCTTCAATATAATTATATATTTCATCATCGCTGAACCTTGAGACATATTGTAAAAATGCGTTGTTGCTTTCCCATTTATATTGTTTATAGCGCTTGCTGTGGTCAGCAAAATTTGACTCTATCTGCTTTGATAGCTTTTCTTTCAGCTCATAAGAAATAGTCCCCTTCTCCACCAATAAAAACAATGCGGCTTCAACCGTCTCAGGCTGATAGTCTATATATCTGGCAACAATTTCAAAAAGCTCATCGGCGGATTTTTCATTCAGCTTCTTCACAAAAGATCTTACCACTTCATTATTTTTTACACGATCTTCATTTGAAAACCTTATCTGTTCCGAATCATTGGCTCTATAATCTGCTTTGAACTTTTCCTCAGCAACTGCGCGCTCTTCCGAAGGGAATATAATATTTCGTTCAGATAGAATGTCATATATAACCTCAGTGACTTCAGGAATATACTCTTTCTTTTTCTTTATTATTGCGAGCAGACTATCGGTGGAGTAGCCATTATAATCATTGTAGATCTTTCTTTGGCGTGAATTATATTCTTTCTTCATTGGAGTATGGTTTTTCGGATCTATGTTGAAATGAAATTAATAGCACTTCAGAATAACCCCGTAAAATTCGTTTCTAAATTTAGAATATATATTTATGAGTAAGGAATCTTTAACCCAAATTTATCGATTTTGACTTCGTCGAGCTCCGCTCCGGTTCTTCGTTAACCCAGGTCCACCCGCTGTGGCAGAGAGCGAAGAACCGAGTCTAGCTCTGCTGACGAACCCGGCAAAGCTAAAATCAATTTACTCCCCTTGGGGATGGGGTAAATAAATTGATTTTCAAGCTATTTTGAACTTTTTATCCCTGATTATAAATAGTTATAAAAAATTTATCTGACTTGTATTCTTTCTTATTGTAACAGCTGGTAAAAGAGATCGGAGCTGCAATCCAATAATTAATAAATGTCGATCTAAAAAAGTTTGCATCCCGGATGGATTTAATAACTTTAGCTGATAATTATTTATACATATCAAAATGAGTAAACCTGAAAGTAATTTTAGAAAATCATCAAGAAAAATAGCTGTGATTTTGCTGGCACTGATTCTGATTGTTTCACTTAACGCTGGCGCTCAGTTCAGTGACATTAAGTGGGTGGGTGATGGAAATTCATATTATAGAGTACAGAAAAATGAACTTTATCAGTTTACCTTGCCAGCCAATGATTCCAAATTAATAATATCCGGGAAACAGCTTACACCAACGGGAGGCACAACTCCACTTAAGATCAGCTTTTACACTTTTACGAACGACCGGCAGAAAGCGCTGATATTTACAAACACAAAAAAGGTCTGGAGACTGAATACAAAAGGCGATTATTGGATATTGGACCTGAAAACCGGGTCACTTAATCAAGTGGGCAGGACCTTACCGGGATCTTCATTAATGTTTGCCAAGTTTTCTCCCGATGGAAAGTCTGTCGCGTATGTGAGCGGGAACAATATTTATGTGGAAGATCTGAGTACCTCTAAGATAAAGGCCTTAACAACCAACGGTTCCGTAACACTGATTAATGGAACTTTTGACTGGGTGTATGAAGAAGAATTTTACTGCCGTGATGGCTTCAGGTGGAGCCCCGACAGCAAATCCATCGCCTACTGGCAGATTGATGCAAGCAGTATCAGGAAGTTTTACCTGATCAATAATACCGATTCTATCTATTCAAGGATTATACCCATCGAGTATCCCAAGGTCGGGCAAAGTCCTTCTTCCTGCAAAGTGGGTGTGGTGAATATAGCTGATGCCAGAACTACCTGGATGAATATCCCCGGTGATCCTGCTCAAAACTACATTGTCAGAATGGAGTTCGTTCCTTCTTCCGGCAATTTGCTTATTCAGCAACTAAACCGAAAACAGAACGACAGCAAACTTTATATTTCTGAAATTGCAACAGGCAATTCAAAAGTAATTCAGGAAGAGACAGATGAGACCTGGGTAGATATTTTTCAGCCGGGCAACCCTTATACTATTGATTTTACCAATAGTTTTATCTGGCTTAACGAAAACAGGAGCATTCTCTGGACTTCTGAAAAGGATGGCTGGAGACATCTTTACCAGGTTTCTCTGGAAGGTAAACCGGAAAAGCTTATAACTAAAGGCAATTATGATATTATAGATCTGAAATATATTGACAACAAAAAAGGATTTGTATATTTCCTGGCTTCTCCGGATAATCCCACCCAGAAATACCTGTACCGCACCAGGCTGGATGGGACCGGCGCCAATGAATTGCTCAGCTCACCATCCTTAAAAGGAGATCATGATTATTCCATTTCTCCTGACGGGAAATATGCTTCGCACACTTTCTCTAACCATTTTACAATTCCGTCCGGTGAGTTTATTACTTTGGCTAATCAAAAACCAATTAACCAAAAAGAGAGTATTGTCGCCAGACTGGATTCACTTCAGAGAAAAAATACAACTGAGTTCTTCAGGATCACCACCAAAGATAATGTTGAAATGGACGGGTGGATGTCAAAACCAAAGAACTTTGACCCATCTAAGAAATATCCTGTTGTATTTTATGTATACACGGAACCTGCTGCAACCACAGTTAATGATTCTTATGGTGCAAGCCGTAACTTCCTCTATAGAGGCGATATGGCAGAAGATGGGTACATCTATATCTCGTTGGACAATCGGGGCACTCCCGCTCCCAAAGGAAGAGCATGGAGGAAAAGTATTTATCAGAATATCGGCCAGATTAATATTCACGACCAGGCTATGGCAGCCACAGAAATACTTAAATGGAATTTTGTAGATACTGATAGAATAGCAGTCTGGGGCTGGAGCGGTGGCGGCTCGGCTACCTTAAATCTCATGTTCCAGTATCCTGAAATATATAAAACAGGTATTGCAGTATCAGCAGTAGCCAACCTTCTTACTTACGATAATGTTTATCAGGAACGATATATGGGTTTACCTCAGGAAAGTAAGGAAAACTTTGTGAAAGGCTCTCCTGTTACGTATGCTAAAAACCTGAAAGGTAACCTGCTGTATATCCACGGAACAGGAGATGACAATGTACATTACCAGAATGCAGAAATGCTGATCAATGAACTGATTAAGTACAACAAGCAGTTTCAGCTTATGTCATATCCAAACCGGACCCACAGCATATCTGAAGGAGAAGGTACATTCGAACATTTGTCGACCCTTTATACCAATTATTTAAGAAAGTACTGCCCTCCGGGTGGAAGGTAATATTCAATCAATTGGTTTGAATCTCAGAGCAAGCTCCGGACTCAGAAAAGAATACAAGCACCGGGGAACCGGGTTTATGAGCCCGGCGAAGCCAAATGCGTGAACATGGATTTCACCTGTCCTTAGAATAATTTCAGTCACCCCTCTTTACAAAGTAGATACGCTTTATACACATTTATTAATTTGACTGTATGATATAGTATGAATTTACAAATAGTGACACCGGAGGTGTCCAAATCCAATAGCCACAGTTTCACCTGTGGATGGATATGCCAGTTATCAGGCAACCCCGGAGTGGGTTGAATATGATAT
>Ga0182027_10009255_pt1 | contig 14193 bp, 15 predicted proteins | sample 712E1DmetaG_FD_121300 | JGI IMG/M metagenome (GOLD analysis project Ga0182027, IMG submission 121300) | Permafrost microbial communities from Stordalen Mire, Sweden - 712E1D metaG (Illumina Assembly) | ecosystem: Environmental > Terrestrial > Soil > Wetlands > Permafrost | place: Sweden...
ATCCTGGCCGTCGGCGAGAAGGTCGACCCCGACTTCTGCAAGGCCTCGGGCCTCAAGATCAAGGAGTCCGGCACGATCGAGGTGGACCGCTACACGCTCGAGACGAGCCGCGAATTGTTCTACGCCGGCGGCGATCTCATCACCGGCGCCTCGAACGTGTCCAACGCGATGGGCATCGGCAAGAAGGCCGCCCGAAACCTGGACAGGCGATTGATGGGCGTCGAGCGCTTCGCGAGTCTGATCCCCGACTTCGCGTACCAGATGGAGCCACCCCAGACGCCGAGCGAGTGCGGTCGCCATGTGCCCGCAGAGATGCCGGCCGCCGAGCGGGTGCAGTCGTATGCCGAGGTGTCGCTTGGACTCACCCCGGCGGCGGCAATGGAAGAAACGGGCCGCTGCCTGCGCTGCGACATCCGCAGCGCCGAGAGATAGGAGATCGCCTTGACCGAGAAGGTGAAGATCCGCATCGACGGCGAGGTCATCGCGGCGACCGCCGGGCAGACGATCCTCGAGGTCGCGCGGACCAACGACAAGTACATCCCGGCGCTGTGCTACATGGAGGGCCTGAGCGCCGTCGGTGCGTGCCGTCTGTGCATGGTCGAGGTGTCCGGCGTCTCGCGCCTGCTGCCCGCCTGCACGACCCCTGTTCAGGAGGGTCTGGCGGTCAACACCACTTCGCCGCAGCTCGAGTCCTATCGGAAGATGGCGCTGGAACTGCTGCTCGTCGAGCGCAATCACGTCTGCGCCGTGTGCGTGTCTTCGGGCCATTGCGAGCTGCAGGCCCTGGCACAGGACCACGGCGTTACCCACGTTCGCTATCCGTACAACTACCCGCGCCTCACGGTCGACACAACTCATCCGCGCTTCGTTCTGGACCACAACCGCTGCGTGCTCTGCTCCCGCTGCGTGCGAACCTGCGCAGAGATCGAGGGCGCGCACGTGTGGGACATCGCCGGGCGCGGGATCCAGTCGCGTCTCGTCTCCGAGCTGAAGCGGCCATGGGGCGAGGCCACGACCTGTACCAGTTGCGGCAAGTGCGTGCAGGCCTGCCCGACCGGCGCGATGGCCGAGAAGGGATTTGCGGTCGAGGAGATGACCAAGAAGCGGGCCGCCGTGAGCCGCCTGACCTCCATGCGAGAGGGTCAGTGATGAGCAAGCCTACGATCGGAACGTGCTGGCTCGACGGCTGCTCCGGCTGTCACATGTCCCTGCTGGACATGGACGAGTCGATCATCGCCGTACTCGAGAAGGCGGACATCGTGTTCGGCCCGCTCGTCGACGCGCAGGAATGGCCCGAGGGCGTTGACGTGGCTGTGATCGAGGGCGCGGTCAGCAGCCAGGACGACCTCAAGCTCGCCAGGACTGCGCGGGCACGCAGCAAGGTCGTAGTGGCGCTGGGCGACTGCGCGGTGACGGGCAACGTGCCGTCGATGCGCAACGGCATCCCCACACGCAAGCTGCTGGAGCGCGTCTACGTTGAGGGCGCCACCGTGCATCCGGGCGTGCCCACGGACGGCGTGCCCGCTCTGCTCAAGCAGGCGAGTCCGCTCCAGGAGGCGATCGACGTGGACGTCTACGTCCCCGGCTGCCCCCCGAAGCCCGACGCGATCCTGATGGTGCTGAGCGAGCTGGTCGAAGGCCACGACCCTGAGCTTGGCTCCAAGCTCCGGTTCGGGTAGGAGGCCGGCATGGCGACCAGCAAACCGCACTCGGACGCCGCCGAGGCCAGGAGATCAGCCGTGAAGAGGATCACGATCGACCACGTGACACGTATCGAGGGTCACGCCAGGATCACGATCAAGCTCGACGACGCGGGGAACGTTAGCGACGCACAGTTCCACGTAACCCAGATCCGCGGGTTCGAGAAGTTCGTCGAGGGACGGCCCTACTACGAGATGCCGTCGATCACGGCGCGCATCTGCGGCATCTGCCCGGTGAGCCACCTGCTCGCCTCGTCGAAGGCATGCGACGCGATCATGGCGGTGCGCATCCCGGAATCGGCGGCGAAGCTGCGCGAGCTGCTCCACTGCGCCCAGTTCGTTCAGTCGCACGCGCTGTCCTTCTTCCACCTCTCGGCGCCGGACCTGCTGCTCGGCATGGACTCGGATCCGGCCAAACGCAATGTGGTGGGGTTGCTCGAGGCGCACCCGGACGCGCTGCGCGACGGAATCGCTCTGCGCAAGTTCGGCCAGCAGACGATCGAGCGGCTCGCCAAGGAGCGCATCCACCCCTCGTGGACCGTGCCGGGCGGCGTGAACGCCCCGCTGGACCCGCAGGCCCGAGAGAAGATCCTCGCCGAGTTGCCGGCGGCCATGGCGATCGTGAAGCGCGCGCTCGCACTCTGGAAGAAGACTCTCGACGGCTTCCCCGCCGAGATCGAGTCCTTCTCCAACTTCCCGACGATGTACTGCGGCCTCGTCGGGCCGGACGGCTCGCTGCGGCTCTACGACGGCAACCTGCGGTTCGTCGGCCCTGACGGCGCGATCGTCGCCGACCAGGTCAAGCCGGACGACTACGCGACCTACATCGGCGAGGCGTCGCTTCCGGACTCCTACCTCAAGGCGCCGTACTACAAGCCCACCGGCTACCCCGACGGCATCTACCGCGTCGGCCCGCTTGCCCGCCTCAACGTTGCCGATCGCTGCGGCACGCCCGGAGCGGATAAGGAGCTCGAGGAATACCGCGGGCGTCTCGGCGCTGGCGCTGCGCGCCGCATCGTCCAGAGCGGTTTCCACTACCACTACGCGCGGCTCATCGAGGCGATGTACGCCCTGGAGCGTATGAAGGAACTGCTCGACGACCCGGCCATTCTCGGGACCAAGGTCCGGGCTCACGCGGACGTCAACAACCTCGAGGGCATCGGCGTCATCGAGGCCCCTCGCGGCACGCTCATCCACCACTACAAGGTGGACGACAACGGCGCCATCACCTGGGCCAACCTGATCGTCGCCACGGGCCACAACAACCTCGCCATCGGCCGCGGCATCCTGCAGGTGGCCAAGCGGTTCGTCGACGGCAACAAGATCGAGGAGGGCGCCCTCAACCGCGTGTCCGCCGTGATCCGTGCCTACGACCCTTGCCTCAGCTGCTCGAGCCACGCCATGGGCGTGGTGCCGATGGTTCTGCAGCTGCGAGGGCCCGGAGGCGAGTTGCTGGACGAGGTCGGGTAGGGCCAGTCCTACGCCCCACTCCCGGCGACCGCCAAATGGGGTCTAGCCTGATTGCGGCGGCCCACTAGAATGGCTTCGGCCGCAGTCCTCCCGTAGGCGGCCTTGGTTCGCTTGTGAGCCGGTTCGGGCGGAGAACAGCGCATGTGGAGCATGTTGGGGGTTCAGCCGAAATGGGCGTGCCGGTCGACGCTCGAGGGGCACGGCCACTGGGTACATGACGTCGCCTTCAGCCCCGACGGGAAGCTGCTGGCCTCGGGCAGCGCGGACAGGACCGTTCGGCTCTGGGACCCGGGCTCCGGTCGGTATCTGGCCACTCTCGCCGGCCATACCGATACCGTTCTTGCCGTCGCGTTCAGCCCCGACGGCAAGCTCCTGGCCTCTAGCGGCTGGGACGGTAGCGTCCGACTGTGGGATCCCGACACCGGCGGCCTCGTGAGGGTGCTCGAGGGCCACGACGGCTGGGTGCTCGATGTCGCCTTCAACTATGCCGGAAGCCTGCTCGCGACCTCCGGGGCGGACAAGACGGTCCGGCTCTGGGACCCGGCATCCGGGCGATGCCTGCGAACCCTCCAGGGGCACAGCGACGACGTGAACTGTATCGACTTCAGCCCCAACGGCAAGGTCCTTGCGTCGGGTAGTCAGGACCGCGGTATCCGGCTCTGGGATCCGGCCACCGGCCGATGCTTGCGAGCCCTCGAGGGGCACGCCAACTGGGTGAATGGGGTTGCCTTCAGCCGCGACGGCAAGATCCTGGCCTCCGCAGGTCAGGACCATACCGTCCGGCTCTGGGATACGACTTCCGGGAAGCTGGCGCGAAGGCTAGACGGACACACGGGTCCCGTCGACGCCATCACATTCGCTCCCGACGGAAAGCTTCTGGCCTCCGCGAGCGCCGACAAGAGCATCAGGTTCTGGGGCCCAAGCTCCGGTCGCCCGGGGCAGACGCTCACGGAGCACAGAGTGGGGGTATTGGGGATTGCCTTCAGCCCCGACGGCAAGACCCTGGCTTCGGCGAGCGCCGACAAGACAATCCGCCTCTGGAGCCCGGTGAGTTAATCCGTATGTGGTGATGATCGCGCCGCCGCGCGGGGCCACGGTCGAGCCGGCGAGGCGGCGCTCAGGAGCGATGAGATGGACGAGGGTGAGGGGGCGGTCTTCGAGCCGGCGGTTGCGCCCGACGCGCTGGGAGCCTCGGAGGCACGATATCGGGACGCGTTGCTGGCGACCGAAGCCGCCCTCGCCAAGGCCCGGGCTTTGTATCGGGTCAGCACTGCGCAGGTGGCGGCGGAGAGCCTCGAGACTCTGCTGCAGCGTTTGGTGGATGTCGTTGCCGAGGCGCTTCCCGCGATGCGAGTCAATTTGTTCGCCATCGACATGGACAAGCGCAGAGTGACGGGCAACTACAGCGCCGGGCCCGTGGCGAATCGATTCACCGACATCGATTTCGACGAGCTGATGGAGGGTCTGGCCGGGTGGGTGATTTCCCATCGCGAAGCCACTCTCTCGCCGGGGGGCGTTACAGACCCCCGGGAGTCGCCCCGGGTCGAGGCGCGACGGCGGGCCACCGGGCCGGGTTCGATGATGGTAGCGCCGATCCTGTACGGAGACCGTGCATTCGGCATCGTCGTGGCCTCCAATCGGCCCGAGGATCGCGAGTTCGACCAGGCCGACCTGGACCTCCTTTCGGCCATGGCAAGCCAGTCCGCAATCTCTATCGAAGACGCGGCCATGCGCGACCAGCTTCAGGCCGCGCGCCACGAACTCGAAGGTCGAGTCGCGCAGCGAACGGCGGAGCTCCGGGCGAGCGAGGAGCGGTACCGCCGCATCACCGAGACGATCACCGACTTCGTGTTCACGGTAAGGGTTGAGGACGGCCGGGCCGGCCACACCGCCCACGGCCCGGGATGTGTGGCGGTCACCGGCTACTCGCCCGGCGAGATGACGAAGGACCCCAGTCTGTGGCTCAGCGTGATCGTGTCAGAGGATCGTGAAGCCTTCCTGGATCAGACCTCCAGGATCCTGGCCGGCGAGCAGGCAGAACCGATCGAGATTCGAATCGTCCACAAGGACGGTCGCGTCCGGTGGGTCCGACACACGCTGGTGCCCCAACTCGGCCACGACGGCTCGCTGGTCTCCTACGACGGGCTCATCCAGGACATAACCGAGTCGTACCTCCTCCAGGAACAGCTGGCCGCGGCACAGAAGATGGAGGCAATCGGGCGCCTTGCCGGTGGCGTCGCCCACGACTTCAACAACCTGCTGACGGTAATTCGCGGGTTCGCGGAACTCCATCTGACCGAGCACCCGCCGGGTGACGCGGGACGGTCGGACGTGGTCGAGATCGAACGTGCCGCCGAGCGCGCCGCCCAGCTGACACGCGGTCTGCTGGCCTTCAGCCGGCGCGCGGACGCGCATTCCGCGCCTCTCGATCTGGCGGCGGTGGTGCGCGACGCGGGATCTCTCCTAGTGCGGCTCGTTGGGGAGGACATCGTCGTCCACCTCGACGCAAGCACCAAGGTGCCCAGTGTCCTGGCCGACCGGGTCCAGATCGAGGAGGTCCTGCTCAACCTCGCGGCGAACGCTCGCGATGCGATGCCGGGCGGTGGAGCGTTGAGCATCGCGGTCAAGCCCATCAAGCTCAGCAAGACCTTCGTACGGTCCCATGCTGGGGCCCAGGCGGGCCGCCACGTCATGGTGGAAGTCTCCGATACCGGCGTTGGGATGGATGAGGCGACGCGGGCGCATCTCTTCGAGCCCTTCTTCACCACGAAGCCGCGAGGGCAGGGCACCGGGTTGGGCCTGGCGAGCGTCTACGGCATCGCGAGGCAGGCCGGCGGCTACATCGATGCCGAAAACAACCCCGGCGGCGGCAGCGCCTTCCGCCTCTACCTGCCGGCCTTGGAGGGGGTGGCGATCGAAGCGCCCGCCGAGCCCAGCGTCAATCGCAGGCACAGCGGCGGGACCGAGACGATCCTGCTGGTCGAAGACGAGCGCGCGGTGCGCCTCTTCGCCCAGCGCGCCCTGGAAGAGTATGGCTACAACGTTCTGGCCTTCGGGGATCCGGGCCTGGCTCTTGATGCCGCCATCGGCAATCCGGGCGCATTCGACGCGCTCGTCACAGACGTCGTCATGCCGTCCATCAGCGGCCCGGCGCTCGCGGAACGAATCGCCACGATCCGGCCGGACGTGCCGGTGCTCTTCATGTCGGGTTACGAGGCGGGCTCGCTCCCGGCCGGCGCGTCACGGCCGCTCGCGAAGCCCTTCACCGCGTTCGATCTCGCCGATGCCGTCGGGGCGCTGTTCGGACGCTCCGACTGACGGTCGCTGCCCGATTGACGCCCTGGCGTCGCAGGCCGCATGGGCGATCTGCACCGGCGCCCACGGCCGTTATGACTTGCGGAAGTCGTCCTCGTTGGCGAACAGAGCGGGGAGGGCGATGACCTCCCTCTCCGTCAGGCGTTGCTCCGGGCGACGATCTCAGCATTGGTCATGGTTTCTCCGATCGATGAGCCCGTGAGCCGGCCGATACCACGCCGCCGCAACGGTCCGAACCCCTCCTCGAAATAGCGCCTGCCGAGGTCCGTGCTCTACTTGTACGTGACGGCCGTCCCGGGCGGAACGCTCTGAATGAAGATCTGGCCGCGAACGAGCGGGATCTCGTTGCCCGAGTCGTCGTAGAACCGGGTCAGGGCCGTGTCCGAAGTCTTCTTCCAGGTGCCGGCGATCGCCTTGCCTTCCTTGAAGACGATGGCCTTGCCCGTGCCGACGTTGGCTATATCGATCCGCTCGATACCGAAATCCAGCGGAGCCTGAGAGACGGTCTGGAACATGACGATGACGTTGCGTGCATAGACCTGCTGTTTGTTGGCGGCATCGACCTGGAGCTGCCCGTCGACCAGGCGAAGGTACGAGTCGGTAGTCGGATCGAACCGGTAGCTCGCCGTGCTGTTGGTATAGGGGACGGTGATCGTCTGCGAGGTCGGCCGCCCGAGCGCCGGACTGTCAGATCCAAAGAGTCTGACCTCGGTGGCCTGGAAGGTCTTCGGAAAACTCTTGGCCGCCGCGCAGCTCATGAGGTCCGAGGTGGTCGTATACAAGTCGTGGGGCGCCACCCTGTTGGTGACACGGTGGTAGGCGCATCCTCCGCTTGTAGCCTCGTCCATGTTGTAGATGTTCCCGCTGGCGATCATGGCGGGGATGACCACGTTGCGAACAGTGGTGTCGCCACCGTCATGGCCCAGTAGCGCCTTGTACTCCGCAGCCCAGCGGACGAAGTAAGGACGAGTGCTCCGGACTCCACCGATGGACAGTGCTCTGGCTTCCTGGAAGACCAACATATAGCGGTCCTCCTGGTATTCCTCATACGACTCGTACACGATCGAGGCGGTGGAGAAGCCCGACAGCGGCCGAGCGGCCGGGTAGTCGCCGAGCATGACTGCCAGCGGCAGGGCGTGAGCGTTGGCGGTGAGCGCGGGGAGTCCGTCCAGATCGCTGTATGCCCAGCCGGTCGGCAGCGGGCTTGGGCCCTGCGTGCCCGACGGGGTGGCCAGGGGCGTGGAGGTTGGCGAGCCCGAAGCCGAGGGCGACGCGATCGCGACTCCAGGGCTGGCCGAAGGCGCGGGAGTTGGTGAGGCCTTGCCGCCGGCCGCGACCAGCAGCCCGGTGCCAACCAGAGCTACCACGACGACGACGGCCCCGGCTGCAACCACTACCCTCCTGTGGTCTTGCCAGATGCGCTCGATCCTGCGGCCCTTCCAGAGTTGGTCGATCTTCCGACCCTTCCAGATGCGCTCGATCCTGCGGCCCTTCCAGAGTCGGTCGAACACGACCTTTCCTCCTGATCTCGGACGCGGCTTGACGTTGCCGCCGTGCATCAGCCTATCGGCCCGGCGACACTCTGGCTAGCCGCAGCGGGCAGCCAAGGGTCATAGGACCGACCCGGGTGCCATCCAGTATGGCGTGGCTCCGGGCTCCCCGGTCTCCGGCCTCGGCCACGACGCGTACATCCAGCCGATGTCTGGCTCGCTCATGGTGAAGATTGGCAACGACGCGTTCTGGGTGTATGTCGGCGCGCCGTACATGGCCGCGCCGGCCAAGATGGCGATCCAAAGCGCTCTCGTGAAGCTCGTCATCCCTCGGCTCGGGGGCTAGATCGCGGGTCTGGTAACCCAGTAGTCAGGTTCCAGTGACTTCTGACCCGAACGCATCAGCCACCTGCCCAGCGCGATCTCCCACATGGCGAGAACGACAACGCCGATTTGCGGCGCTACCCTGAATGAGCTTCTCGCCACCGGATCGGCCGGCGCTCAGTCTGAAAGGGGAGATCTGTGCGCGCAGTAGTGTTCCCGAGCGTCCACCATTTCGAGGTCGCCGAAGTGGCCGAACCCGAGGTTCGGGCCGGGTGGCTGACCCTGGAAGTTGGGACTGCGGGCATCTGCGGGACGGATCTGCACATCCTGGAGGGCGAGTTCCCGATGGCGAAGTTCCCCTGCATTCCGGGTCACGAGTTCGCCGGTACGGTCATCGGCGTCGGCCCCGAAGTGGCGGGCTTCCGCGCGGGTGATCGGGTCGGCGTGATGCCTTCGGTCTTCTGCGGAGCGTGCCACTGGTGCCGGAACGGACGCGGCAACCTCTGCCCCGATGCCGGCGGTTTCGGCACTTCGCTGCCCGGCGGGTTTGCCGAGCGAGTGGCGGTTCTGGCGACGCACGCATATCGCCTGCCCGATGGGCTCTCGTTCGCGGAGGCGGCGCTGGTAGAGCCTCTGGCCTGCGTGGTGCATGCCTTCCACCGCCTCAACCCCCGAGCCGGCGAGAGTTACCTCATCTGGGGCGCGGGCACGATGGGCCTGATGCTCGCCCAGTACGCCCGCTTTGCCGGAGCCCGCACCGTCGCGCTCGTCGACGTCAATCGAGCCAAGCTCGATCGCGCCGGGTCGTTTGGGTTCCAGGTCCTCGGGGAGTCGTACGCGGATGTCCGGGATCGCGGGCCGTTCGGGTTCGACAACGTCATCGAGGCGACCGGCGTTCCGGCCGTCGTGGAGTCTGCATCCGAGTCGGTGACGCCTGGCGGGCGGCTGCTGCTATTCGGCGTCTGCCCGCCAGGGGCGCGGGCGTCGCTCGAGCCGTACCGCATCTACCGCGACGAGATCGACGTGATCGGTTCGATGGCGGTCTTCGAGAGCTATGAGCCGGCGCTGGCGGCGATGGCGTCCGGGGCGATCGACGGGCGGCGCATGGTCAGCCACACCTTCGACCTCGTGCGTTTCGGCGAAGCCCTCGATGTCGTTCGCTCCGGTGCGGGGATGAAGGTCCAGATCGTTCCGGCATCCTGAGGGCGATCGCGACCCGCGGCCGGCTCCAGACCCGGCCGCGGGCGGGGGCTTTCCCTGGCGGGACGCCGACTTAGATTCCGTCGGCGATCTTCTTCGCGGCCGCCGCGACGGCATCCGCGTTCACACTGGTCGCCGAGACTCCCAGTGTGACCTGGGTGGTGCCCTTGAAGAAGGCGACGCTCACTTCGGTCGAGGTCTTAGTGATGAAGCCTCCCACATCGCCGAGGCCGGGGATGCTCTCGGTGATCGAGCTCACCATCGCGGCCTTGATGTCGCTCAACGGTGCAGAACTCTTGACCTCGTTCGCGACGAGGAAGATGTGACCGGTCGCGACCGTTCCCCACGTGCAGGACGTCACGCTCGCGATCGGGCTGTCCACCACGGCGACCTTCACGGAGCCGGGGTTCGCGACCAATGCCGCGGCGTCGGTTGCGCTGAGGAACTTGCAGGTGTCGCCGCCGCCGGCCGCAGGCGCGGATGTGGGTGTCGCAGCCGCGGTGGCGCCGACGGCCGTGGTCGCGCCCGACGATGCCATCGTATTTGCGGTGGTGGCCGCCCCAACTGACGCTGCGGCAGCCGTGCTCGAACTGCTGCCACTTGCGCCGCATCCGGCAATCGCGGTCGCCAGGGCGATCATGGCGACGCAGGCCATCATTCTCTTCATGTTCAACTCCTTCACGAGTCCTTCACGAGACGCGTGTGCAACGTAGCCCGGCGTTCAGCCGGCTCTCATCGGGAAAACCCTCTCTCTGACGATCGACCGCGCGAAGGAGAAGGGCACGGGTTCTCGAGCCGCCCCTTGCTACCTGGGGTTCCCCCGGAGGCTCCGTCGCGTCGCCGAGTGGGCCATCGACACTGTGCCTGACCTGAACCAGGAATGAAAGCTCCGGCTGGTCGAGTCCCACCTAGTGGTGTAGTGGTCGCATCGTCCGGACCACCCTGAGCGGGTAGCCTGCCACCAACTGGGGACCATTCGCTGCGTGAGCGACTCGCTGCCTGGGACACGCGGAATATCGCCGAGTCCTGGGGCTGCTTTCCGGGTCCGGCCTGACACTCGCTCGAGTGCCTTGAGCGTTCGGTTAGACGTGCCTGTGCAGGTCGGTTTCCGGCGTCGTCTCCGGGGCGTCCTGGCCCCTTGGTGGCTCCTCCCAGCCCATCTCATCTGCCTCGCGCTTCGCGAGGTTGAGGTATACGACCTGGTGTTCGACATTGGCGATGTGGGACGCAGGAACGTACGACTGGCCACGGAGACCGGCTTTCGACGCGAGTATGTAGTTCTGGCCCACGCTCTGGACGGTGCCAAACTGTCGCCCGTCATTGCCGACGATCGCCCAGCCGGCCTTCAGGTCCGTCATGCGCATACGCTCTCGACCTCCTCGCCCTTGACTAGCGCCTACCATAGCAGCCGGCGCGTTGGCGAGGCGACGGCGACCCGCACTGGGCGAAGATCACCCACGCCAGCGCCGACCAGGCCCTGAGCCTGCTCCAACTGATACCCTCCTAACCGGCACGGGTCGGCGTTCGACCGATCCGGCGCAGGCGGAGTCGAACTCTGATGCTCTACCGATCACTCGCCGGCGAACGCGTCTCGCAGCTCGGCTTTGGGGCGATGCGACTGCCTACGGCGGACGGCGCCGTGGACGTGCCCGAGACGATGCGCCTGCTGCGCTACGCCATCGACAACGGCGTCAACTACCTCGACACCGCGTGGATGTATCACGACGGCGAGAGCGAGGGAGTCGTCGGCAAGGCGCTCAAGGACGGCTACCGCGACCGAACCTTCGTCGCCACCAAGTCGCCGGTCTGGCTGATGAAGGATCCGGCCGACTTCGATCGATATCTCGACCTCCAGCTGGAACGGCTCGACACCGATCGGATCGACTTCTATTTGCTCCACGCCCTCAGCGCCGGCAGCTGGGAGAAATGCCGGCAGCTGGGTGCGCTCGACTTCCTCGAGCGGGCCAAGATGGCGGGCAAGATCCGGCACGCGGGCTTCTCGTTCCACGACGAGTTGCCGGCCTTCAAGCAGATCGTCGACGAGGGTAGCTGGGAATTTTGCCAGATTCAGTACAACTACCTCGATCGAGCGTTCCAGGCGGGCCTCGAGGGGCTTCAGTATGCGAAGGCGCGCAGCATCGACGTCATCGTCATGGAGCCGCTGCGAGGTGGAAGCCTGGCCCGCGGAGTCCCGCCGACCGTTCAAGCGCTCTGGGACGGTGCCGCGGTTGGGCGCACGCCGGCGGAATGGGCTCTGCGCTGGATCTGGGACGTGCCCGAGGTATCGCTGATCCTGTCCGGCATGGGGGCGATCGAACAGGTCGAGGAGAATCTCCGCACGGCCTCGAGCGCGCCGGCCGGCTGCCTCACGCCCGAGGAGCTGGCCCTGGTCGACGCGGTGGAAGCTGCCTACCGGGGCGAGACGCGGATCGATTGCACCGAGTGCCGGTATTGCATGCCCTGCCCGTCGGGCGTGGACATTCCCCGCAACTTCGCCCAGTACAACTCGTACTTCATGTTCATGCAGGACCCGCTGGTCAAAGCCGACTACCGCTGGATCCCCGAAGACGAGCGAGCGAGCGCCTGCACCGAATGCGGCAACTGCGAAGAGCTATGCCCGCAGCAGCTGCCAATCCAGGAGCATCTGAAGGCAGTCACGGCCGCTTTCGCGGGGGTGTGAGGGAGCCGAAACTCGGCTTGCGAACCATTGTACGAGTCCGTCAGTTCATCCAGCGGTCCGGTGCACTTTGTCCGAAACAAAGGCTCTGGCTCACGCCCATACTCCCGGCCTCGCACTGGGTCGGCGTCCCAGCCATCAGGCTTCGAGGCGCGACTCGCGCAAGGAGATGGCATGGCGAAGATCGTGGTTACCGCGGCGGTCAAGGATGTCGAGGCCTGGCTGAAGTTCAAGCCCGAGATGATTGCCCAAATGTCCGCCGTAGCGTCGGACGGGGCCAGTTACGTCGCGATGGATGGCAGCAACCACGTCGCCAGCACGTGGGACGTCCCCGACATGGAGGCCTTTCAGGCGGCCCAGACCGCTGCCTCGCCCGAGACGGCGGCTGCCATGGAGCGGTACGGGATGATCCCGCCCGTGATGATCTACATCAAGAAGTAGCCGGATACGGAAGAGTCGCGTGCGGCCACGCCCCAAGGCCCTCGCGTCCCCTTTTCGCTCAGCCTTGAGGTGGCGCCCATGCTCGCCAATTCCCTGGTCGTCACGACCCTGGTTGTTACGGACCTCGACGAGGCCAAGCGGTTCTACCAGGAACAGCTCGGCCTGACGCTGCTCGACGAGAACCCGTTTAGCTTCCGGTTCGGTGCCGGCAAGGGATCCCAACTGACGGTACGGCGAGGGCAACCCCCTGCCGGAGGCCAAACGGTCGCGCACTTCGAGGTCGATGACATCGAGGACGTCGTCCGTGACCTGACATCCCGCGGCGTCGTGTTCGAGGAATACGAGACGCCAAAGACGGTCAACTTCATCGCCCAGGTCGGTCCGGCTCGCGGTGCGTGGTTCAAGGACCCCGCCGGCAACGTGCTCGGCGTGCGCGAGGGGCCGGCGCCCGCCGCCGGGTCATGATGGCCGAGGCCCGGCCGAATTGGCCACTCATCATGGGAGTCGGGCCGAGCGCGACTCTTTGAAGTCGTCAGCCGAGAGGTTCGCCTGTGGCGACCTCGGCGACCGTCAGGCCCGGAGTCCAACCAGGATCGCGAGCAGGACCACGACCGCGACGGTGACGGTCACAAACACGCCCACTGGTAGGCGCATCTGCCCGATTGGGACGACAGGGCCCATTCGACTCAGAGTGTTCGGGACGCCTTCATCGTGGAGGATGTTCGGGAGCCCCGCACGCGCCTGGTTCTGTATTGGCGTCATGACTGCCTTTCCGGATTGGGCCGAGTGAAAAGGATGACCGGCCCCACCTTGCGCTACTGGAATGCGGGGAAGCGGGGCAACCAAATCCACCGCCGGGAGACGCTCCGGCCAATGCTGTTTCCTGACTGTAGGCCGACTCCGGTGATTGTCGCGAGGATGAATACCCGCTCGCCTGGCACCGGCGCCCCCCGAGGAGACCTTCGATCGCTCTACGGCGTGAAGTAGCCAGTCACGTCGAATACGACGTAGATACTCTGACCGCCTGTCGGCGCGACGAAGGTCACCGATAGAGCGCCACCGGCCCCGAAGGCCACCGTCACCTCGTTGGCTCGATCGTCGCCGGCAGGGAAGTTCCTTGCGGAGCTAGTCGGGTCGACCATCGGCACGGGACCCACGAACAGATAGCCCAGGCTGGTCTGGCCGGTCACTGTCAGGTTGCCCGTAACGGCAGCTGCGTTGGAGGGCACTCCACCGGCGCCGGTCATCTGGAAGGTGTGAGGGGACGCATTGGTGCTCCTCGCGATGACATCGTTGGTTGCCACGGCGGCGGTCGGCCCCGCGAGCCCCGTGCCAGACGGTGCGGGGTCGTCGCGGCTCAAGCTTGTACCAACCTTCATGATGTGAGCGTCTGGCGGCGAGGGCCGTCGCTCAACGAGGAGGAGCACCGATGACATCGACCGTGGAGCCGGCAGCCGCAAGTCGCGCGACGTTCGGGGTGTACTCCGAGGTGGGCAAGCTCCGTCGGGTGATGATCCACCGGCCGGATCTCGAGTTGAAGCGCCTGACGCCAGCGAACCACGACGAGCTCTTGTTC
>Ga0182027_10009256_pt1 | contig 14193 bp, 16 predicted proteins | sample 712E1DmetaG_FD_121300 | JGI IMG/M metagenome (GOLD analysis project Ga0182027, IMG submission 121300) | Permafrost microbial communities from Stordalen Mire, Sweden - 712E1D metaG (Illumina Assembly) | ecosystem: Environmental > Terrestrial > Soil > Wetlands > Permafrost | place: Sweden...
CAAGCCCCATCAGCGACCGAAACGGAACAGGTGGGCATCGCGATTTGTCCGGCCGAGGAAATAGTCCCGGATGATCTCGGCAGCGATGAGGCTGAAGGTGATGCCATTCCCACCATAACCCAGAGCGAAATAGGCGTGCGGAAATCGGGGATGGACGCCAATGTAAGCTAGGCCGTCTTTCGTTTCGCCGAACGTGCCGGCCCAGGCATACGCGACTTCCAGGGGCACGTCCGGAAACAGTCGCCCAAACTTTTTAACCAAGGTTCGGCTCTTTTGCGAAATCAGCGCGTCCCGGCGCTTCGCGTTCACGAAGTCCTCGTCTTCGCCGCCGATGATGACTCGTCCTTCAGCGGTAGCCCGCAAATAGAGGTAAGGCGAGCCGCTGTCCCAAATGAGGCACTGCCGATGCCATCCTGAAATCGCCTTCAGCGGCTCACTGATGAGCGCGTACGTGCTCTTCAAAGTTCCGGCAGCGCCCTTCAAAAGAACTTTTGACTCGAACCCCGCCGCGATCACCGCCCGGCGAGCCGTAATCCGGCAACCATTGTGCGTTGTGATGCGAACCCCGTGGCGGGTTTGCTCCAACCGCGTCATCTGGGTACGGTCATAAACTTCCAGCCCAGCACGCTTGCCGGCAGTCAACAGTCCGTGCGTCAGCCGGTGCGGATCGACTCGGCCACCGTCTTTGGAAAAAAGTGCGGCGGGACGCAAGAAGGGAAAGCGGGCGCGAATTGCCGGGGCGTCGAAGAACTCCAACTCGATTCCTATTTTCCGTCGCAATTGGTATTCCTCTCGCAACTCCGGTATCTCCCGCTGATGGCGGGCCAAAAACAAACTCGGCTTCCGCTCGAAGCCGCAATCAATCTTTAATCGTCTCGCCAGTCGTTCCAATTTGCCAATCGCTTCGAGACAAAGCCGGTAACTGCGCGTGGCCGCGGCCGGGCCGACTTTCTTGATCAATTCCCGCAGCGGGACATCAATTTCGTATTGGAGCAGCGCGGTGCTCGCGCTGGTGCTGCCCGCCCCGATGTCGCGCTTATCAATGACCAGAGTCTTCACGCCGGCTTCAGCCAGATGGACCGCCACCAGTGCCCCGGTTATCCCCCCGCCGATGACGACCGCATCACAAGCAACATCACGTTGCAATGAAGGGTAGTTCGCCGGGAGGCCATTGTTGACTGACCAAAACGGATGACTCGAAGTGAGATTCATGAGGCCTGATAGCCGTTTGCCGGGTCACTTGGGAACTGACTGCTTTTCGCGCAGGGTGTTTCGTGCCAGCCAATCCAAGTCTGCGCCTGTGACCGTGGTAAGACAGCGCTTCCGTTAAGGCTCCTCGTGCAAGATATCTGATCGTCAGACGACCGGAAGCTGCGGTTCAGAAACCACCTCCTGTAGAGTCACGGCTTCCGCACCAGGCATCGGCTCGAGATGGGACCCATGCCGGTTCGAGTAAACTTGGGTGAACTTCGCGCCGAAGAACAGAATCTGCGCCGAGTAATAAACCCACAACAACACGATAACTAACGAGCCGGCCGCCCCGTACGCCGACGTAACACCGCTCCGCCCCAAATACAGACCGACCAGCAGTTTTCCTAGATTGAACAGGAGGGCGGTAATGATCGCGCCAATCCACACATCCCGCCAGGCGATCTTCACGTCGGGCAACACTTTGAAGATCATCGCAAACAGCAGCGTGATGACGCCGAACGAAGCCACGAAGTTGATCACCTGCAAGATCGCCGCCTGCGCGGGCATTAATCCGACCATGAATCTTCCCAGTGCGGCAAACCCCGCGCTGAGAACCAGCGAAACCAACAGCAGAAAGCCAATACCCACGACGAGTGCGAACGAGAGAAAGCGATCCTTGATAAAGTTCCGCAACCCGCGTCCCGGTACCCTGCGCACGCCCCACACCAAGTTCAGCGCGTCTTGCAATTCCACGAACACGCCAGTCGCACCCACGAGAACCGTGATCACGGCGATCACCGTCGCCCACGCACCGGTCTTGGGTTTATTGGCGGCGCTGACCAAGGCCTGAATCGCTTCGCCTCCCTCGTTGCCGACCAAACCGGAAACCTGACTGAACAATTCACGCCGGGCCGCCGCCTCCCCGAACCAGAGGCCGGCAATCGCCAAGACGATCACAAACAACGGCGCAATGGCGAACAGAGTGTAGAAGGCCACGGCCGCCCCGAGCCGCGACACCCCCTGGTCAATCCATTCGCAGGCAGTCTGCTTCACCAACTCGAAGCTGGATGTTGCAAATTGAGGCATCATGATCTGTCGCGAAACTACGTCACTTCTTCCGGTTTCCTTCTCGGTCACTAGCTCTACTCCAATGTTCGCACGGACTTTTCCCGGCCCCATTGGCGTGTCTTTGCCGCAGTAATGAATGCCTCTTTGTTATTGGCATCCACGACGCCCGCGGCGCGGTAAGAGCACCACAACCAAGTCGGAGAGGCTCGGGCGCTCTTCGACTGGAGGTCCTGGCTGCTTCATAAGACACCTCGCCTATCCTTGCGCTCTTGCTTCAGCTGGCCGCCCTTGGTTCTTGCGGCTTGAGCTGCGCCGATCGCGTGCGGAAAAGTTTCAAATGCCGGGGTGATGAAACTCATTTACCGAACATTTTTGCGATGAAGAAGATGACCACGGCTCCAAAAAGGCCTCCGCCTCCGAGAAGCCATATCAAGGAGTAACCAGCGGCGGCTAGCATGGGGTGTATTATCAGTGCAAGCATGTTCATATTTTAATTCTCCTTCGTGTTTGTTTTTGTTTCATGGAGAGGTTTCTCTCTTTCAGTCTTCACTGTAAGCGAGGGACGTGAGAGGGCGCCATGGGGTGTTTACCTACCGGAGATGTCATGAATTCAGCCCCGACACAGCACATGCCGGGCTGGTCGTGGACTGCACGTGGAGCATGTGGGTCGTGCCGATGAACCATAAATGTCACCATTTCTGGAATCCCAAGTATGGTTTCTTGCTCAACGCTACCCTTCAGCGGCGCGCCGCTTGCGGCCCGTCCACTGCAAGGGCTTGTGTACGCCGACCGGTACGGTCCCCAGTACCTGCGCCACCAGCCCGTCGGCGCCGGCAAAGCGACCTCAGGCCTTAAGGAATGCCAGCAGGTCGGCATTGAGTTGGTCTTTGTGCGTGTACGCGATGCCGTGGGGTGCGCCCGCGTAGATCTTCAGGGTCGCGTTCTTGACCAGCTTCGACGAGCGGAGAGCCGCGGCGCCGATCGGCACGATCTGGTCGTCGTCGCCGTGAAGGACCAGCGTCGGCACGTTGAACTTCTTGAGGTCTTCGGTGAAATCCGTCTCGGAGAACGCTTTGATGCAGTCGAAGGTGTTCTTGGCACCGGCCTGCATCCCCTGGAACCAGAACGAGTTGATCATGCCCTGCGAGACCTTGGCGCCGGGCCTGTTGGCCCCAAAGAATGGGCCGCTGGCGAGATCCTTGTAGAACTGCGAGCGGTCAGCGGTGGAGCCGAGGCGGATCGCGTCGAATTTCTCAATCGGCAAGCCGCCGGGATTGGCCGCCGTTTTCAGCATCAGCGGCGGGACGGCGGAGATCAGCGCGGCCTTGGCCACCCGTTTCGTGCCGTGGCGGCCGATATAGCGGGCAACCTCGCCGCCGCCCGCGGAGAAGCCGATCAGGACGGCGCCCTTCAGGTCGAGCGTTTCGATGAGCTCCGAGAGGTCGTCGGCATAGGTGTCCATGTCGTTGCCAATCCAGGGCTGGCTCGACCGGCCATGGCCGCGACGGTCATGGGCAATGCAGCGATAGCCGTTGGAGGCCAGGAACAACATCTGAGCCTCCCAGCTATCCGCACTGAGGGGCCAGCCGTGGCTGAACACCACAGGCTGTCCTGTGCCCCAGTCCTTGTAATAGATCTGCGTACCGTCTTTCGTCGTAATCGTGCTCATTGTTGCCTCTTTTTTGTCGGCGGGGTCGTTGACCTCTGATGTCCGTCCAACGCTCCCACTCAGCTGCACGCTCTGCCGGTGAAACGAGCGAGCACCTTATTTGACTTAGATAAAGTTCAAACCGTCTGCCCTGGCTTTTCCTTCGGGAAATCGGCCCCGCGAGAAACCGCTTCCCACGCAGAGAACTCCTTGCGCAGCTCTTCGAGCTTTGCCGCTGCGCCTTCGTAAGCATCGTTGCCAAGCAAAAGATGGTGTGGCGGGTTCGGGGACTCGATCGCCTTTACGATCGCGTGTGCCGCGCGGACCGGATCACCCGGTTGTTTGCCGGAGATGGCGCGCACTTGTTTTCGCCACGCGCCGGCCGTCGCAGCGTAATCGTCAATTTGCCGCTTGCTTTCGTTCGCCGAACGCCCGGCCCAATCGGTGCGGAAACCACTCGGCTCGACGAGCATCACCTTGATGCCCAGCGGTTCCACCTCCTGCCAGAGTGCTTCGGATAAACCTTCGACCGCAAATTTCGTCGCGTTGTAGTAGCCGACCGACGGGAATGAACGAAGTCCGCCAATGGAAGAGAAATTGACGATGAATCCTTTGCGATGCTTGCGCATTCCAGGCAGAGCCGCATGGATCATCCGGCTCAGACCGAACACATTGATCTCGAACATTCGGCGCACCTCTTTCTCTTCACTCTCTTCGACGGCTGCGAAATAGCCGATGCCCGCGTTGTTCACGAGCACATCAATACGACCGAATTTCTTCTCGGCCGCCTTGATGGCCGCGGCGATCTGGCCCTGATCCGTGACGTCGAGCTTGAGCACCAAAGCTTCTCCCCTGGCTGCCAAGCCCTTCACCTCACCGGGATTGCGGGCGGTCACAACCGTGCGGTAGCCGCGCTCAAGCGCAAGTTTTGCAAGTTCGTGGCCGAAGCCGGTCGAGCAGCCCGTAATAAACCAAACGGGCTTTTCGGTGATCGCTGATTTCTTATTTTTCGTTGTCATTGTCATATTTCTTTTGATGCGAATGTGAATATCGCCGTTATGCCGGCGCGTCGATCGAAGCGACGCGCACCAGCTTTTTGTTCACGAACTCCTGGATGCCCATGCTGGAGAGTTCGCGTCCGTAGCCGGAGTTCTTGATGCCGCCGAACGGCAAATCCGGTGTCGTCCAGGTCGGGTGATTGACGAACATCATGCCCGTGTCAACGCGGCTCGCCACGCGTTTGCCGCGCGCAACATCCTTGGTAAAGACCGCGCCCCCCAACCCGAAATCGGAATCATTGGCGAGCGCCACCGCCTCGTCCTCGTTCTTGACCCGGAAGAAAAGCGCGACCGGCCCGAAGAATTCCTCCCGGAAGGCGGGATTGCCGGGCTTGATATTCGTCAGGATCGTCGGCTGCATGAAAGAGCCTGGGCGATCCATCCGTTTGCCGCCCATCACCAGGGTGGCGCCCTTGGCGACGGCTCGTTTGACCTGGACCAGCAGTTGCACCAGGGCCGCTTCCGTGGACAGAGGTCCGAGCGTAGTCGCCTCGTCCATCGGGTCTCCTGGCTTGAGCGCCGCCAGGGCGGTCTGGAACTTGTCGAGAAAGCGGTCGGCCAGTTCTTCGACGACGATGAATCGCTTCGCCGCGACGCAACACTGGCCCGTGTTGTTCATCTTGGCCCAGACCGCCCACTTGACCGTTTTGTCGAGGTCGGCGTCCTTGAGCACGATGAAAGCGTCGCTGCCGCCCAGCTCCATCGTCGACTTCTTGAGGTTTTTTCCCGCTCTCCCGGCAATGCTTTTTGCGGCTTCCACGCCACCGGTCAACGCCACCCCCTTGATCCGGGGATCGTCAATCACTTGGTTCACCTGGTCGTGCGAGATCAGCAGATTGGTGTATGCGCCCGCGGGCGCACCCGCTTCCAGCCACAGCTTCTCAAAGGCGATGGCACATTGCGGCACGCACCCCGCGTGTTTCACCATCACGACATTGCCCGCCATCAGATTGGGCGCGGCAAAACGCGCGAGCTGGTAGTAGGGAAAGTTCCAAGGCTGGACGCCGAAGAGCACGCCGAACGGGCTGCTTTCGACCACTGCTTTGCCCGAGCTCGGCTTGAGGTGCTGGGGTGCGAGGAAGCGCTCGGCGTTCTTGGCGTAGTAGTCGATGATGTCCGCGCTGAGCGCCACTTCGCCGCGGGCCTCTTCGATGAGCTTGCCCATCTCGAGCGTCACCGGACGAGCAAACTCGTCCACGCGCGCGCGCATGATGGCGGCCGCTTTTGCGGCCACGGCCGCTCGCTCGACGAACGCCGTGCGCCGCCAGGTTTCGAAGCAGGTCGCGGCGGTTTTAAGCGCCTTCTCAAGTTGCTTGTCGGTGAGTTCCTTGAATGTCTTCAGGATTTTGCCGTCGTAGGGGTTGACGCTTTGGTAGGTCATGGTTTCGTTCTTGAGTTTTTGATTGTTGTTGCCGCGAACGCAGAGTGCGTTAATTCATTGTAATCATATTGCGACGGTGGGGGCGGCTTCGCTATGGGGTACAACCCTACCGTGGATGAATGAGGGGGGATACCGCCCGCCGAAAATGGATATTACCGCGCTGTCTTTTGGATAGCGATGGTTTTGCGAACGCGACCGACCTCGTCGCGGCTGACCGCGGCCGCATGATTGCCCCAGTTGCCGCGGACAAGGCCGAGCACATCCGCCACTTCGGCATCGCTCAAGCGCCACCCGAAGTCAGGCATGGCGAACGCGGACGGCGCAGTTTGCGTTGACGGCATGGATGATCCAGCCAGCACGATGTGAATCAGTGAGGTCGGGTCTTGAGCGTTGACCGCTTCGTTTTTTGCCAGGTTCGGGAAGGTCCGGTTTGCGCCTGACCCGTCCGAGCGATGGCAGGCGTTGCAGTTGTCCAGATAGACGCGCGATCCACGCATCCCGGCATCGCCCGCACGCAGCGCGCGCGTCGCCGCAGAAGCGGCATTCGCTTGCATGGCCGAATCCGCATTGCCCTGCCCTTCGGAATTGGAAGGCGGCAGCGATTTCAGGTATTCGGCAATCGCCATCAGGTCCTGATCGGTCAAATATTGGGTGCTCTTGCCGACCACTTCGGCCATGACACCTAACGCCGCGACGCGTGCGGTGCGGCCGGTTCTGAGAAATTCGACTATCTCCTCTTTCGACCAGGCATGCAGCCCGGTTTCGAGATCCCCCGTCAGCGGAGATGCATGCCAGTTGTCCAGCGTGGCGCCGGCGAGATATTGCCTGCCGTTCTGTTCGCTGGCTGCTTTCTCCTGGCCGGCAATGCCACGCGGTGTGTGACATCCGCCGCAATGCCCCAGACCTTGCACGAGATAGGCGCCGCGGTTCCATGACGCGCTTTTATTCGGATCGGCGGTATATTCGCCCTTTTTGAAATAGAGCGAATTCCAGACCGCCATGAGGGAACGCACGCCGAGCGGCCAACTCAATTGCGTCGGGCGATTGGGACTGCGCACCGGCTTCACGCTCTGCATGAAGTAGGCATAGAGCGCCAACAGGTCTTCCTGCGACAGCTTGGCATAGGATGTATAGGGCATGGCCGGATAAAGGCGGTGCCCGTCCTTCGCCACGCCTTCGCGCATGACCTTCACAAAATCGTCCATGCTGTAGCGACCGATCCCGGTTTCGAGGTCCGGCGTGATGTTGGTCGCATAAATCCTCCCGATCGGCGTGGCAACCGGCAACCCTCCAGCGAACGGCTGTCCTTCTGGCGCGGCATGGCAGGCAATGCAATCTCCGGCACGCGCAAGATAGGCGCCGCGCTGCACAAGTTCCTGCGAGGCGGGTTCGGCTTGCGACATCGAGCAGGCCGCAATCAGCACGGCAACGAACGCTACGGTAATGACCGGGGCAGCGAGACGAGAATGCAGTGCGATTCGTTCGGAGGTTTTCACGTTGAACACTCCGGGCTCAAGCCTGCACCAGCGGCCCGGGCGTTTTCAGATAGGTCGTCCGAATGGCCTTGGCGGACCAGTAGGCCAGTGCGCCCGCCAAACCCATCGGGTTGTAACCGATATTCTGCGGAAAGACGCTCGAACCCATGACGAACACATTGTGTGCGTCCCAAGCCTGCAAAAAGCGGTTGACCACGCTGCTCCGGGGATCCTCACCCATGATCGCGCCGCCGACATTGTGCGTGGTCTGGTAGAGTCGCGTGTCGTAATGCTCACCGAACTGTTTCATTCCTACCTCGATTGATTTGCCGCCCATCGCCTCGGCGATCTCCTTTGCCTTGCCGGTCACGAATTGCGTCATCTTGATGTCGTTTTCCTTCCAATCGAAGGTCATGCGCAGCAGCGGCTGGCCGAATACATCGCGATAGGTGGGATCGAGGTCGAGATAATTGTCGCGGTGGGCCATGACCGTGCCGTGGGTCTGGACGTTGACGGTGTACAAATAATGGTCTTTGATCGCCTGCTTCCATTGCGCGCCCCACTGCGGCGTGCCTTTGGGAAGCATCATCTGCTGAATGGGCCGTCCGCCGGTCTGGATCACTCCGACATAACCGCCGCCGATGAAGCCGAGCGGAGCATGATCGAAATGATCGCCGTTCAGGTCGTCGATCACCTGGCCGCCCGCGCCGGAGCCGATGAACGGGTTCATCGGCTTGTCCTTATCGAAGAACACCAGGACGCCGCCGGTCATCTGATAGGTATAGTTGCGCCCGACAACCCCAAGGCCTGTCGCAGGGTTGTATGGCTTGCCGATTCCCGACAGGAGCAGCAGGCGGGTGTTATTGAGTTGAAAGGCGCAAAGAACGACGAGCTCTGCCGGCTGGTATACCGTGCGGCCCTGCGCGTCGATGAAGGTGACGCCGGTGGCGCGCTTGCCCGACGAGTCGAGATTGATGCGCACGACCTGCGACTGGGTGCGCAATTCGAAATTCGATTTCTTCAACAGCACCGGCAGAATGGTTGTTTGCGGCGAGGCTTTGGCATACCGATAACAGCCAAAGCGTTCGCAATAGCCGCAGAAGTTGCACGGAGCGAGCTGAGCGCCATAGGAGTTTGTGTAAGGACGCGACGCATTCGATGCAGGTTCTGAAAAGGGATGGTAGCCGAGGTCCTTGGCCGCCCTGGCAAACAGAGAGGCGCCGTAAACGTCCGCAAGCGGCGGTAACGGAAATTCCTGAGAACGTTGCCCTTCGAACGGATTACCCCCCTCGACTATGGTGCCGTTCAGGTTGCCGGCTTTGCCCGAGGTGCCGCAGACGCGCTCGAATTGGTCGAAGCAGGGTTCGAGTTCCTCATAGCTAACGCCGAAATCCTGGATCGTCATGCCGTCGGGTATGAAACTCTTGCCATAGCGCTCCGCAACGTGGCTTTTGAGGCGCAATTCCTCAGGCAAAACGCGCCAGTGCTGGCCATTCCAGTGCACACCCCCACCACCGACACCGGTCCCCGGCAGAAACGATCCCAACTGCCGATAAGGCAGGGCGCGGTCCCCGGGCGAATGGCGAATCGTCAACGTTTCGCGCGCCAGATTCTGAAACAGTTTGTGGCGTATGCCGTAGGTCAGCTCGTCGGCGATGCGCGGATAGGCGAAGTCCGGATAGGTATCACGGTTCTCGCCCCGCTCGAGGGCGACTACTTTCAGGCCCGCTTCAGTGAGTTCCATACCCATGATCGCGCCGGTCCAACCGAAGCCGACGAGCACCGCATCGACCTGTGGTTTCGTGATATCGACCATCATCGCAATCAACCCTTTCTGCCCATAATACCGACCGGGCTGAACGGATAGCGCGCTCCGTGCTTATCCACCCAGTCGAGAAAATCCGCTCGCGCGCCTGGAAAACCGATCATCTTCCAGCTCTCCAGGTTCTTGTTACCGCCATGGATCGGATCGGCCAGATAGCCCTCCTTGGTGTTCTGCAGCAGAAACCCGAAGAAGGTCTTGCCTGAAACGTTCTCGAAGTCGAGCGCGCCGTTTTCCAGGTCGGTCAGCACGGAGTCCTGCGTCGTGGAGGGAAGTTCGGAAAAAGACTTGTTGCCGAACATACGACGGCAGTACGCGTCCACCGCGGCGATACCGGCGCGGTAGACCGCGCGCGGCGTGAGCGGCGACTGGTAGCCGAACTCGGGCAGTGCGGACGCGAACGGTCCCTGCATGTACCAGTTCGCGGCATGCCCGAACGCGCCGTCCATTTCCCGGTCGATAAACTCCGGCACGCCCAGTTCCACAGCGCCGGGACCATTCTCGTCAGAGGGAATCAGTCGCGCACAGGCAGCGTGAAGGAAGGCCCATTCTTCCCAGGTAAAGTACCTGGGCAAATTGACATGCGCGGAGGATGTCCTCAACGCCGAAAGGGGTGCGCAACCAACGATCACAAAGGCCGGGGCAAGGGCCATCATTTTGCGCAGGAAATCGCGACGACTGTACGATGTTTCTGCTCGGCTCATAACGATCCCCCATTCGAGCGCCGTGCTGATGGGGTTATGAGCGAGACGGGAATCAAATAGAACACCAGTGCCCAGGAACCCAGGCGCGCTTTGAACCCGAGCAGCGTGGGACAGGGTTCAATTCTCAGGTTCAAGTTTGTCCTGTCCTCATCCAGTTCTTCGCAAATCATTTTGATTTCGAAAGCAACAGGACGAACACTTCATGATAAAGCTTCTGCATATCCTCGCTCAAACCTGCCAGCGCATGGGCGCGATCGGGTTCAGACTCGTTTTCGCCGGCAATTTTCGCCAGGTGCCAGGCATAACTCAGCGCCTCGGTCTGGGTCAAAAGCAAGGTCAGCTCAAATTCATCGCCGGTCTGACCCAACAATTCCTTCTTCTTGGTGGAAGCAATCGCTTCGCGTGTGGCTACCTCCCCTGGTGGAAGATGGATGTCGTCCAAGCTGATCGAAGGATCGTTCTTGGCAAGTTCCTCCAGCAGTTTCGCTCCGACTGCGGAATTAGTGGCAATTCTCTTGACCAAGCTTTTAACATCATCATCTTCCCGTTTGATGAATCGCAGCATGCTGACATCCTTTTGGTCGTTCAGGAGCTGATGGAGCAAGCTGTAACAATTGTTTCGCGTCGATTGCGCAGCGCCGCCTCCGCCCGGAGACCTGGCCTTGGGCGATTGACAGCCGGTCAGAACGCAAGCGGCCGATAACATCACAGTGAGTAATGCGGGGATGATTTTCATGGTATTTTCAGCGTAGTATTCGCATCCTGCTCATACAAAAATGGTCGTGTCAAACTGATCATTCGAATTGAAATTTGGAACTAGTCCTGGCGACCGAAGGTGGTATCTAGTGACTTCAGGTTGCGGGCGTTTTGGAGCGCTTTCGGGTCCAACCGTGGACGTCGCAAAATCCAGCGAGGGGCGACCGCCCGTTCTTCCTCGGGACGGTTCATGATCAAAGCGGCGCAAAGTGTTTGCTTTTTAAGCCACCAGACGCTGAGCTGCTTTTGGTTCCTGTTGCCGCGATAAACGACCTGGTCGTAGCCATCCGCATCGCCCCAAAATTCATAGGACAGGTCAAAGACATCGGAGAAGAAATAGGGAACGTGGATAAACGGCTGAAAGTTTCCCATCATGTTGCGCATCGCCACCCGCCCCTGCTCCACGGCGTTGTCCCAGTGCTCCACTCGCATGCGGCGATGGAACATTTGATCGGGGTAGTTGGCGATGTCACCGGCAGCCCATACGCCCGGCACACTGGTCTCAAGGAATTTATTGACCTTGATCCCGTCGCTTGTGTCCAGCGTTGTCCGGTGAAACAGTTCCACGGTCGGGGTCACTCCAATGCCCGCCACCACGAAATCTGTGGGAACTTGATTTCCCGATGCCAATACGACCTGGCGCTCATGATTCTTGTGCGTCAAGGCAACCACCTTGTCGCTTTTCATCATGGTGATGCCATGCCCGGCAAACTGGCGCTCAAAGAAAGTTGAAACCGGAGGTGGGAACAGCCGTTTCCAAACACGATCGTCGGGGAAGACCATGGTCGTGCGCACTCCGCGGCTTGCCAGAACGGAGGCAACCTCCATTCCAATAAAGCCTGAGCCGATCACCACGGCCCGCTTTCCTCGTTTGATCTGCGCCTGGATGGCCTGCGAATCCTTCATCTGCCGCAGATAAAAGACCCCGGACCGGTTAGCTCCCGGCACCTTTAACCGTCGAACCGTCGAACCCGTTGCGATAAGCAATTGATCAAAGCCAATGACTTTGCCGGAAGTGCTCTGGAGACGGCGGCGGCGGAAGTCCACTTTCCCCACCGGGAAGTCGCGGTAAACAGCGATGCCATGGCTGCGGTAAAAGGCGGCGTCAGAAATCTGAAGGTCGCTGGCTGCTTCCTTGCCGGCCAGAAAACCCTTCGACAAAGGCGGACGCTCATAGGGCACCGCATTTTCGGCCGTGACGATTGCCAACTCCCCTTTCTTGCCGCACTGGGCGACGAACTCCTTGGCGGCGTATCCGGCAACCACTCCCCCGCCCAGGATGACGATTGGAAAGGACTTCATGGGTTTGGATTGGAATCTGCGTTGTAGGGAACTCTTACCTTTAGATTTTCCGCAACTGCCGGTATGGCGTTCGCAATCAAGGGCATGATCGTACCGAACACCGCTATTTCTTCATGGCAGTGATGCGCTTCAAATGCTTGTCCACAACCGGAATGGATTTGTCCAGGAAGCTCTTGAGGTCGGCGTCTTGCGTTGCGGCAGATTCGGCTTTGAATTCCTTGGCATCCTCTTGGTGGTCCGTCATCATGTCGGCGATATAGGCGCCGTCGAATTCCGAACCCGTCAGGGCCGTCATCTTATCCACCATCCCCTGATGTTTTGTATCCAGGCTGTCGGGCAAGGTCACACCCTTTTTCGCAGCCAACGCTTTCAGATCGCCATTGATGGCCGTGTGGTCCTTCACCATCATCTGACCGAACGCCCTGACATCGTCGCGCATTCCTTTCTGGGCAGCCAGTTCGCCCAGTTTGACCTCGGTCATGCCACCTTGGGCAGCCGCGAGGATGAAACTATTGTCCGCCGAGGAGAGCTTCGTTTGCGCCGTGGCGCATGGAACCGCGAGGAGGAGTCCCGCCGCCACCAGGGCCAGGCCCAGTCTGGCTGCGGCTGAGCTGGCGATGAGTTTGGGAAACCGCGTCGTGTCTTGTTTCACGGCGTGCTTTGATTCTGTATGGGTATTCATAAGTGATTCCTTGGTTAAGGCTGGCATAATGTTCATTAGTTTTTCTTCCGGCCGGAGCCGCTCTTTTTGCCGCCACCGGTGAGTTTGTTTACGGTGGCCCAGGCCCGTGCTTCCGCGGTTTTCGTACTGAGCCCCTTTTTCTCATAGCCGGCTTCGATGTGTTCCGCCTGACGCTTTTGTTTGTCAGTGTAGCTGGACTTATCGCCTTGAGGCATGCGTGGTTCTTTCTTATGGGCGGGACGCCATGGGTTCGGTTTGCCACGCCTCTTCGCCCTTTTTCTCATAATCGTCGAAGGCTTTGACCAAGCCGGTGAGCACTTCTGCCGAAGTCTCGAAGAGCGCCTGGGCCTTCGGCTCCGTGACTTTTCCAACGTCTTCGCGCAAATGATCAATGAGCTGACGCATCTGAGCTTTGATTTTCTGCGTGTGGTGAATCGGGTTATTCTCGGAAGAGGGTTTCATACAAGTGCCGCGTTCTTTGAGGCTTGGAAGTTCTTTACCTGGTTGGGAGCGCTTTTCTTGTCGGCAGGCGATTTTGCGGAAGGCACGTTGATGTTCAGCGCAGCGCTCAAATCAATTTCATGCTCCTGCTCCTGCACGATGATCGCACGCAAGGTCTCGCTCAACGCAAATTCTCCCATCACCTCTGCCTGGCGGATGCGCTCGCGATAGCGGCCCACCGTTTCCCGTTCGTTCTCCAGATCTGCGCGCAGCATTTCGACCGGGTCATTGGATGTTTTCACCGGCTTGGGCGTCACCCCCGGCATGCCGCCCAGATAATCAATCTGTTTGGCGATTTTTATGGCATGCGCCAGTTCTTCCCCGGCATGCGCTTCCAACTCCCGCGCAATGTCTGTGTACGCAGCACCTTTCAGCACCTGGCTGTACACGGTGTAGGCAATGATCGCCTGGTATTCCCCCGCCAGATCCTCGTTCAGCAATTGGATCATCCGTTCGCGAGTGATATTGAATCCTGATTTCATTTCTTCTTTAGCCATAAGATGCTCAGCCTTCCACGGTGAAGCCGACTTTGATGGTCACCTGCCAGTGATCCACCTTTCCCTTGTTGATATTGCCGCGCGTTTCGACCACCTGGAACCAGCACA
>Ga0182027_10009257_pt1 | contig 14192 bp, 7 predicted proteins | sample 712E1DmetaG_FD_121300 | JGI IMG/M metagenome (GOLD analysis project Ga0182027, IMG submission 121300) | Permafrost microbial communities from Stordalen Mire, Sweden - 712E1D metaG (Illumina Assembly) | ecosystem: Environmental > Terrestrial > Soil > Wetlands > Permafrost | place: Sweden...
CGGCCTTGGCGACAAGGTCCATCCGCACCAGCTCCGGCACACCTACGCTCACCAGATGCTCGCCGCCGGCATGCAGGAGACCGACCTCATGCGGGTAGCCGGCTGGCGCTCGCGGACGATGCTCCAGCGCTACGCGGCTTCAACCGCTACCGAGCGTGCGATCGCCGCGGCGAAGAAACTGTCCCCGGGAGATCGGCTGTAGCTTGGCCGTGTAGCCGGCGACGAACCGCTGAGTTCGCGTCCTAGGGCGCCTGATGGGCGGGAACCGCAGGCGGCTGCATCTATCACACACGTAGCCGGCGCGAGAGTTCGAACCGGGACATTGGTGGTCGGGGCTAGAGGACTTGAACCGGCCTGTCCCATATGTCGAATCGTGGTACCGAGCTGGATAGCGGAGGCACTCCATGGCGTCGCTTGAACGGCACGTCATACCAATCGGAGCCCAATGTGTCCTCCGTTCTCAACTCCCTAACGGCCCCATGACGCCACCCGTGGCGCCTGTGCGAACCCACACTCCGCACGGCAGATTGACCCCTTGCCAGTTCACCATCAACTCTTGGTCATTCGCCGCGAACACCTTCAACGCCAGGACAGGCGCCTGAGGAAGAGACTCGCCCGGGCGAATCCAGACAGCCTCAGTTGGGTCCCAGATCGACAGAACGCCGTCCGAGACGAGCCCGCAGACTTCGTGATACGCGGCTGCGCCGTGTGTCCAAGTCGGCTCGCGCCCCGCAGCCTCCCATAGGTGTCTCCATTGTTGGGTCTCTGTGGGCGTCGCCTCCTCTATCGCGAGCACTCGACGGCTGTCCAGCCCGCGTGCGCGCATGAGGTGGTCACCCGCAGCGGCAAAGACTCCGCAATCCCAAGTTCCGAGCCGAACAGCCTCGCACCAATGGAGTGGCCAAGGAGATGGTCCCCAGTGCTTCCAGTGTCGGAGCCACCACGGGACGATTGTCCCAGCCGCCTCTGCAAGACTTCTGTCGTTGGCGACAATCCAACCTGCGGCGACCCTACAGCACATCGCTGAGTGCATAAGCAGACCAGAGGGATGGGCTGCACGCCAGACATTCGCGGCCGCAATGAGATCCTCGTCAAGCACGCCCAAACTCGTAGGCCATCGACCGATCGTACGCTCCAGCGTCAGTGAAGCAGAGCAGGTCTCCAACCCGCAGGTCGGCGAGGTGGAGGTTGCGACCCAGGATGTCATTCTCCATGCAGAGGCGCCCGAGTATCGTTCCGGCGCCCGGCACGAGCGAGATCCAGGCGCCATCTCGGAGACGAAGTGCCTTTCTGGGGAACGCGGTTGCGTGCGGCAGTTCTGCTATGGATGCGTCCGCCACGACATCGACTGTTCCCTCCCTGCGTCGGACGTCAACAACGCGCGACAGGAGTACGGAGGTGCGCTGCGTCAATGCCTTGCCGGGCTCCAGTACCAGCTGCCGCAGACTAGGGACCCGGGCTGCCGCAGTTTGGGCGGCCTCCGTAAGCCAGCCAAGGATCTCGTCGTTCCAGTCTTCGGGGTCGTAGCCACCGCCGACATCGAGCCAGGTGACGGGACCAACGAGTTCGGTCAGCAGCGAGCACCATGCGAGCGACGCCGAGAACAAGTGAAACCATCCCGGAAGTCCCGCCGCGCTGCTAGCAAAATGGAACTGCACCCCGATATCCTGACGATCCTTGAGGTCGGTCAGGATATCCACCAAGCGGCCAAATACATCAGGGTCGCCCACGTCTATTCCAAAGCGTGAGTTGGTCCCCGGGAGCCGAAGCCGAGGACCAATGACGCCTGCCCATGGGCCACCCCAAGGCGAATCCCCTACGTACATCGCTGCTTCGTTCAGCGAATCGAAGAAGATACCTTTGAACGCACCGGGTGAGCTGGGAGTGGGCCACCATTTCGCGGGCCCGTTCAGGATCACATCATGCGGTTCCACGCCGGCGCGGAGAGCTGCCGAGACTTCGAGCTGGCTGATTGCCTCGAGCATGAGACCATGCTCCCGAGCCATCTCTAGGATTTCCGGACGTGGGTCGGTCTTAATGCTCAGCACGATCCTGACGCCAAGCGCTGGGCGGCTCGCGCAGTTGGCCGCGCCCGCGGCTGCAGTGATAGCGCGGCGCGCTACCTCGGGCAGGAACAGGCGGCACGGTGTCGCCGCGGGCTCCATTTCCGGTCCCCAACCTGGGACGGCGTCTGGGTCCTCATCCCCTTGATGGAGGGGCGGCGACAGTCCGAGTCTCGAGGACGTATTCCCCAACCTCCTGGCGAGTTCCGGCATTCCAGACGGATGTTTAGCGCTTTGACCGGGATTTGGGCCATCCTCCGGGATATCCGGCAGCGAATGATCCCTCCTCGTGGGGATCTCGAGTACGACCCTAACAAACTGGGTGGATCGAGCCAGCTTGCTAGTCTCGGGAACCAAGCCGGTCACAGCAGTGACGAGCTTCGCCGGCAGATTGCGACCCGCCAACGTGGCGCCATAGACCCAAGCCGGGAAGCGAGGGTTCCATTCGATGATCCAGCGGCGACCTGCGGCGTCTACAACCATTTCCACTTCGGCGGCCCCATGCCAACCAATCGCCGCCACGAAGTCCGCGAGCGCGGCGGACAGAGCAACGGGAAGTTCGGCAATGGCTCCGGCCCACGTCTTTCCTTCGGCCGTTACCTCCCGCTTCGTCATCATCACCGCATCTATGAGGCGACCGGAGAAGGCACATAAGAGGATCGAGACTTCGTGCCCGGCAACATGCGCCTGGGCGAAAAGGCCTGCGCCAGCGCCCCAGGTCTCTTGGAGTTCACCTCGAGCGGCCTGCAGCTGGCGCCAATCGCTGACGAATCTCGCTTCGTAGTAGGGGCCCTTCACCCAAATGCGCCAGTCGTGCCGACGACAGAACCGGAAGAGAGAATTGTCGGGCGCGTCAAGGCTCAGGTAATCAGGCGTCGCGATCGCAAGGCTGTCCGGAAGTGTCGGAGGCTTGCGGATGGCGTTGAGGGCTTCCGTGGACGGAACGAGGATTCTCGGGTTCTGCGCCATGGTGTTGGCTAGCCACTGAACCTCAAGATCGAGCCCCGAGATCCAGATCCCGTCCTCTCGCAACTCCCCTTGGACCTGCCTCTGATGCTCTGCCAGGTTCAGCTCTGACCAAGGACGGGCCACCCACACCCTGTCCATCTCTGGCCAATGAAGTCCAGTCGATCGTGGTGAGTAGTCGACGCCCACTAGGTCGGCATGCGGAAACGCCTCTCGCAACGACCTCACTACGCCCACCCCAGGGGACGGGTTGGGCCCGCTATACAGACCAGATACAAGAATCCGAGGCGATGCGTTCATTTAGTCGGTTCGACCCTCTCGGACTGCGCGCCAGTGAAATGTGACGCCGTGGCCGGGCAGGAACGGTGTGGGCAAACCTAGAGATTGCCAAGCCAGTCGTTGATCAACGGGGTCACGGCGAGTCCATTCCTGGCGCAGCCGGTAGGCGCAGTTCACGGACGCAGGGTCGAGCTGGACCGTAGTCTGTAGTTCCTTGGCCAGCTCGAAGTGTATGTATCGAACCGTGGCAGGCTCCCAGAATGGGATGGCGTATCGGGGCAGCTCGTGACCGCGCCGGTCTTCCACCCAAACCTTGTATTCGGTCTCCGTTGAAACCTCAACATTCCCCGCGTTGGCGAGCGACTCGAGTGCTGTGCCGACAGGTGGCTCGACATACCCAAGCATAAAAGTCACATCGGCCAGCTCCCTGTAGTCGGGAGGGGCCAGAGAAAGTGTCGGACCGATAACACGCTCGATGTCGCCCGCAGACGGCCTCCGGATGAGCGGATACTTGACGGGCTGGCCTCCGATATCAAGCCGCTTGACATGGAGCCACTCTGCGCTGGCCAGATCGCTCAGGTACGCAGACCCTTCGTCAAGCCATCCGCCCGGGATTGGGTACAGCAAGTCCACTTTGCCGGTGACTGCCATTTGAACAACACAGTCCAGCTCAAACCCTCGGCTATTAATGACCAGCGTGGGACGCACAAGCGTTTGCCAATCGCTCGCGTCAGTTAACGGAACGTCGAAGCGTCCGTTGCGTCTGAATACGGCCAGCCACCCGAAGGAAGCTTCCTCATGGGCTTGCTGCATCGTAATGTCGAGGTCGTAGTTGGTAGTAAGTGCTCGGCCGCGCTGGAGGTCAATTGTCTGCACGGCGACGGGGAGACAAACCTTCGACCAAACGAGCCTGGCCCCTTCATCGGGGAGGGAGACTCTCGAGTCCGCCCCGACAATGTACGCAGCGAGATATTTGGCGAGGGCGTGATCAGCAACCCCCTCAACCCGCTTCATCGCGCTGTCGGTCGCTGTCAGCACTCGGTCGGGGATGGCGTCCAGCGCCGCGTAGCGGCGCCTCAGCAACTCAGCACAGCTCTGGAAGATGACCACTGGAACTTCTACAGCCGTGGTTGCTGCCCCAAGCGCCCGGAACAGGTCCAGAGGGACGAACAGAAGCAAGACCCCGACCGCCAAGGCGGTTGCATTAAAGAGAACCGGGGCGGCCACTGGGAGTGAGATGTGCAGAGACTGAAGGCGACCTAGTCCCGAACGAGGACGCCATGAGCCCTCAGGGGGCGACGGGTTGGCCGAGAAAGTACTCATCCCCACACCCTTCTGACGCAACTGACCGGCGTAGCCGAACGCCGTCGCGGCGGAATCGGACTATCGCACACCCTCGCTTGCCGCGTGTGATGTGCACGCGAGCGCAACGGGAGCCACGTCTGTTGCTGCGCGGGCAGCTCTCCAGTTTGCCGGGCCTACCCGATCGTCGCCGCCTGCCGAGCATACTGTGGCATCTGGGGTCGTGGAGCTCTGATCCCCAACAGCCGCGGGCCATCGCGAACGACCCGGTCAGGCTACGGGTCCTCGTACCATTCTTGGTGCTCCACGCTCGCAGGGCACATCAAGCGCAGACACCCTGAAACGGCGCTGCCCCGGCGGTACTTGCTGCATCGAGCCGGTGGCAGGTGCCCGTGCGGAAGTTGGAGCGGTTGGCATTGATCGCCGGCCGTGTTCCTGGCCCATTCGGCCTTAGCTCCACGACGCCAGCGTAGCCGGACGGTCTGTCAGGCTACGCTCCAGGCTGCGACGACAGAGCGAAGATTGGCAGGATCTCCGGGAATCCATCGAGCGTGAAATCGGGCGTGACGGCCTGTGATTGACGTCTTAGTTCCGCTTCTCGGCGCACGTCTTCGTCTGACCAATGAGTGACCCGAACGAGGATGGACCACAACTTTGGATCGTAGAGCGTGCCATATCTAGCCCAGGCGGAGATGACGCCGGCGGCGCGTGCCATGGCCACGTCTCTCGCGATACTGTCGCCAAGGTAGACAGCGTCGGTCGGCACGAAACCTTCCCGGGCGCAGATCTTGCGGAGGACATCCGGATTGGGCTTGGACTCGCCTGGTTCCAAGTGGACGACAAGTCCGGCGGGCGGAGCAAGTTGTCGCACTCTGTCGGGGTCGGGGTAGTCGACCGGTTGAGACGGCGCGACGTACAGACGGTCGAATAGGTCCAGGACTTCTAGCGACCTAAGCCTGAAGACGGCATTTGGCGAGGAAGCATCGGTGTGTGCAACTAGTCGCACGCCGGCTGTCTTGAGTCTGGCGAGCGTGTCTCGAACACCGTCGTACAGTCTCAGGCGCTGGGCACGCTCGTGGTTGAATGCATGTAGTGGCCCATCGAGCGCAACCTTAAGTTCGGCGGGCGTCGCGCCTGGATATCGGGCGCGGACGCTCGGCAGTCGGAACAACGTAAACGGCTGCTCCAACGATTGGAGTTCTTGGTGTACAGACTGGAACTCGTCAAGGATCTGCTCCTGATCCACGTCGAGCGTTTGGGCCAATGACGACGCCATGGCACCAAAGGCAGTCGCGAAGAAAGAGACCCAGTCGTATAGCGTGTTGTCCAGATCAGTGACGAGCAGCTTGTATGCGGGTCGCATCACGATTAGTAACTAACCTTGGTCTTCCACACGGAGGTCGAGGGAAGACTGGGGTGGATAGTCTGGATTCTCACCTCGACGGCGTCGTCTTGGAAATCAAGAAGCCCGACGGTGTTCTTACCAACCTCAGTTAGGGCTTCGGCGTGCGCGCCCGTCGTGCCCATGCCGGCGATGGTGAATCCATACCAGCCCGCATCTGGTTTCGAGCGATCAATAGGCTTCTCCACTCGGACGATCCCGGGCTCATGCATGTGGCCGTGGAGCACCAAGTCTACGCGGTGCTCTACGAGCCACCTCATGATCGCCTCGGCGTCGAGGGAGACGCTGAAGCCTCGCAATCGCTCCGGATCTAGCATGTAATTCATGGGGACGAGGTGGTGGTGCAGCATTACGATCCTGAATACTCGCCGCTTCTGCGCTCCGTCGGTCCAACCCATTGCCCTGGCGGCCATTCTCAACTGTTCATCTCCAACGTAGCCGTGGCCTTGGAGACGATTAGGTGCTTGTTGCAGCGCGGATGAGTTGAGCGCGACGATGTCGACGAGTACGCCGTTTGATAGCAAGAGGTGCCGCCCCATCGCAAGATGCTCTGAGGGGGGCTCGTGATACAGGTCATAGTAGAACTGGGTGTACGCGGACCGAGCTTCGACCGTGGCGAACTCGACTTGGGAGGATAGGTCGTCCGGGTTCTTGGAATAGGCCAGGTCGTGGTTGCCTGGAACGACAATCAGGCGCGTTGCATCCATGCCAGTGTCGTTCATCACATCCTGGAGCTCTCTACGAGCCACGAGGAATTCATCAGTACCAGCGCGCCAAGTGATGTCACCCGAAACCAATATCGCAGCGAACCTGGCATCCGGGAAGTCTCGGACAATGGCTCCGCTGAGGGTCACCCGATGAACGCTCGAAACCCCATTTGGCATTGCAAACGTGTGAGGACTGTCAGTCGTGGCCGTCGAGAAATGGATATCTGACAGCCAAAGGACATTCGTGGAGGCTGTCTCGATGCGCTGCTTTGGGAACTGCGACGAGATATTGATAGCTGCATCTAGGAGGACGTGTCGTCCGGTCCTGTCGCCGATTCTCCATTCGCGAACGAACCAGATAGTTCTGTTCTGCTCAGTCAGTTCCTCAGAGTCGTCAATCGCCTTTCCGTAGAAGGCCGCATAACGAGAGACACCGGTCTCGAACATCGAGCCGACCTGCACATACGTCAGCTTCTGAAGGACCTCTTTCGGGTCCGGCAGTTCGGATATGTGAGAGAACTTAAACCACATCATGTACTGACGTTGGCGGTAGTAGTCCGGTGTGAGCGTGTCCTCCGGGCTCGCCTTTCCCTCCGGCTCGACTGTCCAATCTATGTCACGACATGTCGCCGCATAGAGCTTGTTCTGTCCTGAGTCATGAAGGTAGACAGCCAGTCCTGCGCCGCGCGCGATGGTCCGCAGCCGCCGCATCTCATCGACGGGCACTGTCTCGCCGGCCTTGCGCCACCAGGCCCACCACACGGCCTGCCTGTCGCGAATGAGATCCATGTGTCGCGAGATGGTGCCGCCGGACTCCGTGACCAGGTCGCGGAACCGAAGGATGAAGGTTGTAGCGTCCGACATGATGGCCCCCCAGTTATCGCAGTCCCGGCGGCTGGTGCCGTCGTACCTGAGTCTAGCGAGGGCGCGATCCCATGGAAGCACTGTTGGCCGCGAACCGCTATTTACGCCGCGCGTGGTCGTCGTCGGCCGAGTCTGCGCGACCGGTATGTGACATAGGAGGGCCACAAGGCGTCGTGGTCCAAGTCGAGGGCAATGTCGACGACCTTGGCAGCGTCTTCAATCGCTCCAGCTCGCACGAGTGCGTCGAATCGCCGGAAAATCGGCCGATAGCCATTGAGTCTCCACGGGGCTCAACGTCGGCACGAGAACGCGCTCGGCCTCTTTCGTCTCGAGCTTCAGGACGCCGCCGCCGTAGGCTCTTCAAGCGGAACTCGCGGTCGCTGACGCCGGGGCTGAGGATCTTCGTCAAGCTAGTGGAAGTCAGGGGTCGCCCGTCGCTAGCGCGAGAAGTGAGCCGTCGAAGCAACACCCAGAACCCGGTCAACCCTCGGATGTTGATGGCCAACAGCGGGCCGCAGCTGCGAAAACTGCAGCGGTAGCGATAGCTAGCCCGGACATATGCGGGGAGATCGGTCCACGAACCGCCTCGTTGCACGCGTTCGAAGAACAGATGCATTTTGGGAGCTCCGTCGAAAGGAAAGGCTATAGCAGCTCCATCGCCCGACGGGAGCCTGATGGTGTCGCGGGTCAATCTGAGGATGGGCCCCGGTTGGATCGAAGCTTTCGGAGCTGGGCGTCCCGGAGCCGAACCGACCCGCTCGGGGAACTGTCACTTGAATAGACGACCCCTCCTGGTGTTCTCCCGCCCGCTGCCCCAATGCTCTCGACTGCGCTAGTATCCAGTCGAGTCTTTGGCCTACCGCTCAAACTGCTGTATCGCTTGGTCGAGCCCGTAGGCAGACAAAGCCGATAGCCGGTCGATCACATCCAGAGCGCCCTGCCCTGCCTCAGGAGTGCCGAACGAGGCCAGGCGGACAGCGAGCGCTGCGATGTCCGGCATCTCCGCACTCCAATGCGATGCGATGCTGCCAGCCTGGTCGCCGGCCGCCTCGACGACTTTCCGGCACACGAACAGAGTTGCGTCGGGCGGGGCCGCCGTCGACTCGAGAAGCGCGTCGACAACGTCATGTGGGTTGTCCGCGAGCGCGGGGCTGTTCGCAAAAGCCTCGATCAAGGCTTGCTCAGAACCCAGGCTTGCATCTCGCAGGTTCTGGAACGCCGTCCCGGCCTCCCGTCGCACGTGCTCGTCTGCGTCAGCAAAGAGAGTCATCAGTGCCGAGCGGCATTCCTTACGAAGCGCCTCATTGGCGATGTTCGCGGAGTAGACCTCCGCCGCACCGAGCCGCGAGCCTACGTTGCCCGAAAGGGCACTGCGGGCCATGGGTTCCGCGGCAGGCGCGGAGAACGATGCGAGGCAGGCGAGCCGGGCGCCTACGTGAGCGACGGACTCGTTCTCAGAGCCGGCCAAGGTCTCGATGATGGGCAGTGCAACGTCCGGGTGCGTGAGGGTCAACAGCCGGATGAGTTGCTCGCCATAGACGCTGCTCGCGACCTCCGGGCTACCGCCGAGCATGATTCCGGCTGCAACCGCGGTCCAGTCGCGGTCTAGCGACAGTGTCGCGAGGAGGGCTTCGGCGACGCAGGCGCGCACGGCTTCGGATGGATCACGGACCATCTGCGAAAGGGTTGGCTTCCAGCGATCGAGCGACTCGGGGTTCGCGCGAACGATCTTGCCGATGGCTTCCGCGGCTCGGCCTCGATCGGTGTTGATGCCGGCGTTCAAGAGGCCCATCCTGGCCCCATGGTCCTGGTTCCCGAACGAGGTTTCGCTGCCAGGCGAAGGATCGGGATCGCTCGTGGCATACCAAGAGATGAGCTCGATGATGTCCGACGGGAGATCATCGAGTGACGTCTGGGCGGCGATCGCGTCGCAGATATAGCGGCCGCAGGGTCGACCGGGCAAACCATGGCACCAACGGGCAAGCTCGAAGACCAAGTCGACAGGAACGCCGTCCGCCTCTGCAACGCCTCGGAGCAAAGCTTCCGGATAGGCGGAATGCACATCCTTCGGAAGGGTGACGGCGAAACGCGCGAATCTGACCGGATCGCTCTTGGTGGCTGCTTGCAGGCGCTGCGCGAGTTCATAGACGCCTCCTCCCGTGGCGAACGGTCGGTCGTGTCGCATCGCGTCGGACGAGTAACGACTGATCGCCCGGAACCACTGCACATCGCTCATTAGGGCGATCTTCTCGTCGGGAACAGGTGAGCCGACGAACCCTCCGACGATGCCGTGAGGTTCTTGCACGACACCAAACTTGCGGCGGAGTTCCGCAAGCCTTCGACGACCTCGATCCGTGAGTTCGCCTTCCGGGAGCCCGCTCAGGAACACGAACTGTGCGTAACCGTGACTGTGGTGACCCCTAACGGATCGCTCCCAGGTGTTGTAGTAAGCCAGCAGCATCGCCTCGATCTCCTGGCGTTGCGCAGTGTCAAGGTGCGGCCAGATCGCGGCGAGCAACTCTCGCCCCGCCCACTGCGGAGCGTCGGTGTAGCCAGCCTCAAGCCGGGACGGGTTGGCCAGAATCCATCTGGCCACATCGGCTGCATATCCGTCCGGCGCCGCGGTGAAGGCGCGCGAGAGGAGATGGTCGGCAGTGCTGGCATTCGCCTCCTCTAGCTGTTTTCGAGCCGAGGCGAACCTGATGGGGTCCGTAGTCGCCAGCCGCTGCAATGCGAGTTCGAGGCTCTCGATGAGCCCCGCCTCCACGCCGTGGGATCGTCCGTAGAGGCGATATCGCCAGATCGGGTCGTCAATGCTCCCGTTACGCTCGTTCTTCGAGCCGGTGGTGCGAATGATTCCCAGAATGAGCGGCAGCACCGATTCGGTGAACTCGGCGGGGGCGGCGGTGGCGATCTTCGTGAACATGCTCGCGTCGATCATGTCCGGAATCCACTCATCGTTGAACGGATTTGCCTGACCGGCCAACTCGGCAAGACGTATTCGCCTCTGAAGAAACGAGGAGACGAACCAGGCTCCCCAAGCAGGTCGTTTGTCGGCGAGCGGATGGCCCAGGTTCCAGAACGACCCGTTCGACCCGAATAGGGTCCCTAGGTCATCAAAGCAACCGCGAGCGATCAGGTCACAGAAGAATCGGAAGAAGGCTTCGTCCAGCGTGAGGTCGGCCATACGGATCACAAAGGCGAGCCTCTGCCGGACCTTCACCTCAGTGAGGTCGAGGCCGGCAAGAAGTTGGGCCACCCGGCCTGGTCGTTGACGCTGGACCTGGGCAAGGACCCACGCTGCGCGATCGCGAACTACCTCGCTGTCGCTTGTGAGCCACTCTGAGATTGCGCCAGCCTCATCCGCTCGATCGAAGAGCTTGGGTGCCAGCCGTAGCAAGCTGACGACGTGCCCGCCGAGTGTCTCGTCTGCGGAGTCGATGAGCCCAGAGAGAATCGCCCATTCGCGAAGAGATGGTTCGTCGATGGTCCCGAGCCAGGACAAGACCAGCGCCTTGATGTGGAATCTGATTGCGGGCTCGTCAAGGAGGTCGTGTAGATCACGAAGGTAGGCCTCGGGGTCAGACAACCTCCGATACGCCAGGATCTGGCGAACTTGTGATCGGCGGAACAAGCCTTGATCGGTCGAGAGCACAAACGAGACCAGCGCATCACCGGTCTCAGCGAACGCGCGAGCAAACGCGAAGTCAAAAAACTTCTCGTGGAAGAAGCGAAGTGATCGGCCTTCCCGAACGAGGACATGCTCCGACTGGAGTATCCCGGCCTCGTGCCGCAGGCGATCGATGACGAGGTCGGGCGCGATAAGGGCCTGGCGGTCGCTCATCGCGCTGGCGAGGCGAGCAACCACGTCAACCGCGCCGGAATCCGAACCGCCTCGGGTAACCACCGCATCCCGCTTTGCTTCCCAGTAGGCCTCGAACAGGTCGAGTTCCGTCTTGAAGGAGCTGGTCGTGGGCGCCTCAGCAAGGAGCCTGAGGTGCAACGGGACGCGGACCAGTTCGCGCTGGCGTTCGGAAAGATGCTGATTGCCCCGGCCAACGGCATCGAGGACTACGTCGACTTCCGCGTCGCTCAAGGGACCAAGCTCGACGACCTTCGTGTCGGGTCGATTTCTGAGCTTCTGAAGACGGGTGTCTGCCGACAGATCGAAGTCCCGGCACACCAACAACACGCCAATGTTGGGATGGTCGTCGCACTCTCGCAGCATCTCGTCGACCGCGGCGAGTGCCTCGGGGTTTCGGCCGGACACTTGACTTACTGCGTCGAGCTGGTCGATGACGAGGACGGCGCGCTCCCCCGCAGACAGATGGGCCAGCACAAGTGCTGGCGAGCCAGGTAGTCCAAGCGACTCGCCAAGACGCTGTGCCTCGACGGCGGCCGGCAAGTGATCGAGGCCGAACGGAAGGACGAGGACATCGTGCGCGAGCAGTTCTACCGCCTCGCGGACAGCGATGCTTTTGCCCATACCGGCAGTGGCGCTGAGAACGACGCGCTTCGTCCCAGCGCGGAGCAATTCGGCCACCTCAGCGGCAACGGCCCTGTCGAAGAGATGGCCTGCGATTCGAGCTGACTCTCGCTCGCGCACGAATCGCTCGCGCCGGCTCTCGACGAGTACTCGGATCGCTGGATCCCGGCCCCAGGCCCGTCTGTGCCTTCCGCTGGCTTCAAGGAATCGCCATAGGGTTGTTGCCGTCAGCCGTTGCCCCACTGACTCGAGGGCGTAGTCGGCGAGGAGTCGGGTGGTGGGCAGCGGATCGCCATCGACGACGTAAGACAGGCCCCTGCTGGCCAATTCGGTAGCGGTGGTCTCGTCTGTCTGGCGGAACCGAGTTCGGGCCAGCGCCTGCCATGTTCGTTCCTCAGTGACGTCCCTCAGTCGCCCGCAAAGTGCGGCGAACTCCGAGCCGCGGTCATCGCTCAGACCCCCCTTGAATGCGTCGAACGACGGTGCGAGCTGTGCCATATCGGCGAGGCCAAGCAGACCACCGCCGATCGGCGACCCTGACACAAGGTGGAATTGGTGGCCAGTCTCCGTCCATCGCAGCATCCCTGCCAGGAGGCCTTCCCGGTCGAGCGCGGCGAGCGACCACGACCCCTCGCCCGGTGCCCGACGCTTGGCCTGATGGTGCTGCTCAGATCCGTCGGAGCAGACCCCGGTGAATTCGATCTTGAAGCCGTCGTAGGGCTCAAGCGTGATCGAGGTCCAGCGGTCGTCAAGGACCCCCGCCATGCAGGCGACGGTCCAGCGGCCCTCGTATCGATTGCCAAACTTGTCCGCGACTCCGCCGGTCAATGCCAAGGTGCCACCCCTTCGACTCCATCGTAGGTGCGATGCGACACCGGCGCTCGGTCCCTTCGTCCCGTCCGGCAGTCTCCCTGGCGGCCCGTGGGGTGTTGCTCAGCGGACGTTGGGCAACTAGAGGATTTCCGCGTACATCCGACCACGAAGTATCCCGAATTCAACCTGCGCTGGAAACGTCTGGACTCCACCGATTCCGCCTGGCCCAACCACGGCCCCGATCTCGAACGCCCAGGCGAATAGAGCGTCTGGCAGCCTGAAGACCGACCCGCCCGTGGTTTCTATGTAGGCGAACTCCTTTTGGGGAGCGTCCGGGTGCCTTATCGCAGCCCATCTCACTTCCAGCACGAGCCCGCTCTGTTTCTTCTTGCGAACTTTGGGTACAGCGAGCGCAGGCGCCGCGTCGACGGTCGCAACGTCGAGCGCCGGTTCGTCAGAGTGTGACATCGCCGTTTCGCGATTGAGGGCTCCCGCCTTTGCTTGGTCGGACTCCGCCAGCCGATACCAGATGCGGTTCGCCACCAAGAGATACGTTCTGTCGCGCGGCAGCGTCGACGGAACGCCGGTCGCGGAGCCGTGCCACGGGCATGGCAACGCCGCCGCGGTCCTCAGGAACTCGACCAATCGAACCTGCTCGGACTCGTTTGACTCCACTCCCCAGTCGACCACATCTCCGCAAGGATGAAGCAGCGGGAGCCAAAACATCGACTCGGGCGGGGTTGGTTCGCCGGGGGCGACTCCGCCCCTGAACTTCGCAAAGTCGCCTTGGAACGGTTGGCTCGGCGGCTCCAACTGTCCCATGCTGGCCCTGGCGAACCTGTCAATCCAAGCGTCGATGAAGGGATCCTGATCGCCCTGATCGATCGGCATTGGCCCGTACGCTAGGCGAGCAACCCCAGCCATGATGGGGCGCAGTCCATTGGCAGACAGGGTTGCGGGTGCCAGCGAATTTGGACGTTCCACTGGCCCATCTAGGCCATGAATGGCATCAACAAAGGCAAGTTCGAACCACCTGTAGGCGCCTTCGACCTCGCCGTCGCAGAACCACAAGGAATGGCTCCGGCCCTGGTAGCCGTTGGGACCCTGTTGCTGACGCAACCGAATCGTTGAGAAACAGATGACGTCAAACGGAGGGGACGGCGTCGCCCACTCCCTGTTCGAGACGATGACTGGCTTGCCGATGAGCAGGTTTGCTTTTCCGAGTTCCAACGATTCGAGGATGTCGGTTCCTGGCCCAATAACCTCAGTCTTGCCGGCGTTCTCCGCAATTCGATCCCTGAGCGCCTCAC
>Ga0182027_10009258_pt1 | contig 14190 bp, 10 predicted proteins | sample 712E1DmetaG_FD_121300 | JGI IMG/M metagenome (GOLD analysis project Ga0182027, IMG submission 121300) | Permafrost microbial communities from Stordalen Mire, Sweden - 712E1D metaG (Illumina Assembly) | ecosystem: Environmental > Terrestrial > Soil > Wetlands > Permafrost | place: Sweden...
CTCGTGCCGCAACTGCTCGCTTCCGGCTATGCGGTGCGATGCCTCGTGCGCTCTCCTGCGAAGTTGGAAGGCCGCGCTTGGGCCTTAGACTCCCGCGTTGAGATCCGCAGAACCGATCTCGCCTACGCGCCGTCGCTGAGGCGTGAGTTGGAAGCGTGTAGCGCGGCGTTTTACCTGGTGCATTCGATGATGTCGGCCGGCGACGAGTATGCTCAACGCGACCGGCAACTCGCCTTAGCATTCGGACGGGCTGCCCACGACGCCCGAGTGGGGCGCGTAATTTACCTTGGCGGCCTGGGTGAAACCGGTTCGCATCTAAGCAAGCATCTGTCTTCGCGCCGTGACGTGGAGGGGGCGCTTGCCTCTGCGGGAGTGCCGGTCACGGTGCTGCGCGCCGCTATGATCATCGGCTCCCGGCTCGGCGTCTTTCGAGATTCTGCGGTACCTCGTCCACCGGCTGCCAGTCATGATCACACCGAAGTGGGTGAGCACTCCGTGCCAGCCAATCGCGGTCCAAAACGTGCTCACGTACCCTTGCGGCGGCTGCGCGATTCGCGAGGCAGACGGCGAATACGATGTTTCCTGTTGAGCCAGAACCGTTACGCTGAGAACTCTATGAACCGTATGAGCTACGAACGATATACCTCTGAGGAACTGACGCATTTTGTCGGACAGTGGCGGCCCACCAACGACGAACGCTACGACCTATTGCTGGCCATCGTCCGTGAGGGCCGGCTGAAGGCCAGTGGCATTCCGGGTGCCGGTGGCGAAGCAGCCTCGGGCCCAACACTGTCCATCACGGGTCCCGGCAAGATTTCTGACGAGACCGCTGTCCGTGGACAGATCGTCTGCTTCTGTGACATTCCACTTTCTGGCCTTGGACTCCACATGGAGAAGTATGGCTCCTTTGGAATCGCTTTTCGCAAACCATTTCTGGTCACGAAAGGGGCTAATCCGGTATTCTACGTCGCGAAGGATTCGATACTGCCAGGTAACCAACTGGTCCCGACGGGATCTGGTGCTCCCGAGATAAGACGAGACATCACGCGAGCGGAAATCATGGACCGAATCCACGCCGAAGCCCTGTCTCTGTCAACAAAGACCTATGAGGCCGTAATTCGCGAGTCCTGCGACCAAGGGTTTCGTGATCATCTGCTTCGACTCGATCAACTTCGCTTGCTGCTGTATCAAACGGCGCTCGCGTTTGTCAAACCATTCGACTCATCAGAGCCGGAGGATTCAAGGAACAACTATTATATGGAGCGCGAGTGGCGGGTTTATGGCGATGTTCTGTTTACAGTGCACGATGTGGCCCGGATCATTGTCCCGGCCGCGTATGCCGAACCCTTTCGCGGCAAGTTCCCGGACTACGGCGGGGAATTGACTCCGGTGCCTTGAACAGCCGCGCGCATCATCGGCTTGTTGGCGATTCGCTCGTGACTATGACATTTTGTTCCGGACTTTCACGCACCCGCGCTGCAGTTGCGGGCAGTTCCGGGCCAAAGACCCTCTTAAACCGAAGCAAGTGGTCAACTGCCCATTGATGGTATTCGTCGAGGGATGCAGTCGAGTCCTCGATCGCGCCTGGCCTGTAAACTGCAATCCGGCAAGCACGCTTGCCTTCCAATCGCTCCCACTCTAAGGGTTCTCCGAATGGCCGCTCAAGTGCCAGTCTGTTCGCGCATAGAGCGTCGAGAGCATCCACGTTTTGGCTTCGTTGACCGAAGTCTATGTATATTTCTGCGCGAACTTCAGAACGTATGGATCTTCTCGACCAGTTGTTCGGAGATGCCACCACACGAAGGTTCACGGCAGGTTTGGAGCCGTCAATTTGGAGGAGTTCCACAACGACACCGAAGTACTCGGTAGACGCACCATCGCCGCGGTTCAGCCAGTCAAGCGCCTGACGATGTTCCTCTCGAACGTTACGCGACACCCAGACGACTACGCCCGCCTCAAGGCCGGCGGCATACGTTATGAGCTGCCCGAGATGGGCATGATCAGTCTCTTCAAGTTGGTTCTCTATTACGACACGCTTGTTGCGTCCCAGGTCTCGGGCTAGTATGTCAACGGCGAAATCGCCTACCGCTTGCTCGCGCCCCACAACCTCAAGGTCAAGTCCGAGCACCTCCCCAATCAGATCGATGTGCTCTACCAACCAGGGGGTGAAGTCTATGGCTTCGTGTTTCCATACATCTCGCAAATCGACTCGCAGCAGCTTACCAAGCTCAAATGTGCTCATCAGCTCGATCTCCGAGGCTTCCTGCAGTAAACCAGAATCTCCTTAGCTCGATCACTGTTACGTTCCACGGGATCATGCCAATGTCCAGCGTGGACGAATTGTGACCAAACCACCTCCAACCCTACGGCTCCGCAAAGGGCTTCTATTTCTTCCTTCCGGTATCGGCGGTCCCGAACGATTAGCTCGGCCGGTAACGAGGAACCTGCGGCAAACTGCTCCTTTCGATAGACGACGCTGGTCTCGCGATCGAGCATGTAATAGTCAGGATCGAATATTTCGCCGGTTTGCTCCATCGTTCGACTTGGCTTCAGCGTCAGCAGTTTGCTCGGCTCCTTAGCAAGCGAAAAGAGGTGTTTGGCTCGGCGCTCTGTGAGTTCAAGGTTCATCACGGATATGAGCGCCGTCCCGCCCGGCTTGAGGTGAGTGGCGATGTTCATCATGATTCGTGCGTTCTCTCTGTCGTCAGCATACGTCCCAATGACGTCGTACAAACAGAGCACCAAATCGAACTGGCGCCCAAGATCGGCTGTCCGACAATCTGCGACCTCGAATTGGGTACTCCGGAGTTCTCGCCGTGCCGCGAGTTCGTGTGCTCGTTCCACCAGACCGTCTAAGTAATCGACGCCCTTTACGCGGTAGCCCATTGCAGCGAGCTCCAGGGAGTGGCGGCCCGTCCCACAGCCAAAGTCTAGTATCGAGGCGCCACCCACCAAGCCATCCAGAGATGCTATGAACCGCGCTTCCGGCTCGCTGAATCGCGCCCAAAGGTGATCAGTATTCAGGAGCATTCGTGAATAGGCTATCTTCGCGACTTGGTCGCTGGTTCTCAGCATGGTTTCGATTTCTTCCGGTGCTAAGTCGATCTCCCGTTGGTTCTGAAAGGTGAACGCAAACCATTCCCAGCCTTCGTTGATTGATCCCAACAGCCATGGAACGCTGGGCTTAGTCACGTCTCGGAGCATCTCGGCAAGCGTCGAATGGTCCAGCGGGAATTGGGTATTGACCCTCGATGTCTTCTTGTTGACCTCGATTTCGGTCTCCTCATTCACGTAGCCCACGTACTGTAGCGCAATGCTTCTCAACTTCCTGTGATTCTTCGCGATGCGTGCAGGTTGGCACCGGCGGCGCGTCGCCTTCTCCAATGCACGAATCGCGTACGGGTTCGCCGTCAACAAGCCCCAGGCGAAATGGTCTGTGAATGTCCAGATAGCAAAAAGCAGCGACTTGCCGACGTCTTTCCGCCGGTGGTCTTCATGAACGACCAATTGCGTGACCCAAGAAATGAAGCCATACTTCGCAATCTTTGCTTGAATGGCAATCGCATAGCCGACGACCTCGCCGTTCAACGTTGCGTAGGCGAGCCGGGACTCTTCAGGTGCGAGCAACTGAGCCACCCGTTGAGGAGACAAGCGTACACGCTGGCCGGGATTGTGCGGCGCGCTGAGGCTCCACGTGCCGTACTGCTCAGAGTATAGTTGCGCAAGCTGCTCTACCAATGTCAGCGGAACCAATGTCCCTGGCAGCCACTTGTATTCGTATTCAATCAAGTCTTCCATGAACGGCGCGATGGTATATTCTCGACGATTCATTTTAGCCGCGTTTTCTGGCGATGATCGAAGGGAGCCGGCGGGTGCCGTGACCACCGCCAACCGCTACGGTGTGTCTTTCTCTCAGGCAGCGCCAGATTGCTTGATGTCCCCGCCACCCTTGAGGTACGGTTCACATGGCTACCGATAATGCCCGTTATGAGGACCCTAAACGAATGATTTGATTGTAGTTCAGCAAACCAGACAATGGCACAAGATCAAGGCGATGGTGCTGGATAGCGTCTCCTCTCCAATCACCAAGCGCGTGTATGATCTCGGGCTTGACGAGTTCTTCGCCTGGTTGTCCATACGCCACCGCAGCCGGCGTCCCTGGTATCGCCCCTCATGATTGTCGCCGGACCGCCGCGAAGTTGTGCCGGGCGGCTGGCGGCGAACTGGATCAGATCCAACTACTCCTGGGCCATGCCTCCTTCTAGACGACGGAGCGATACCTCGGCACCAGGCAGGATCTCGTGAACGCGCCGAACGACGGCATCAAGCTACGGGTAGCGGTTTAGCACCTACCGCCCGGTTGCACACACGAAGCGCGCAACCACTTAGAATAAAGAACTCAGAAGACAGTGGGGCCGCGCCTGCCGTAGTGGCCGACCCGTTTGAAACGCCAATGGCCAACAACGCTACGACTCTGAGCCAACTCGAATCCCACCTCTGGGAGGCGGCCAACATCCTCCGCGGCCCTGTCGATGCCGCCGACTTCAAAACGTACGTCTTCCCGCTGCTCTTTTTCAAACGCATCTCGGACGTTCACGATGAGGAATACGCGGCTGCATTGGCGGAATCCGGTGGCGACGAAGAGTACGCGCTGTTTCCACAAAACTACCGCTTTCAGATTCCCAAGAGCTGTCACTGGGGCGATGTGCGCGTGGTCACCGCCAATGTCGGCCAAGCTTTGCAGAAGGCGATGCGCGGCATCGAGAAGGCGAATCCAGAGACGCTCTACGGCATCTTCGGCGACGCAGCCTGGACCAATAAGGACCGCCTGCCGGATTCGCTGCTCCGCGATTTGCTGGAGCACTTCTCCCGAATCAGCCTCGGCAATGAGGCGGCGCAGACTGACATTCTCGGCCAATCCTACGAATACCTGATCAAGAAGTTCGCCGACTTGACAAACAAGAAAGCGGGCGAGTTCTACACGCCGCGCTCTGTCGTCCGGCTGATGGTCAACATCCTCGATCCCCGCGAGGGCGAGTCAATCTATGACCCCGCCTGCGGCACCGGCGGCATGCTACTCGAGGCCATTCACCATGTCCGCGAAAGCCACGGTGACGACCGCACGTTGTGGGGCAAGCTCTTCGCCCAGGAGAAGAACCTCACCACATCCGCTATCGCCCGGATGAATCTGTTCCTGCATGGAGCCTCCGATTTTCAGGTCGTCCGCGGCGACACACTTCGCCAGCCGGCGTTCTTCGCCGGTGACAATCTCGCCACTTTCGATTGCGTCATCGCCAATCCGCCCTTCTCGCTCGAAAAGTGGGGGGACGAGGTCTGGGCCAGCGATCCGTACGGCCGGAACTTCGCCGGCATGCCGCCGGCCAAGAACGGCGACTATGCCTGGGTCCAGCACATGATCAAGTCGATGGCGCCGGCCACCGGACGCATGGCCGTCGTCCTCCCGCACGGCGCCCTGTTCCGCATGGGCAAGGAAGGCGAGATGCGGAAGAAGATCCTGCAAATGGATCTACTCGAAGCGGTTATCGGTCTGGGGCCGAACCTCTTTTATGGGGCTGGCCTGGCCGCCTGCATCCTTGTATTCCGACAACGCAAGTCGCGGGACCGCAGAAAGAAAATCCTCGTTGTTGATGCGTCTCGCGAGTTCAAGGGCGGCCGAGCGCAGAACGAGCTCCTTCCAGAACATGTCGAGCGTATCTATGGTTGGTACCGTGCCTACAAGGATGTGGAAACTGTCGCCCGGGTGGTCACACTGGATGAGATCGCATCCGACGACCATAACCTCAACATCTCGCGATACGTGGCACTGAAGGACGAGCGGGAAGTATTTACCGTTGCAGAGGCGATGCGACGGCTAGAAGAGAGTGCTACGGCAGCGTTTGCCACCAACGAGAAGTTGATCGGAATTCTCCGGCGGGAAGGGCTCCTGTCGTGACAAACCGCATCTCCCAACAGCAACTCGAATCGTATCTTTGGGGTGCCGCTGTGCTCCTGCGCGGGACCATAGACGCCGGCGATTACAAGCAGTTTATCTTTCCCCTTCTCTTCTATAAGCGTCTTTGCGATGTGTTTGACGAGGAGACGCAGGCCGCTCTCAGTGAGTCCGGCGGTGATGCCGACTTTGCGACATACGCAGAGAATCACCGCTTCCAAATTCCCGGCGATGCCCATTGGAGTGGAGTGCGGCAGGTCGCTAAGAATATCGGCCGCTCCCTCCAATCCGCCATGCGCGCGATTGAGACCGCGAATCCGGCCAAGCTCCAGGGCATCTTTGGCGATGCGCAGTGGACGAACAAGGACCGCCTTTCAGACTCGATGTTGCGCGACCTAATCGAGCACTTTGGCACGCTAGAACTCACGGTCGCGAATCTCCCAGAAGACGAACTGGGCCAGGGATACGAATATCTCATTAAGAAATTCGCTGACGACTCTGGCCATACTGCCGCCGAGTTCTACACGAACCGCACCGTCGTGCACTTGATGACCGAGATGCTGGAGCCGCAGCCGGGGGAATCCATCTACGATCCCACTTGCGGTTCCGGCGGCATGCTGTTGTCCAGTATCGCTCACTTGCGCCGCCGGGGAGAGGAGTGGCGTAACGTGCGTCTCTTTGGGCAGGAGCGCAATCTGATGACGTCGTCCATTGCGCGAATGAACTGCTTCCTTCACGGGATCGAGGATTTCGACATCGAGCGCGGGGACACACTCGCAGACCCAAAGTTCGTCGAAGGTGACGGACTGAAGCGTTTCGACGTCGCATTGGCGAATCCCCCCTATTCCATCAAACAGTGGGATCGAGATTCCTTTTCCTCCGACTCCTGGGGACGCAACCTGTACGGAACACCTCCGCAAGGGCGGGCCGACTACGCCTTCTGGCAACACATCCTGTGTAGTCTGGCACCGAAGACGGGCCGTTGCGCGATCCTATTTCCCCACGGCGTTCTCTTCCGGCAAGAGGAGGCCGAGATGCGGCGGAAGTTGATCGAAGCGGACGTGATTGAGTGTGTTCTTGGCCTCGGACCAAACCTCTTCTACAACTCGCCCATGGAAGCTTGCGTTGTCATCTGCCGAATGCGGAAGCCGCGGCCGCGAAAAGGGCGAATCCTCTTCATCAATGCCGTCGACGAAGTTACTCGTGAGCGGGCGCAGAGCTTTCTGACCGCGGATCACATCGAGCGTATTGTTGGCGCTTACTGTGCGTTTAAGGATGAACCAGGATTCACGCGGGTTGTGCCCTTGGAGCAGGTACGCCAGCAAGGCGGCAGCCTGAACATTCCTCTCTACGTCGGCACAACACCGTCGGGGGCGGTGGGTGATAGCGGAACGAATGGCTACCATCTATCAGAATCTTTGGCAAATTGGTTTGGGTCAGTGTCTGAAGTTCGCGATGCACTGAACCGCGTGTTGGCCAAGGGAGCCCGGTACGCCGACATTCCACCAAGCACAGCCATCCGTAAGACATTACCAACATGGGTCGACCGTGGAGAGTGGAGACGCCTATCGTTTGGTGACTTCGCTGACAGCATTAACGACAGAATTGAGCCGGCAGATGCTGCCGACGAAATCTACATAGGGCTCGACGACCTCGACCCGGGCAGTTTGCACATACGGCGCCGGGGTAAAGGTAGCGACGTTATTGGTACAAAGCTTCGATTCAAAAAGGCCGACATCATCTTCGGACGTCGCCGGGCCTATCAGCGTAAGCTGGCGGTCGCCAGCGGGGATGGCATTTGCTCGGCGCATGCAATGGTTGTCCGCGCGAAATCGGATGTAATTCTTCCGGAGTTTCTTCCGTTTCTGATGATGAGCGACAAATTCATGACCCGCGCTGTCGAAATCTCTGTGGGGTCGCTTTCGCCCACCATCAACTGGACCACGCTCAAGTTGGAGCAATTTGATATCCCTCCGCTTGATCAGCAGCGGCGTATCGCGGAAATTCTCTGGGCGGTGGATGAAGAATGCTGTGAGTTTGAAATATCAGCGAAGTGGGCAGCAGCCCTACGTGAATCATACCTGCGTGTAGCTTTCGCAAATCAGAACAAACAGACTTTCAGGCCCGTTCGCGAGACTGGACTTGTTCAACTTGGAAGGCAGCGCGCTCCCAAATACCAAACTGGTTCGTCATCAAAGCCTTACTTGAGGGTAGCGAACGTCTTCGATGGATTCCTTGATTACAAGGATGTCCTAAAGATGGATTTCGACGACCGCGACTTTGAAACCTATCGCCTTTGTCGGGGAGACATCTTGCTCAATGAGGGCCAGAGTCGTGAATTGGTGGGCAGATGTGCCATCTACGACGACGGGATTCCGGGCTGCTGCTTCCAGAACACACTTATACGCTACCGTGCCGGCAGTGACGTGAATACCGACTACGCTTTCGCCTTTTTCCAGTATTGCTTTCACGGCGGCGTATTTGCAGCGATATCCAGCCAGACCACCTCGATCGCGCACCTTGGCGCAGAGAGGTTTGGACGCATCCTAATGCCAGTCCCCCCCAAGGCGGAGCAGGAGAAAATTGCCGAGCAGGTTGGTCGCATGCGGGATTTGGAATCACGTATCGCCGACCACCTGGCACAGGTAGGACGTCTTCAACAAAGCATTGTCAACAAGGTCTTATCATGAATGGATTCACCGAGACCAACACCGTAGAGCAGTTGATCCTCGATGCTACAGCCGATGCCACGTCCGCTGGCGCACGTTGGGGTTATCTTCCCGGTCCGGATCTTCCCCGCCAGTGCAACGAAGTCATGGTGGAGTCGTGGGTGCGTGAAGCCCTAATCCGCCTCAATCAGGAAATCGCCGCGCAACCCGACCGCGCCGACGAGGTCATCTACAACCTGCGCGCCTGCATCCTCTCCGTACAGGCCGACGGACTCGTCCGTGCCAACGAGAACTTCATGGCGTGGCTGCGCGGCGAGAAAACAATGCCGTTCGGGCTCAACGGTGAGCACGTATCAGTGCGGCTGCTGGATGCCGCACAGCCCGCCAACAACCGGTTGACGGTTTGCAATCAGTGGACCTACCAGGCGGGCTCGGTGGAAAAGCGCTTCGATGTGGTGTTTCTCGTGAACGGCCTGCCGCTGGTGATCGGGGAGGCGAAGACCCCAACGCGCAGCGCGGTGACCTGGTTCGACGGCGCATTCCAGGTTAACGAGATCTACGAGAAGCAGGTCCCGGCTATGTTCGTGCCGAACGTCTTCTCCTTCGCCACCGAGGGCCGGCTGTTCCGGTACGGCTCCATCCGCATGCCCATCGACATGTGGGGGCCGTGGCGCGATGAGGAACACCAGCAGGAAGGCCAACTGCACCATGTCAAGGCGACCGTGGCGAGCATGCTCCGGCCGGAGATCGTGCTCGACATCCTGCAGAACTTCACCATCTTCGCCACGGACAAGAAGCACCGGCGCATCAAGATCATCTGCCGGTACCAGCAGTATTTCACCACCAACCAGATCATCGACCGCGTGGTGAAGGGTTATCCGAAGAAGGGCCTCATCTGGCATTTCCAGGGGAGTGGCAAATCCCTGCTCATGGTGTTCGCCGCGCAGAAGCTGCGGATGCACCCCAAACTCGGGAACCCCACGGTAATCATCGTGGTGGATCGAATCGACCTCGACACGCAAATCACGGCTACCTTCAATTCGTCCGACGTTCCGAACATGGTCGGCGTGGCCACCCGCCAGGAATTGCAGACACTTCTCGGGCAGGACGTCCGGAAAGTGCTCATCACCACGATCCACAAGTTCGGCGAGGCCGGCGGCAAGCTGAACGAACGCTCGAACATCATCGTCATGGTGGACGAAGCTCATCGCACCCAGGAAGGCGATCTCGGCCGCAAGATGCGGGAGGCCCTGCCGAACGCCTTTCTGTTCGGCCTCACCGGCACGCCCATCAACCGCGCGGATCGAAACACCTACTGGGCCTTCGGCGCTGACGAGGACACGAAGGGTTACATGAGCCGGTACTCGTTCCAGGATTCGATCCGGGACAAAGCCACACTGCCGCTGCACTTTGAGGCGCCGGAGGTGAGGCTGAAGATCGACAAGGCGGCGATCGACGAAGCGTACAAGCAGATCACCGGGAATCTCAACGAGCAGGATCGCGACGACCTGGCGAAGCGCGCTGCCAAGATGGCCGTGCTGGTGAAGAACCCGGAGCGCATTCGAGCCGTGGTGACCCACATCGTAAAGCACTTCCAGACGAAGGTGGAGCCCAACGGTTTCAAGGCGCAGGTGGTGGTGTTCGACCGGGAATGCTGCGTGCTCTACAAGCACGTAATGGATGAGTTGGCCGGCCCGGAAGCCAGTGCCGTTGTCATGAGCGCTTCCCAGGGCGACCCACCCGAATGGAAGGAGCACGTCCGCGACAAGGACGCCGAGGAGAAGCTGCTCGACCGGTTTCGCGACCCGGTCGATCCGCTGAAGTACGTGATCGTCACCAGCAAGTTGCTCACTGGTTTCGACGCGCCGATCCTGCAGGTGATGTATCTCGACAAGCCGATGAAGGACCACAACCTCCTGCAGGCAATCTGCCGTACAAATCGGACTTTCGGGCAGGAGAAGACCCACGGGTTAATCGTGGACTACATCGGCATCTTCGACGACGTGGCGCGGGCTCTCGATTTCGATGAGAAGGCGGTACAGCAGGTTGTATCGAACATCGACGAACTCCGGAAGGAACTGCCCGTCCAGGTGCAGAAGTGTCTCGGGTTTTTCCCCGGAGTGGATCGCGCAGTGGGCGGCTATGAAGGGCTGATGGCCGCGCAGCAGGCCCTTCCGAACAATGACGTGCGCGACAGATTCGCAGCGGAGTATACTCTGCTCGGCCGGATTTGGGAGGCGCTATCGCCCGACCCGATGCTCGGCGCCTACGAGAAGGATTACCGCTGGCTGACGCAGGTTTATGAATCGGTGAAGCCGCCGAGCGGCAACGGGAAACTGCTGTGGCACGCGCTGGGGGCGAAGACCGTTGAGCTGATCAACGAGAATGTCCACGTCGAATCGGTCCGCGACGATGTTGAGACTCTAGTTATGGACGCCCAGGTACTACAGGGGATTCTCGAATCTGCCGATCCCGAGAAGAAGGGGAAGGAGATCGAAATCAAGCTCATCGCCCGGCTTCGCCGGCATCTCGGAAATCCGAAGTTCACCGCGCTCGGTGAACGGCTGGAGAAGATCAAGGACCGCCATGAACAGGGTTTCCTTTCCAGCCTCGAGTTTCTGAAGGAGGTGCTCGAACTCGCCAGGGAGGTGGTCGAAGCCGAGAAGGGCGTCGATCCGGTGGAGGAGCGCGATCGGGCGAAGGAAGCGCTGACGGAATTGTTCAACGAGGCAAAAGGCGCGAACACTCACATCATCGTCGAGCGCATCGTGACCGACATCGACGACATCGTGAAGAAGGTCCGCTTCCCGGAGTGGCAGCAGACCACACAGGGAGAGCGGCTTGTCCAGAAGGAACTTCGTCGGACGCTCCTCAAATACAAGCTCCACACCGACCAGGCGCTGTTTGATAAGGCCTATAGCTATATCCGGCAATACTACTAGGCCTCTCGGAGCTACCGACCTGGAGATGGAATGAGCATACCAAAATTCACCGAACGCATCGCTAAGGAGCGCAATTGCTCCCCAGAACTGGTGCGGGCCATCGTGACCGACTGCCTTTCATCTCTTCACGAGAGCAGCGTTAAGCAGGGTATCGGAGACGCGCTAGTGGGGGCGTGGTTCGAACTCGGTCCGCTTGCGGCATACCATTTCGGCGGTCTTTTTGCTGAGGCTGGCAAGTACGAACCAGGTGAACTGCTTGAAACTTATCAACGCCTCGATCCCTCCATGGAACGCTTTCGACCAATTATCGATCGATGGGAGTACGAAGCAGAACGCGAGCGGAAAGCGAACGAGTAGCGGTCTCCTGATTGCGCGCCGGGCCAACCAGGGGACAAGATACTCCGCATCTAGCGATCGCACGAAACGAGCGGCGGTTGAGAAACGCCTATTGGCACCCTTGAGGTGACGCCGTCTGCCGGCGCCTCCACTCGTCCCGCGCCTCTCGGAGCTGTACCAGGAACGCCTCCCTAGGCTCTTTCCCCATATTCGCGCGCGGGCTGCACATGTACGCCGCGGCCTGGCCGAACCGCACGAGCGCCGGGCTATCCATCGCCTCAAGGCGGCTGCGGAGGGCGCGGAGGTCAAGTGGGGAATCACCCGCGAACGAGTACATGATCGGCCTTCCGGACTCCATTTTCGCGCGGATCGCTAAGGATTTGCTCTTCCAAAACAGATCCAGGGTAAAATTGATCCTGGCCGACTAGCCCGACGGGGCGAAGGGGCGAAGGCTGGGAACCAGGTGCTGCGGCCGCGTCCGGCGATCTGGCCAACTTTTCGTGCCATATCGAAACCTCCGCTGAGGTGCGGCACACCAGTGGCACACTGCGCGACGCTACTCAACTGACTTGTTGGGGTTTAGAACGATGAAGGCTGATCGGGGTTCAGCCGAAAATCTGGCGGTACCCAGCAGAGGCGAGCCAGGATGTTCCAGTGATCAGTTCTCGGGCAGCACGAGCCGTGCCCCGCCGACCTCTCGGACCACTATGCAAGACGGTTCCGACCGGGAAGGGGACTGAAAAACGCAACGGTGAACAGTGGGTGCAGCCTCGCACGGTCGATGCAAGACCATCCCCTACGAGAAGGGGACTGAAACGGTATTGCGTGTGACGGCACGGTTGGATCCGGAGTTTTCATACCCAATGCGCCGATTGTGGATGTGGTTAGTTGACGTCGCCTGGAGCGGCAGCGAGATTGGCGTCCCGCATTCCGCAGTTCTCTCGCGTCGGCAGCTTCGTTGATTGGCTGGCCAAAGTGATCAAGTGGGAAGGGTGGTCTTCAACGGGAGAGCCTACTTGGCTCAGCTTTTTCGCCCCCGCTCCTGGCTGCCGATCCACAGTTCCATCCGCTTGACGATTTGGCTCAGCGGAGTATCCAGCGCGTCGGCAATTTTCCACAGCCGGCTCACCGTAGGATTGATGATGCCTCGTTCCACGCGACTAATATACGTCCGATCGAACCCGCACTCGTTGCTGAGGCGCTCCTGCGAGTGGCCCACCTGTTCGCGGAGTTCGCGCACGACGACCCCGACGGCTCTTGCCTTAAGATCGGTCGGCTGGATTTGCCTCGGGCGCTGTTGCATGGACAAATCCGATGGTGGTATTGTTGAGGCGTATTAGCCAACGGCATATACGCCTCATTTTGGATGAGACCTCGACCTGTGTCGGTCGGGGGGCGTCGACCAGCCGAGGTCACGTTTTCGCTGGTTGCGCTGAAACCTCTTGGTGTATCGTAATGCTGCAGCGCTACGCTGGCGCCGTCAGAATCTGCGAGATATCAATCTGTCGGCTTGGTTCCCTAGACTCCTGATGAAACGTACGTCGAAAAATCGGACGGCTGAAGTTGCTCTGGGGAGGCGGTCGCAGAAGGTTGCGGAGGACGAATCCAGATTGGTGGCGCGCGACCTCCTCGACGAGGCGATCACCAAATTCCTTGAATGGCGAGCGTTTTCCTATTGGCTCCGGCTTTGTGTCGAGACCGCCGGCTCCGTGTCGGGCTCTCTTGCCGCCATACTTCAAGAGCGCTGTCCGGGCTTTCTGGAATACGCAGCGGCCTATGCGGGACAGCATCCAAGCGAACGGGAGTTTCTCTGGCTGCGCTTATTGGAATGGACGGACGAAAAGCTGTTCCAAACTCCTATTGCTGAGGGCTGGCGCCACGCGCTCGGTTATTATGCGATGCGCGATCCTCGGATGGATCAGCTTCGGGCGCACTGGAAGCGGTCCCGTCGGGCATGGAAGCTTCAGCCGCCTGCTGTCCTTCCGAGCTTCGAGAGCTGGCGCGCGTCCGTACTCCCGATCCGTTGACTCTGATCCTCTCCGCTTCCAGGAGTTCGGATGCCCAGAAAGTTGTGTCCTCGTCGAGCAGCGGCCAGTTTATTCGCTCCGGATGGTTGTGAAGGAAGGTCTGCAACGAATCCTCGGCGATCCGACCGTTCCTCTTCTTGTGAAGCAGGCCGGCTTTGATCCACGTCCGAATGCTCGGCCGCCGGACGTGCAGCTTGGCAGAAAGCTCGCGGACGCTGTATCCATCCTGGAATTTGGCAGGGATTCCGCGGTGCCCAACCATGTCC